>Ga0194049_1000196_pt1 | contig 22251 bp, 43 predicted proteins | sample JunL2225m_MetaG_FD_148665 | JGI IMG/M metagenome (GOLD analysis project Ga0194049, IMG submission 148665) | Anoxic zone freshwater microbial communities from boreal shield lake in IISD Experimental Lakes Area, Ontario, Canada - Jun2016-L224-25m | ecosystem: Environmental > Aquatic > Freshwater >... | reverse complement strand
GGGGTTGAACCCGACTTGCAATCAGAGATGTTGACTCTTAAATAAACAACAGGCTTGCAGGGTGTTAAATCCCTGCCTCTTGCCTACAGTAGAAAACACCACACTGGCAAAAGCGAGCATAGCAAGTAACTAGTGTAAAAGAACTTAGAGAGGGTTGGTGAAGCCTCATTAAAAAGAAACCGTGGATGTTCGGTGGGTAAGGTTCGGTGCAAGGCTTTGCTTTCTTCTGTAGGCAAGGGAAACCTTGCAACCAATAGAAAAGTCAGGGTATCTATTCTGCAATATAGTGTGACAGCTTAGTAGCATAGATGCCTTTTTTTTGGAGGAAACATGACGGTTGAAATAGCGATTAAAAAACACCCCTTTGATACTTACCAAACAATCGCTAGCTTTACTTCTGAATACGATGCGGAGGATTATGTAGAGAGCCACTTTAAAGGGTGGAAGCAAGATAAAAGCTCTAAACATTGTATTCAACGCTGGATAAGTAAGAAGCTAGTCAATGGTTGCCAGTCAGTCATTGTAAAAGATATGATTAGAAAGGAAAAAGAAGCATCTATTTACGCTTACAGACGAAAAAAGTAACGGTATCCACCAAACGTATGAACTAAACAGTAAAACTAAACTTTCCCCATTGAATACCGATATAATGAGTATGAAAGGAAACAAACAACATGAACAAAACAAAAACCTTGATTTCAGTTTACGGTACCGTCCTAGCCTACTTAATTTTTGTTTTTACTTGGTGCTACGGTGTAGCCCACGGAACAATGTTATCCCCTTGCGGTGGTAACGACCCTAGGACAACCGCACCGTATTCTTTATCCGACTGTAAAGACCCACTAACTTTTTTACCTTGCACATTTACCACTATGGATAAGAACTACAAAGCCCGATTAAAGTACAATGAAGAATGTATCGAACGCCCAGTAAAACAGAAAGGTAACAACTAATATGATGACTTACGATAAAAGTAAATGGACGACGCAACCTCAAAAACCAAAGCCTCAAGAGAAGCCAAAGCCCGAAAACATTAACTTAAACGCTTTTACTTGGTCTAATAACGTACTTGATAAAATCGCCAACGCCGTGAAAGGAACAAAGCCTAATGGAAATTAGAGAGAATCTTTGGCAAGCCTTTATTGGCTTTTCAATCGTGCTTGCTTTACCTTTAATGTGGTTTTTTCTGTAGGAGGCTAGATGGATTTTTCACGATTAAACATTGCCCTTTGGAATCATTACAAAATTCAAGACAAACAAGCGGAGATTGCCCATGTTAAACAACAACTTTCATCCCCACCCAAAGCTAGCACCAGTACCACAACAGGTAATGGCTCAAACCCCAGTGCCAACAGTGAAAAAGGAACACAAGCCAACAGAAGCCCCAGTGCCACACCCAAAGCACTTTTTTAATGTTCTTAATACTGGTTCTGAAAACGAACAAAAATCTTGGTTGATGTAGGTTAAGTATGAAACTATTTCAAATAACACACAATTCCCCCGTAGGCGTTAAATTAACCGCCGAAGTGATAGCTCCAACCGCCGATAAAGCGGTTGAAGCTTTCTATAAAGGTCAAGTACGAACTCAAGAGGTAGAGCGGTCTACTTCTAACAAAGACGAATTTATCATTCAAAGGAAGAAGGTTTAAAATGAACTTATTAGAAATTGGCGAATACATGATTGGTGAACCAGTTTATGAAGTGAAAGCAAGCCCACGGCTTGATTTTTCAAAACCATTAAAACACGCATATGATATTGTTTACCATGGTTTTGAGTTTTGTAGTGGTTTTGACTTTTTGCGAAACTACCCAGTAGTTGCAGATGAATGTGATTATACAAAAGCTTTGGGAGAAGCCATTAAACACAAAGAGGGTCTTTACTATTGCCTTATTAAAAACGGCGTTATTTTTTCAATGCAGTATGTGCGATGTGAAAGCCAAGTGCGGATGGTGGAGGATTAACCAATGTGTACCGTAGCAGACCTTGAACGAACAGCACTATCGCCACCCGAACATAACAACACCGAACACCCCTTGTGTGATGAGTGCGGTTGTTCGTTTACCGATGAGAACTTTTGTAGCTATTGTGGAGACGAACTGCTTACCGAAGAAATAACCATTGAAGTAGGGGGAGAAACTAATGCAAGCGATTAAGATTGATTACTTTGATAATCACGGCGATAATCAAGACCAAGAAAACAAAGGTAGATTGTACGCTAGAAACTGTATTTTTGAGTTAGGTATTTTTTATAATCATAGAATTAACACATTAAGGGCTATAGAGATATTAAGAGAACAGGCAAACAATGCAAATTGGGTAGGTAATACAAAGTCTAACTTTTGGTTCGGTACTGGCTTCCTAAACGAGCTTTACTTTATTGAAAAGCAAGTAGAACAAGAGCAACAAGACCAACAAATGGAAGCTTATAGAGCTTTAATTAAACGTTGCCATGATAAAACAGCAGTTACTCATCCTCAAGATGCTAACTTTATTGCTACGCATCCCGATGCTACCGTTCCACCACGCTTTAGAAAGAAAGGTTAGGTATGAACGCCACAGCTTTACTCGAACGCCCTGTTGAAGCCGTTGTGTGTTGCAAACACTGCAACTCTCCCATGGTTCAATATGAATCACTTTACGGTAGTTTTTCATTGCTTGAAATGGCAGTTATGCCATCTTATGAGATGATGGAAGAATGCAGTAATCCCGAATGTATCAGTAACAACCCAACGGAGACCCCATTCTAATGGAATTACAAGAATTAGCAGATGATTACGCCAAGTACAAAACAATGAAGGCAGAGGCTGAAAGACAGTTGAGAGTTATTGAGCCTAAACTGTTAGCTTTGTTGAATGAACCAGTCAACAATAGCGATAACTCATACACGGTTAAGAAGGTTCAAAAAGAAGGGAACTGGACTCCTACAGCCGATACTATAGCTTATCTTAAAGGGTTGCCACTAGATGAGCTTGAGCCGTTTATTAAACCAAATGCTAAAAGCATTAGAGACAACCTATCAAAAGGTAACGCTACACACTTACTAACAACTGGTTATTTCCCAGTTAAAGATAGCCTAGAGCTTGAGGGGTTACAAAATGACTGCTATTTATGATAATGAAACACCCGACGCTAACGAGTGTTTTGCAAAGTTTATCAAAGCAAAAAAAGCTTTTGGTAAAACTGTTAAAAACGCAACTAACCCACATTTTAAAAATAGGTATGCTGATTTATCTTGTGTTTTAGAAGCAGTAACAGACTCATTAAATGAAAATGGGTTAATGGTTACTCAAATTGGCGAAAAAGTAGAAGGCGATTTTGTTATTAGAACGATGGTGTTTGATGAAAATGGACACTCTATCGATTTTGGTATTACTCCAATTAAAACAACAAAGGACGATGCTCAAGGCTTTGGTAGTGGCTTAACATACGCCCGACGGTATGGATTAATGACCGCATTCGGCTTAGCTCCTGAAGATGACGACGGAAACCTTGCTAGTGTTGCTCCATCTCAAAAAGATGTGTTAATTGCACAGGTTAAAAAATTAGGTAATGAATGCCTACAAAAAGGCTATACAACGGAGGATGTTCAAAAAGCCCTTTTAGGTGTTCCCTCTGCCGATTTATCAGAGGCACAGGCAACTAAAGGCGTTGAAGCGTTACAGGCACTAATACAAGCTAAAAAGGTATAAAAAATGTCAATTACAGTTAAGGGTAAAGTTGTAAAATTAACGGTAAAACAATGGAATGACGGTACTAGTACCACTCAATTTTCATTAGCAGTTTATCAAGGTAAAGTAAAAGGTGAGATGGACGAACAAGGTAAGCCTGTTTATTGTCCTACTCTATGGTTTAATGTTTCAGCGAAAAGCGATATTGCTATACCACCGCTTAAAGATAAAGATGAAGTATGGGTAGATGGTTGGTTTGGTGGAAAACGCCTAGCAAACGGCAGTATATGGATAACGTTAAATGCTAACGCTATTTCTTTAGCAGTTAATAATCAAGTTGCAGATAGCGAAGAAGTACCTTTTTAACTTTGTTACCTGAATGGATACGGAGGGGATGCGATTACCCCTCCTTTTTTTACCCAAAGGAGATAATTTAATGAACTTTATAGAACCAACCTCAATAAAAACAGTAACCCCTACTGAACAGCTAGCAGACCGTGTGCAGTTGCTTGAAGAACAGCTTTGCATACTTACTACCATGTTCCTTGATTTACAGCTAACCACACTTACGGATGACTCCTCTAAGCTCCAACGGCTAGAACTGATTGCACAAAACAAAGACCTAAAAGACAATATGAGAAAACGATACTACAACAAACAAACGGCATCTAAATAAATTACTTGTTTATACCCTCATTGTATGTTAGTATCTAATTAAGGAAGGAAACAAAACAAATGGTAACACTTGCACCTGAAGAAGGTATCGCCCTAGGGGTTTTATTTTTATTTTTAATAGTTCTTGCAATAAGTTGTGTAGACGAATTTAGTTAAGGAAGGAAACAAAACAAATGGATTGGTTTAACTCGTTTTTATTTTACAAATACTACGCTAGTGTTCAAGCAGTAGGATGGGTATTTTTTGTAGTTAGCATTTTGGCGAATGAATATGCGACACAAGCAAAGAATAAGTTGTTTCAAAATTTTTTTACGGACATTGTAGTTTTTACCGTACTTCTTTTTGCAGGCACTGGTTTTGTTCATATGTGGATTCAATTTTTTTAATAGAAAGCAGGTAAGTAATGCCAAGCCCTAAAACGATTAAAGAATTACTAAAGCTGAAGCCTTGTCCTTTTGAAGATGGGCAAATAATCACAGCTAAAGAATTTGATTATGCTAATGATAACGACTTAATTCATCGTTGCTTATGGCACAATGCACACGATTATGTTTATAACTCTTTTGGTCTTGAGTGGGAATATCCCTATTTAAAACCCTTCAAAATGCCCGATGGCTACTACCACCTACCGCCCAACAAACAGCTTGGGTTGCCGTTGGGGGAGTGGACGTTTGAAGAGCTTGAGCCGTTTATTAAGACATTGGCGTTTGGAACCTTAAAGGAATATACGGGCAAATCCAGTATTGCCGAGCTAAGCAAAGGTGGGTGTCTTCTTTTGGATGATTTACATTCTTGGCACGAAGACCCTTGGAAAATCTGCATAAAGAAACAACCCCCTAACCTTTACAACCCACTAGACCCTAAAGAAGAAATGCTAAGGGAAGATAATAGTGCTAATGAAGAACAACCAGCAAAGGAAACCGAAACAATGGAATTACCGTGGCGGGATATTAGTACAATAGAAGAGTGTGGAATAGGTTTGCCTATTTTTTGTTGTACCGATGACCATGAAGACCCTCATTATTACATTTACGAAAAATCTAAGGATATAAAGTTTTTTAAAGAACACTACAACTATTGGATGCTAGCACCTAAGTTAGCACCATTACCAAACCCCCCAGCGGTTGAAGTGCCTGTTGAGCCTGGAAGGGTTAGCGTGCAGGAGTTTGCAAAAGCCCCTTTAGGCAAGTGGTTTAAGCTAGGAAGAATGCAATACAGGGCGTTTGTTGAAGAAGATGACTACGCAAAAGAATGTATATCGGTTAGAGAAATTATCGAACAAAATGACCTAATATACGCCACCGACCCAACGGCGTGGTTAGCACACAAAGCAGAACAAGAAGGGAAGAATTAGAGATGACAAATAAATCAAATAGCTTGAAAAAATGGACGACCAAAGCAGGGTTAGAAGCAGAGGTAGTTTATTATCCGCCTCAACACCACGCCTTAGGAGCTTGGCATTGTGGTTATGTTCAAGTGCCAGTGGATAGCCCTCTAAATGGGGTTGACTTCATGGACTCCTCATTGAAACGTGTAGAAGTGCATGGTGGACTAACTTTTTCAGGAAGAGACAAAGAAGGGCTATGGTGGTGTGGGTTTGATACTAACCATTACCAAGATTCAGTATTTGAGCAACACCAAGAATTCGTCGAAAACCAGTGCGAAAAGTTAGCGTTACAGTTAAAAACCTTAATTGACAAACAAGAAACCAAGGAGGCACAAACGAGTGATGACAGCGTTTTTATTTAGAAAGTATTTTGCACTTATAATATTGCCATGGGCTTGGGTACTAAGAGTATTGCTTTATATAGCTCAATCAGTATCCTATAACCTAGAAGCCAGCTTTAGCTACTGTATGGAAGCATCAGACAGTGCTTACTTACACGCTTTAGACCTATTGAGAGAAGGCTACAAAGAAACCAAGGGGGGACAAGCCGATGAAGACACCTGAAACCGTTACCCTCATTGATTTAGAGGGGAAGCCAATAGAGCTTTTTAAAAGTAATTGCAGTCTTTTGAACGAAGACGTAAAGGATAAAATCGTTTTATTGGACGTAATAAAGAACAAACCCATTATCTATTTTGAGTATTTACACGCAATTATTAACACCATTTACTATCAAGATGATACTGTCGTTTCAGTAGACCTTTGCCGTAATATGTATCCCTTTGAGAACGGTAGTTTAAAAGGTGAATACGATAGACAAGAAGGTATACAGTTAAAAAATCTCATCAACGACCAGCTAACCTTCATCCGCAACGGGATGTGGGAGACCCTAGCCATCTACCAAACCACGCTAGGGCGGTACTGGGAAGTGCCGTGGTATAATTCATTCCACTTTAACTTTGACCTACCTATAGTATATGAGCTGTGTGAGACCGCTAGACACGATTACATTTCTTGCAAGAAAGATAGGGTAGGCAAGTTAGTTTTTGTGCCATGTAATAGGCACGGATACCCAATAGGAGATGATGTTTTAAGTGAATCCAAGTTTGTTAAGCAGTTTAGCAGAGTAAGACCTAGTGCAAATTGGTTTTTGAGCCACTACCACAAAGTTTTCAGCAAGCTAACACCGTATGAAGGAGAATCACCTAATTAAACTACTTCATTGGTTACTTCACTTAATTTTAGATTTACAAATCCCCGCCATTCTAGGGATGTACCTAGGGTGGTTAATACAAAAGAAAGCAAAAGAAGAATGTTTAACTTTTTTAAAGAAAAACAACAGCCCGAAGATGGAAGCGAATCAACCGCTAAATCAGAACAAAGCTACGAAAAACGAAGACTCCACTACGAATCAATAAAAACGATTACGGTAGACGAATTGAAAGAACTACAAGAAAAAGCAATGCACCCTACTGTTGCCGTAAAGCAGTTGGAGATACTACATGAACAAGGACTTAACGATTTAAAGCAGTACATCGGTGAAATTACTATAATAGAATATGATGTTGATAAGGCTTTAAATTCAGTCGGTCTAAGGCTAGATAGAGACCTTAGATACTGTAGAGAGTCAAGTACACCAAATGTTTATGGTTTGATAGAAACGTTTTTGTCTCATGTATTACAAAATAAAAAACAAAATCTACCTGAAGTAAAATCTTACAATCAGCATAATTTTATTTTAGAAAAAGTAACAAGTAGAATCGCATCAGGTGATTTAATTGTAGAATGTGTGAAAGGAGAATCGACGGATGATAACAAAGTTCATTCTTGTTAATGGTACTAAGGTATCAGGAGAGTTTAAATACTGTTGGTGGAGGGCTTGCTACATTGCAAAAATAGCAATGTATACCTTTCCTACAACGCAAAAAATCGGAGGTATACTATCTCGGGATGGGTGGAGAGGAGGCGGTGCTGATGCTACAGCGTATTATTTAAACAATGTAATACTAACTAACCAGTATAATACCGAAACAGTTACCAATGTTAAAATCCCTCGTACTGCCGTTTTGCTTATTTCAGAATAAGGAGTCAACCACCTAATGAGAATCGGTAAAAATGGATATATTAGAGGCTTCTACGACCAAAGCAACCCCAATAATACAGGCAAAACAGTAGAGGTATTCTATACGGATGAAGAACAAGGAACACCTGAATGCCACGACGATGACGAAGAAACGGAGCAAGCACCAAATGACCTCACTGGAGATTAGACTATATTGCGGTTTATCCCTTCTATTTAGCCCTTGAATTCTAGCTAGTATATTAGTTAATGAATTAGGACAGCCACATTATTTTAAAACAATCCCCTGTTTTATTGAAGTAATAGGCTGGTTTATTTACGGATTATTCATAGGCAAAGAACACCCAACATTAAAGGATGTGAAGAAAGAATATGACCCCAAATAACGAAGTTAAAGCCCCACGCCCCTGTACGCTACCGAAAGAGTGGAAGGGCGAAAGAACTTTTAATATCTACAACTTCACAGAAATAGAGTATATTTATGAGAGGTCGGATTATTGGACACCTGATTGTGATGTATGTGGTTCTATTCGTATAAATGTTTACATCAAAACGAATGCTTCTATTGACCCTTTTAGGCATACACAATGGTACGATAAAGAAAAAGATGCCATCAAAGAAGCTCAATTGTTCTCAATGGAAGTCATCCGAGCCATCGCATCCGCCCAGCGTCAGTGGCTTAAAGCGAAATGGTTTCAGTTTGTGGATGGGGAAGAATACGAAATACTTAGTAAAGCTTATGAAAAACATATAGATACAGTATACAATGCTACGGCTTCAGACTATATACTAGCCTTCAAACCCATTAGCGATTCACAAGAAGCGTGGGACGCAGTAGCACATGTTGAAGTGTGGGAGGGTTAAAGATGCAAACATTATTATCTTGCCCAATAAATTTTGCTTTAACTAATATTGAAATTAAGTATAACGGAATTTTAACAGCTGATTGTATCGGTAATCTAATTCAAATGTTACAGTATGCACAAAAATTACGCCCTACCCGCCAAGAATATGAATTAAGATTATTTACATTTTTTATTACGATGTTTAAACTAGGAGCAAAGATAGAATATGTGGTTTGATGAGGAGTGCGAAACGATGATGCGATATGCTGAAATAAAACAAACGCTAATTGAGAACTTTCATACAAAAGAAGAAAAGGCTAGATTGATAAAAGAACTAGACGGTATTGTTCGCAAGATGGTTAAAAGAAAAGAAACACCAAAGACTGTATACCCACTTATGAACAGTAAACAAAAACAGAAATTGGAGGGTTAGTGATGCTTATCGGCTATCGTCGTTTACAACACGCATCACCTAACGAAATAAGAAAGCATGCTTTATATGGCGTTTTTGTTCCTTTTTTCTGTATTTTGATGCTACCTATAGGATTGCCTATTGCATTTTTTTTGGGTATTTTTCGGCATACCGTAGAATTGTTTACCGAGCTATTGGAACAAGTAGGAGATGTTATTGAGAATATTGCTTATTTTTTAAAAAGCCCAAAAAACAAGATTAAAGACTACCTAGAACATTCTCAAATGTTAATTACAGGCAAACTACCAAACCGTATTATTAAAGAGCTTGAAGAGGAAGATAGCTAATGACACGCAAACTAACGGATGAGCAGGTGAAGTACATTAAAGAAGACCTAAAAGTGTCTTGCAATACATGCAGAATACGCTTACTGCAATCCAAGGTAGAAGAAGATACGTGGCATATGATTGTTATTGAAAAACCTAAACATGGTAGAGATGACAATAGAGTAGTTAGAACAACTTTTGGAGAAAATAACTTTGAAACAGCCGACGAAGCCATAGCCTACGCCGAACACCTACTTAACCAACACTATTGCTGGCTACCCCAACAACAAAGTTGGATTACTAGCGGAGAGCTTTACAACTTTGCTAACAATGGGGCTAATAAGGTGCTGGAGCTGATGCACTTGGCTTATGCTAGTTATTGGGATGAAAGAGAAGACGTTTGGTACACTAGAGAATGTATTTGGAATGGTCAAACTAGCATAACTCAACAGATAGGAATGCCGACAAGCGAAGAATGGAGTAAAGGCATAACTATTCACCCCGAAAGCCCTATTTGGGATGCTGTGAAGGGAGTTGTGTGATGGAGCTAGCAAAAAACGTATGGCATAATATTTCCATGTTACCTCCTTTTCTTCTTAGTCCAATTGTATTTTATGACGATAGCCCACGTTCTGTTTTTAGTGAACGGTGGGAACCGTTTTTAAACCCCTATTTAATTAACAACTACGGTTTAATAAAGAGCGATATCGATTATTGCAAGCGGTTTTCCCAGTTTATGATTCTTAGCAATCCAAATGAGAAAGCAGGTGAATGATGGAACATGATTTATTTGATTATGTATTTTTAGGGATTTTTTGTTTTCCTATTTTAGCAGTTTGTATTTCTTTTGTAATTTTTACTCGGCGTTTATTTAGAAAGTAGGTAAGTAATGGAATCACTACAACAAATTAAAAATGAACACACGGATTACCACACTTACTTAATCGTTGAACAAAGAAAAAAGGCACTTGAAACTTACAACGCTATCCGTGAAAAGCTAGCAGATAAAAAAGACAATGGTAAACGTGTGCAGTTATTACTACAACTTGAAGGAGTTTAGAAAATGACCGCATTAGAAAATGTTAGAAATTTTTTAATTATAGAAATGGCATTAACTGCCATTATTTATTTTGTAAAAGACGGTGAGCCTAGAGGTATATATTCTTTTAAGGAATATATATTTTCTACAATTATATCGTTTACAATCTATTATTTTTGCGGTTTGTTCAGTTAATAAGCTAATAGAAGGAGTTTAATCGATGCTAGAAAAAATACACGGATTAGTGAAAATAGTGCAATGGGTTTCTATAGCAAACTCTTTAGTCCTTCCTTTTTTGCCTTTGTTAGTTTTATTGTCTTTTTCGTTTAGAATCTTTTGCCCTAAAAGTCTGAACGGTTTAGCGGGATTACTTATTATCACATTTGTTGTTTTGTTTTTTGTATTAAGCCATTTTGATAAACACAATGGATTATTTAAATAAGCTAAACCCCCTACATCGTCATGTAAGGGGAGCGGTATTAGCTTGTGGTTCTCCCACGCTTGCCGAGGCTGGAAAGGAAGGAAACAGGAACTCGGCAAGGTGCTATCCCGACAAGGAATAGCTAGTATTAGTATTATAACACACGAAGTTTTGAAAGTGAAGATTGAAACAGACGCAGAGTATAAACTCATATCAAAGCTAGCTTACAATCTTAGTTTTAACGCTCCTTTTGATGGGGTGGAGTTTACGCAAGAAGATATAAACGATTTAGCAGATGCCATTGATGCTTATGATGTTGAACATGGATATGTAATGAATGAGCCATCACAAGAAGCGATAGACGAACACGAAAGGGATAGGAATAATGCCATTTGATGATGAAGATTATAAAGTGTTAGGTATTGAACCACCATCGCAATATGAAGAGCATCGACTTACAGGGGAAATGACGCTCAATGATACCCTGTTTATGGACAAGAGCCGAATGGTTAGGAAGCTCTTTCTCCGTTTTTTAGGCGGGCTAAATTAACGTTACTACCGTTGATGATGCCCCTATTATTCAGTAATGGGGGCGTCATGCTTTAAAACAATAAAGCCCCCTTGACAAAAGGAAAACAAAGGGGCTTTTAGTTAGAAACCTAATTACCTAAACGATTTATAAATATGACGATTTGCGGTAGTCATCTAAGCTTTTATATAGTAACACATCCCTAACAAAAAAACTACCCCTGCTCGTTATCCGAAGAAGAATCACAAGCAAGGGTCTACAGTAGTTTATCATTTTCAGAGCAGTTACTATGAAGTCTAATTTGCGGTTAGAACAGGATTTTATACTAACACATCTTCAAATAAAAATCTACCCATGCCATTGTTGTTTAATTTGCTTCAACCAACGCTTAGCAAACTGCAAAACCGTATCACTTTTACGGCAGGTTTCTTGCACCTTGCTATCTACCACAGGTAGGCAATTCAACGCCGTATAACCGATTCTAGGATTGACGACACGGCTCCGTTTCATAGCATCAGGAAGTATAACTATCGGGTGTTTATGAACTAACAAAGTTTAATTCTCCATCATTAACGGCTAGCTTATAAATCCTAGTGCAACCGCATCTTGTATTGGTTCTAACTCTTTTTGAAGTAACTAGCTTTTTATCTTCAATCAATCGCATCTTTTGGATGACAACCCATTTGTTTAATTCTGCAAGTTCCACAATTTCAGCAATGCTTTTGTAGTCTTTCAAGTGTTCCTTGATTTTTTCGTACAATTCCATATGCGTAAAACGATAACCTCTTTTCATATTATACCCCTTTGTTTTTATTTTGTCCTACAGTGTCCTTTTGTATTATAGACTATTTTCTTTTTGATGGGGGCGTTTTTGTAATAAGCCCCTTCAAATAGTTGATTTCAGCGTCTAATTCATTAACCCTTGCTTCCAACTTTTCAAAAGCAATGAGTTGGGTTTTAATCAATTCGCTAATATGGGAAAGCTCCTGCTGTAAGCCTTGCAATGCTAACGTTACCGCCTTAAAATGCGGTATGCCATATTTCCATGCTAGCCAAACCAAAGCCGTAACCCCCGCGGTTAATAGTAATGCAAACAATGTTGAAATCAGTGCCAATGCTCCACTGCTAGCTATAATCTGTAGTGATTGTACGATTGTTTCGTATAGCCCTAATTGCTGAACCACTGGTACTAACTCTCCTGCCATTTTAAAAACTAGCCTCTTTCACTTTTCCGTTAATTATATCTAAATTTTCACCACGCATATTGTAACTAACATGAACCCATGTTTCTTCCAAGATTAACTGGTCATATTGAAGGTTGTTTTTAATCCATTTTGCCAGCTCTTTGTTTGATACTTTAGGGTGCGTAATGTCTACCGCTTCCCCCCTCAAGTGTTGGCTTGTAGTAGAACCTCCTACCGTTTTATTAACGGCAACGCTACGGAATGCACTATTAGGTGAAAACGCCCCAAACTTTGCACGGATAGGCTCAAGAATATGCTTGGCTAATTGGGTTAAGCATTTAATTTGTGCAGGGTTTGGATTGTTGCGTAACCCAGTACTTGTTACGGTTAATTCTTCAAGCGTAAAATTTGGTGTTAGCTTGGTTAGCATGGGGGCTTCCTCATGTTAATAAATCGTCGTTTTGTTTACACGTTGTGCTTGTCATGTAAATAAAAAGGTGTTTTTTGTGTATAAAAAGTATATCAACACACGTTTAATCGGTTTTTTGTGCAAAGAACGTGCAAATAAATAACTCAATAATAATCAGTGTTTCAAGGTTTTTGTTTTTACATTACAAACAAACAAGTGAACAAATAATTGATTAAAGAAAAAGGCGTGAAAGCGGTAAATGCCCCCCCGCCCGAGGACAATGTATCTCTCTTGGTTTACACTTTAGGTTCTGATTTTAAAACCCGACGCTTTAATAATTCTAAAGCATTGCGAACAATACCAACAACAAAATCATCCGTTTTAGATGGTGTTGCCTTAGCCCATGACTCGGCTAATGGTAATAGCTCATCTACTTTTTGTACAATTGTTTCAAATAAACTCATGGTTAGTTACCCTTTCTTATTAAAAGCCGAAAAAGTGCATCGGTGCAAAAGTGGCTAGCTCTTGTACCTCATTTTGGTTTAACTCTTTATCATATAGGAATACACCCGACGCTATACCGTTTAGGTTGTGCAAGTAGTTACCCATTGCCAACTTTGCGTTGCTATCCCATTGAGCTACGTTAGCAAAGCCGATGCGGTCTCCATACCCACCATCAACGTTACCAACTGCACCACCAATTAGAGGCATACCCCATAACCGAGTGGTGCCTTTGCGATACAGTAGGTCTCTAGCGGATAGGCTTGCGTTAGGGTCAAATGCGTTGTTATTCCAGCTAAACACAATCAACATGGGTATTCTATCAGTCATTGGGTTAGATAGGTTTGAGGCAGGGTTGATACGCCCTTCAGGTATGTAGGATTCCCTCCCCATGTGGAGTTTAAGGTAAGCAGGGGTAAACGAATCACCCGTTGTTACTACCCAGTCATTATTGTAGTTTGCTGGGTCTTGGTCGTTAGGGATGGTTTGGGTTGCACCAGCTGGTACGGGTAGACTCCAACCTGTAGCATGAGATGGTTGCAGGTACTTAGTAACGGCTTGCAATGAACCCGCTGCGTTAGCATCGCTTAACCCTGTTAAAGAGGTTACGCCGTTCACATCTTTAGAAGAATGTGCAGCTGTCATACCGCAAACTGTAAGGTGATGTGTGGTTACCCCTGCATTAAATTGGTCGGAGTTACCCGAACCATCCACAATATAGGTTGAGAGGTTTTCGCTAGTGAATCCTGCAAAGGAAACAAGGTCTGCCATACCTGCTTTAGTCCAAGCAACTACCGCAATCGTACCTTGAGCCATGTAAGCGGGCGGTGTAAAGTTGGAAGTCCAAAAGTTAGAACGAACCGCCCTTGAAGCTGTTAATCCTAAATACGTTCCTTTTAACCCGCTAACAGGTTCTACATAATTGTAGTTGTATTCAGGGGGTACACCATTCAAAGCAGTTTGGTTGAACGTGGCAACGGATGCACTTTTAGCAAAGGTTTTAGTGTTAGTAGCGTTGTCAAAGATGACGTAATCCAACATATTAGCTTCAAGTTGAGCCTTGGTAACAGGTGCATGGGCTTGAACATAAGTCATCCAACGAGCATGAATAGACGAACGCTCCGTTGCCGTTAGGGTCTTAGTAACAATAACACCACTCATAACTGAGTTAGCCGAGATTGTACCATTACCTAATGAGGTAGCGTAAACGTATCCAACTCTTAAAGAAACGCCTGTTAAGTTGCCAACGGCGGTTACTGCTGGAGCCGTTAAGGTGTATTTGGCGTTAGCAACCAGCTTGCCCCCTTCGTACACACCAAAGGTATAGTTTGTGGAATCAGTGGTTTCTAACGCCATTGTCATTACACGGGGGGAATACTGCTTAACATCTCCTAGGTTTGAACCTGAAACTTGGATGCTTTCCGTACCAACCCCTGTGTCGGCAGCGAAAGCCAAGAATCGTGAATAGTCGGGGGTGTTTCCACCTACTTGGCAGAACATCCCGTTGTTGCCGTTAGTCTTCCCGTAGGAAACAAGTGTTTCAGCACCATTAGTTGCACTAAGCCCTGTATAGTCAATAGTACAGTTACCACTAGTAGATTGGCTATCTAATGCGGTGTAGATGTAGTTGTTAGCATCAGTAACAGATGCTACGGTATAGGTGCCGTTAATCAAGTTGCCCGTTGTTTTATAGGCAGTGATTTTTTGACCAGCTTTAATACCATGAGCCGTGTTAGTAACCGTAACCGCCATGACACTCTGCACATAGGTACAAGCTGGCATTAAGCCAGTTTTACGCTTCATTGATTGGTGGCGAACGTGGAACTCTAAACCATCTGCTCGTGAATAAGTGCAACTAGATTGCTCTAAATAAGCAAAGTTTGTAGCGGTACCATCAGATATTTGGCAATAGCCTTGTGAGCCTTTGGTGTTATCCATTATCAAGGCACCTGTGGTTTGGTCTAAGGTGTAGCCATCAGTAATTCTGCCAACACCTAGCTTCCACATCCACAATTGCCCTGTACCAACCTTAACAACAGGCATATAGGTTGCACCGTACCAAAGCCCCTCAAGCACTAAATCTGCACCAGCTCTAAAAGCTTCAGATGTGGTATAATCATAGTTGTTTATTGAGTCTAATCCAATATCCAACGTTTCATTAGCAGTGGTTACGTTGGCATTACTAATACGTCTAACCTTGGCAACATATCCAGTATATCCTGCTGGTCTACCGTATAGCGTAAACTCTGCAATGGTTTTACCAGCCCCGAGTAAGCTTGTAATAACAGGCATAACAGGAGAAGAACTACCACCAGTAGCACCGCCACCATAAAGATAAACAGATGGGTACGTTAAATAAGCCATTAACCTACAATCCTTAAACGATAAGCTACTGTAACGTTTGCGGACGCAGTAAATGAAATACCCCCACTAGGGCTAGTTTCTAATGTTTTTGAAATAAACACTTCAGTAAATTGTTGCCAAGGCAAATGAAGCGGAAAGCCTGTTTTTAATGGAATTGCAGTTGAAACGCCATCAACTGTAATGGTAAACGTGCCACCATCTACGCCACCAACAACAAACAAACTAGCTAAAGCACATTGCCTGCCTTTTTCATTTGTCCAAACAGGATAAGGCGTTGTGCCTACAGTAATACCTTTTTCATTGATAGCCGCCGAACGATAACCAATTAAAACCTCTTGTGCCGTGCTATTTTTTCCCATTATTAAAACCCTCCTAGGTTAAATCCAAAAATTGGTAAAATTACATCTAAATTCACGAACGCCAACGTGTGCAGAAGCTACGTTATTAGCAAACCGCATACGCCGAGAAGTGATAGGCAATAATGGTGTTTGCAAGGTATCTGTTGACGTTGTGTTGACTGGATAACTTTCGACTGTATAACTACCCGACCCATTAAAGCTCTCAATCCCTATAATCATTTGAGAGTTAGACCCACCTTTAATATGCAAACCCACCGCATCTGCTTCAGGAGGAACTAACCACATAGGCTGACCGCTTAAAGAAACGTTCATACAAGCCAAATTTTCGACGTAAAAAGATGAGCTATAAGGTTTATTTTTTGATACCAATGTAGGGGCATTTGTGCCGTTGTTGTTAAAAGCATTCGGAAAACGGCTAATATAAGTAATGATAGGATTATTACCTCCATCACGTCCCCAATTGCTGATAAGATGCTCAATAAACGCCCCCTCTCTACCACTACCAGTAATATCTGTTACGGTGTCTCCACCATTCTGATAAGTGGCATTCACAGGGTTTGTAGCACACGCCCACGGTAGCAATCTACGCCATGTGTAGCCAGTTGGCATTGTTGGAGCAGTGTTGCTTGCACTAAATAAGCCAGCCAGCGTGCCGTCATCCTTGCCAATGAGCCATAGGTAATATATTTGACCGCTAACTCTTGCAACGTCAATACCATTAGCCACCCCTACGCTTGTTGTTGCAATGTTTAAGTTACTACCAGTGAACTGTTTAAAATAAGGCACTGCAACCGCAGTAGGGCTAAACAACGTGGCTTGTATTGTGCCATTTATTTTAATTTCAAATAAATTGCTTGCCGTTTGAACAGGTTTAGGAATTGACTCATAGCTAAAAGGCACACCGTTTTGTGTGGAAATAAACCCACCAATTGCTGTAGTAGCACCTTGCACCGTAATACCGCCAATTGCTGTAGTAGCACCTTGCACCGTAATGTTGCCAGTTAATGTTTTATTGCCAGCTAGCGTAGCGTCTGTTTGCAAAGTAGCGTTAATATTAGATATATTGTTTTCGCTGGCAGTAATTGCATTAACAATAGCGGTATTATTTGAGTTGTAAAAAGGGGCTTCGATTGCCGTAGCTGTAACGGCTTGAGGTAAAGTGTTCACGGCATAATCTCCTATACCGTAATTTTACCTACTGCTTTTTTAGCTTCCAAAGCAAAAACTCTTCTTTTGGCGGTAGATTGTAGCCATCAATAATTTTGCTAGCATTATCAACAGCAGATTTAATTTGTGAAACCTTTATTTTAACTGGTAATTCATTAAAACCGTCCGTGTTTATTCGTTTTTTAACAGCTTCGTATACCGTTTTATTGTGTATTTCTTGCCATTTGGCGTAGTCGGAAGCGTTTAGTTTCATGGTTTGCGGTTCAATGCCATAGTCTCTAAATTTAAATGCCAATTCCTTACCAATTTCAAAGCTATTATCCACTTGTTTTAGTTGCACATCTTCCCCCGACTCTTTGGAGATTTTAGCAAGCTCCCGAAGGATGGGGTTTGCTTTGGCTAGTTTTTTGGGGATGCCTAAAAACTTACCAAAGCCGTTGCTTTTAGGAGTTTCCCCTGTAATATCCGTTTTAACAGGTAAGGAGTTACGGAATGCAGTACCGCTTAGGTATTGATTCCAAGCCGTTCCAAGGGTGCTATCCGTTTTTGTTACTCTTTCTTTATCATCTATTACAGTGGCAATATCCCTACCCACACTACCAGTAAATGGCACTTTAGGTAATCTTTCAGTAATGCTTTCTAGTGGTGCTTTAACGGCTTTAGCCAAGTTAAACAGCCCAGTGCCGTCCCCAAATTGGTTTTGTGAAGCCTCAAAGAAGTCTGAAACGGCGTTAGCTTCATCACCGTTTAATTCTTCCCCTTTACTTAATCGTACAGCCGTTTTAGCCCCAAATAGATGTTGACCCAGTATTTTAGATAAAGGAATTAACGTATCGCCTTTTTGGTTTTTACCGTTCCCGCCAAACGTCAATCGTAACAAAGCAGTGGAGTTATAATAAAAGTCGTTTCTAGTTTCTTCTGCCTCTTGAACATCTGACGTTTTTTTGTCGTAACCAGTAGAAAACACATCGGTATTTTGAGCTAGTGCGTAAATTGCCACGCCCAGCCCACCAGTAGTAGCTAGTTTTACAATTCCTTGCACCATTTCAAAATCATGTTGCTTGTCTGCTATTAAAATAGGTTTGTTGGTTTTTTCGTCTAATTGAGCTTCTACATAGGCTACGCCATTTTTACCTTTTTTTAATTCATACTTGGTAATCCCAGCGTTCAACAATTTAGAAACAACATCAATACCAGTATCTAATTTATTAGCAATGTTATCATCGTATTTTTCCCTTACTTGTTTTACCCATTCTTCTTTGTTTTTATTTAAGCCCTTGCCAATATAACCAAACAGAAAACGAATATCAGCAAGCCCTTGTACATCTAAGCTTCTTAAAGCAACGTTTGTAGGTGTCCGTGTGTATCTTTGGATGATTGACCCAATAGGGATAGTTAATTTATTACCGCCAAGGTCTAATTTAAAATTAAAGAAATCTCTCAATGATTTGATGTTTTCACTAACCACGTTATCATTTTTGAATAACAACCAGTTAGTGAAAGCGTGAGCATTTTTAACATCTTCTTCTGTTAGCTTAAAATTAGGGTCTTGTTTTAACCCATCACTAATAACTTCAGCTATTCTGTTTCTATAAACATAGTCTAAAAACGGCATATCGGTAGCATTTAAACGGATATTACCCAGTATTTCATAATGGTGTACGGTAGTTTCTACTAAATCTGCAAGTGAACCGCTGATTTCTCCAAGTTTCTTGTTTTTAAGCCCCCTACCAAGCCGTTTCCAAGGCTCTTCAAACCCTTTATTTTCATAGGCAAATGCAGGTCTTAATTTACCACTACTGGTATCGTCATGCCCTAAAGGAACGTGTCCCTCTAAAGCGTATTGTATAGGCTTCCATAGCGTGCCAGTGTCCCTAGCCTCAACCCATTTTTGGCATGCCTTAATAGGATGGAATCCAGCATCTAAAGCAAACGCAACGTTATTTACAAACCCAGTGGTTAGCTTGCTTATGGCTTTGCCAGTGTTGGTAGCCTCTTTCCCTAAATCTATGCTTTTAAGTTCTTTACCTAAAGTTGCTAACGAAGCTTTCGGGTCTTTAGGGTCAAACTTCATTAAAAATCGTGTCATGCCATTTAAATAGGCGTGGCTAGCTACAGCGTTAGCAGAACCTAAAACGTCGCCTACAGCAGAACCCATGTTGAGTAGTGGCTCAACAAACAACGGCATATTAAACTTATCCCCCATGTTAGGCTTAATTAAGCTAGACAATTGAGCGTTAATTTGCCCACGCAATGCTAATATCTCATCATGTTTAATATCAGCCCTTTTATCGGAAGCGTTTACTTCGTCTATTTTCTTGCTTAACTTCCTTAGTTCAATTTCAACATAATTAGGAACGCCAGCATCTGAAACGGTTAATTGGTCTTTCAGCACCTTTTTAGCCAGCTTGCCAAAAGCCTCATTATCCAGCGTGCCATCTTCTGATTGTCGGGCAACCATCAGTAACTTATCTAAAACAGTTTGCCTAGCCCGTTTATCGACCTTCTTTTCTTCTAAAAACTTATTGAATTGTTTAACTTGTGCGTTTAGTCGGGCATCATTTACGGTAATGCGTCTCATGTTAATTGCGTGTTGGTTAGTGGCTAATTGCTCCGCTTCTGCATCGGTAAATTTGCCTTTTTTGTAGGCTTCAATTAAGGCTTGTTTACCGTTCAATTCTGCATCCGATTTTGAAACACGCAGGTAGTTGTCTGTGAAAATGTTCCGCAAGTCCTTATTAACAGGCTTCATGCGTTCTTTTTGGGCTGCTATTTCGGGCATGGTTTCTTTAACTGGCTTTTCGTATCGCTTTAAAGCCTTTTTTTGATTTTCATAAATTTTTTCTTCTAACGTGCCTAATTCCTTTTTTTTAGCCCCTGTTTTAGTAGGCTTCTTCCCTTTAAGCTCATTGATAATAACCCCTAATTCGGCGTTGTCTTCACCTTCTACGGTTGATTTTTTCAATGCCTCTAATAATGCCTTCGGCGTGCAAAAATGGTCTCTCATTAGCAACTAAACTCCTCTGCTAAAGCGTTACGTGCTTCAGGCGATAATCCTTCAACAATACGGGTAAATTGGGCATCGTCTATATTGCCATTTTCAACATCATATTTCAGCTTTTTAGCAGTTGTTTTAGCATCTTTCAATACTTTATTTTGAAGTGTACGCTCCAGGCGTACAGTAGGGCTTAATAAAGCCATCTCATTTTCAAGCTTTAACACCTTGTTAGTTTCAACTTCTAACTGCTTTCTAAGCTTTTTTAATTCTTCCGTAGCCTTTAATTGCCGTGTGTCGTCGGCTTTGGCTACACGGTTATCCACCTTGCCTTGATAATCAGCCTCAAGAGCTTTATGGCGGTCGTCCCAGTGCTTATAAAACTCTTCATGAAACCCATCTTGATAATCATTTTCACGCTCTGAAACATACTTTTCAACGGCGTTTAATTCTTCGGGTGTTTTGGCATTATCCAGCAAAGTAAACGCTTCCGCTTCACGACTTGTTAGCAAACCGCCATCTTTAGGTAAGCCCTCCCCATAAGCCGTTAGTTTTTGCTTTAAGTCGGTCTCATTAAGGGTTAAATCCTTAGGGTCTAAATCATCAATTAAGCCTTTAACCACATCGCCAGCCTTACGCTTAACCAACCCAGCTTCAAACGCCCCCTCCAACTTGTTACGACGGAGCAAGCTACCCAGTGAATCACCTTTATAAAGTTGTACCTTTTTACCGCCAATCTGAACAGACCACCCAATGCTATTAGCATCGCCACTAAATTTCTTGTATTTCAACGGATACCCTAGGGCTTCTAGCGTCTCTTTGGCTAAAAAGCTATCATGTCCCATTAACACGCCAGCACCACGGCGGATATCATCGGGCGTTTGCGGTTGTGTGCCTTGTAAGGCTTTCAAATCTTGCAGTTGGGTGTCAATATCCCGACTGCCTTTGTTAATGGCTTTAATAGGCATTTCAGCCTCATCAATTGAATCAATAATGGCTTTTGTTTCAGCTTTTACCTTAGCAATATCAACATTCCCATTCTCTTTTAAGTTCTTGATACCTTCCTCAAAAGCCGTAGGGGCATCTTTTACAGCAATTGTTTTCCCTTGTTCGGTTAAAACATCCAGCCCCACAATGGCGTTAGCTTCAATATCTCTTAATACGGTTGTATCTTCACCCTTAGCATCAGCCTCTAAAATACGGTCATTGGCTAGCTTTTTAATGCGTTCGTTTGCTTTTGTTGTTTCAGGACTAGGGGCTTTGTCTCTAAAATGTTCGGAGGCTTTTAGTAACTCATCATTACTTAACTCTTTTAATGGCTTGCCAGTAAATGCCCCAATATCGGCATCGGCTTTATCGCCAGCAATTTTCTTGCTTGTTTTTTCGTATAGTGAAACTTTACCATTTAAAAGGGATTCTTTTTTTAATCCCATGCCTTTTTCTACTTGCTTTTCAAGCCTAGCACGGTAATCATCGAAGCTTTCACCATCTTTTACAGGAGGAGCTTTATCGCCGTTTTTAAGCAATCCCTTTGTAGGCATTGGCTCAACTATCTTAGCCTCAATTGCCGAGCTTTCCTTGGCAGTTGGGGCTTCTATTTGAGGCTGTTCTATTTTCCCGTTTAAAGTGTTGTACAAATCTTTAAAAATAGCTTTTTGCTCTTGTGTAGGAATATCTCTGTAATATCTATTAGAAAGAACCCCATCTTTATATTGAAAGCGTCCTTTATCAACACCTTTAACAAAGAAAGTATCAGGGAACTTCCGCCATTGTGTTATTTTCCCCGAGTCTAATAGCTCAACAATAGAAGGAGGCAAGCTGTTTTTAACAAATTTAGACTGCTCTACTTTTACAGCTTCTTTTTCAATGGCTTTTTTGGTTTTTTCAAT
>Ga0194049_1000195_pt1 | contig 22294 bp, 19 predicted proteins | sample JunL2225m_MetaG_FD_148665 | JGI IMG/M metagenome (GOLD analysis project Ga0194049, IMG submission 148665) | Anoxic zone freshwater microbial communities from boreal shield lake in IISD Experimental Lakes Area, Ontario, Canada - Jun2016-L224-25m | ecosystem: Environmental > Aquatic > Freshwater >... | reverse complement strand
GGGGCTTTGGAGACGAGTTTCACTGCCTGCGCCACGCCTATAGCCACGACTATGTCAGTGCGACCGCCACGCGCACCGGGTTGCCGACGCCGCGCTTGGCCGGCACGGCGCAGTACGCCAATACCGCCACTGCGCTGGCGGCACTCGAATCGATCGGTTGGCTGCCCACGCGCGAGGCGCTGATCGAGGGATTGAACCGGGTGCATTTGGCTGGCCGTTACCAGGTGTTGGCCGGCCCGGTGGAGTGGGTCTTTGATGTGGCGCACAATGAAGGCAGTGCGGCGGTGTTGGCACAGACCTTAATGGAACGACGTGGTGCGGGACGCACTGTCTTTGTCGCGGGCTTGCTGTGCGATAAGGATGCTAGGCGCGTTGCGCAGATTCTGGCGCCTGCGGTACAGACGGGTGACGTGGTCGTGACCGTGACGCTCGCGGGTGAACGCGGCCGTTCGGGTGCGGATCTGGCCGCGCAGTGGTCCGCGGTATTGCCGGGGATTGCCCACATCGCCGATTCGGTCGAGGCGGGCTGCTCGTGGGCCGAGCGTTGGGCCCGGCCTGGCGATCGGGTGGTGGTGTTCGGCTCCTTCCATACGGTCGCCCCGGCGCTCGTGTGGCGGCGCGCCGGTCGCTGAGGCGGCACGTTTATACTGACAGCGCGGCTTATTCGGGATCGTCTTTATGGATCAAAAACTCAAGGAACGGCTCGTCGGGGCGATCGTACTGGTCGTGCTGGTGGTGCTGGTGGTCCCGTCGTTGCTGACCGGCCCGCGGTCCCCCCCTAAGGACCCGGTCGATGAAACACAGATTCGCACCACCACGATCATCCTGTCGCAGCCGCAGGGCAGCGTAGTGCCGGAGGCCGCTGCGGCGCCCGACAGCGCGGCCGAACCGCCTGCGGTGGCTGATCCGTCGTTCAAGCCGGCGGGTGATCCCGAAACAGTCGCGGCAGCACCGGTGACCCAGATGGCGCCAAAATTGGCGGCGCCAAAGGGGGGCACCGTATTGCCCCAGCCGAGTTTGGCCGTGCCGGCAACACCGCCATCGGTGGGGCCTGCTGTGGCAGCAGGCAAGCCGACCGGTTCGGTCAGTAGCGGCGCCGAGTCGCAGCCGAGTGGCCCATCGAATGCCAAGGGCGCGCAACCCCCAACCGACAAGCCTGCGCCGGTGCCGGCACTGTTTGCGCCACACGCGGCGCAGTCCGAGGCTGCGGCCAAGATGGCGCATCCGCAACCGGGGCCGGCGCTGGCGGCGCGCGGGAATCCAACGCCGGTCCCGTCTGCGCCGGTCGTCGTGGCGCAGGCTGCGGTGCAGGCCAAGCGGCCGACGCCGCTACCGAAGGAGGAGCCGAACCCGCTCCCTAAGCCATCATCGAAGTCGTCGCCTCTCGATGCAACCGGCGGTTGGGTGGTGCAACTGGGCAGTTTTAGCTCTAAAGAGAATGCAGAGAAACTGGTGCATGAGCTCAAGGCCAAGAAATTCAAGGCCTTTGTCTCGCAATACCGCGGTAACGGCAAGATCTTGTGGCGCGTCCGCGTCGGCCCCGAGCAGGATCACAGCCGGATTCAGCGGATCGCCGAGCGTTTGGCGGCCGATGGCCACAATGGCACCGTCGCCCCCGCGCAATGACGGCGCTGTGACGGTCGACGCTTTCGGATAAAATCACCGTTCCGCCCTTTTGGGGGCTGAACAGTGAACCGAACGATGCAAGGCGCCGACTACCTGCTCCTCGTGGTGATGGTCCTTTCGGTCGTGATCGGTACCATTCGCGGTTTTGTCCGTGAAGTGGTAGCCCTGGTCACTTGGCTGCTCGCGATCGTGATCGCGTGGCGGTTCTCGGGTTTTCTGCACCCGTATCTGGGGGGGATTTTGCAGACGCCGCTGGAGAAGGCATGGGTCGCACGCGCCGTGGTTTTTCTCGCCGTGCTGCTGCTGGGTGCACTCATCGGTCACATCCTCGCTTGGGTCACCCATACGGCGGGCGGGCAGAGCATCGTCGATCGAATTTTTGGTTTCCTGTTCGGCCTCGTGCGTGGGTTCGTGATTGCCGGCTTTGGCGCACTATTGGGCTTGCACCTGCAACTGCAGGATCAGCCGTGGTGGCGCCAGTCGCATTTCATGAGTTACGCGGTACACGTTGCCGGTTGGTTAGAAAGCGTGGCCGGTGAATCGCGCGATCTGGCGCGACGTGCGTTAGCGCAACCGGATTCAGACACTTAAGGAACAGCCCCGCGTGGCCGTTTCAGCGGAGACTCGAAGACATTATGTGCGGCATCGTCGGCATCATCGGTCAGAATCCCGTCAATCAACGCATCTACGATGCCCTTACCGTGCTGCAACACCGGGGTCAGGATGCCGCGGGCATTATGACCTGCGATCAAGGCAATCTGTCACTGCGCAAAGACTCTGGCTTGGTTCGTGATGTCTTTCAGCAGCGGCACATGCTGCAACTGGCCGGCAACTATGGCATCGGTCATGTGCGTTACCCGACCGCAGGCAACGATGGCTCGGCCGAAGCGCAGCCCTTCTACGTCAACGCACCCTACGGTATCGGACTGGCTCACAACGGCAACCTGACCAATACGCGTGAGTTGGTCGATGCGCTCTGGCATGGCGAGAAACGCCATCTCAATACCAGTTCAGATTCCGAGGCGCTACTGAACATCCTCGCCAGCGAATTGCAGCGTGAGGAAGGTTCTCACCTCACACCGGAACAGATCTTCTCGGCCATGGGTCGCGTCTTTGCGCGTGTTCGTGGTGCTTATGCGGTGGTGACCTTGCTGATGGGCCATGGCGTCTTTGGCTTTAGAGACCCGAATGGGATTCGGCCGCTGGTGCTGGGTCGCCATCTCACGGCGCAGGGCACCGAATGGATGCTCGCGTCCGAGTCTGTTGCGTTGGATTTGGCGGGCTTTGAATTGGTCCGCGATGTGGAACCTGGAGAAGTCGTTTATATCGAGGAAGATGGGGGCCTGCACAGCGCGCGCTGTGCTCCGGCGATTCCGCATACGCCGTGCGTGTTCGAGTACGTCTACTTCGCGCGTCCCGATTCCATCATGGACAATATTTCCGTGCACAAGGCGCGGATGCGCATGGGCGAAAAGTTAGCGGAAAAGATCCGTCGTCTGAAGCCCGATCACGACATCGATGTGGTGATTCCGATCCCGGACACGAGTCGTACCAGCGCAATGCAGTTGGCGCTGGATCTGGGCATTGAGTTTCGTGAAGGCTTTGTTAAGAACCGCTATATCGGTCGGACCTTCATCATGCCCGGTCAGGAACAGCGCAAGAAATCGGTGCGTTCCAAACTCAATCCGATTCCGCTCGAGTTCCGTGGTCGCAACGTGTTATTGGTAGATGACTCGATTGTGCGTGGCACGACTTCCGCTCAGATCATTGAGCTGGCGCGTGAAGCCGGTGCGGCCAAAGTTTATTTTGCATCGGCGGCGCCTCCCGTGCGGCATCCGAACGTCTATGGCATTGATATGGCTGCCGAGGATGAATTGGTTGCAGCGGGCCGCACCGACGAGGAAGTCGCCGCACTCATCGGCGCCGATTGGCTGGTCTACCAGGATCTTGAAGATCTGGTGACGGCGGTACGACACGATAAGGCGCGTATTGAAAATTTCGATACCTCCTGTTTTTCGGGTGAGTATGTGACGGGTGATGTTGGGCCCGCCTATTTCCAGACCCTTGCGCAGGAACGATCGGATGATGCCAAGGCGCGCCGCCGGGAGGGCGATGGCACGGATGGCGCCGCGCGTGCTGGTGCACCGGGCTGACCAAGCCGGCCCCGTCGGGTCGGATCCCCGCCGAGCGTTGCTGCTGCATTTGTATCGGACGGCACTGCGCAGAGTCGATGGCCGACACGTCGTTGCGCGCACGTTGCGCGCCCAAGTGCCGGTCGATACGGCGGTCATTGCCCTAGGCAAGGCTGCAGCGGCCATGATGGCCGGTGCACAAGAAGTGCTCGGTGCCCATTGCGTATGCGGTTTTGTCGTGACCGCGCCGGGTTACGAACGACACCTGACGCCGCTGGCGCGCGTTGCGGTGCACGTTGGCGATCATCCCGTTCCCGGTCCGGCAAGCCTCGCGGCGGGCGAGGCGCTGGAGGCGTTCATTGCCGCCTTGCCAGCCGATTTGCCGGTGCTGGTGCTGGTGTCCGGCGGAGCCTCCAGTCTGGTGGAGCGCCTGCTGCCCGGCGTGACCGCTGCGGACCTGGTCCAACTCAATCAATGGGCCCACGGAATTGATCTGCCGATCGGCGCGCTGAATGCGCTGCGCCGGCGCTTTTCAGCCCTCAAGGATGGCCGTTTGGCGGCGCGCTTAGCGGGCCGACCCGCGCAGGCTTTCGTGCTGTCGGATGTGCCAGACGATGATCCGGCGGTCGTCGGTTCGGGTCTGGTCGCCGTGCTGCCGTCGCCCCCACTGCAATTGCCGGCGGGCTTGCCCGCGGCATTGGTCCAACGACTGGGCGAGATCACAGCGCCCCTAGGTGCGACCCTCCCGGTCACGTTGGTGGGTTGTCTGCGCGAGGCGCTCGATGCAGTGGAAGTGGTCGCGCGCGGGCTCGGTTGTACGGTGGAGCGTCAGCTTGCCCGCATCGACGGCCCGGCCGGGTTGGCCGGCACGTTCTTTGCGCGCCGACTGCTCGCGTGTGCGGCCGAAGTGCTCATTGGTGGTGGGGAGACGACGGTGCGTCTACCGCCGTCGCCTGGCGTCGGGGGTCGCTCACAACACTTCGCGCTATCGGCGGCACTTGTTTTGGAAGGGGATCCGGTGTGTGCCTTGCTGGCGGCCGGCACCGATGGCGCTGATGGGGCGAGTGAGGATGCAGGCGCCATGGTGGATGGGGGGACTTGTGCACGGGCGACCCTCGAAGGACAGGATCCGGCGGCCTGCCTGCGGGATGCGGATTCTGGTCGCTGCCTCGAGGCCAGTGGTGACCTTGTATACACGGGACCGACGAGCACGAACGTCGGTGATATCGTGATTGGTTTGAAGATGCAGGATGTCCGGTTGGAAAGGTTGTCGGTATGAAGGTATTGCTCATCGTTGATGATGTCCAGGAGCGGGCGTTGCTCGGCCAACATCTGGCGATCGGTGATGACCAACTCGAGGTGGTCGCTCATGTGGTCGCCGAGCAAGGACCGCTGTCGCGTGATTTTCATGCCGCTGGGTACGACGTGGTGCTCATCGATGATTACCCAGACGGCGTAGATGCCTTGGAGTGGATCCGCGATTTTCGGCAGCGCAACTTGTTTCCTCCTATCATTCACTTGATTGCTGCACTCGATGCGCCGCGCGCCCAAGCGGCTATTGCGGCAGGCGCCTATGGCTCGATCGTCAAGCGCAAGATCGGCAATCGGGCTTTTGTGAATCTGGTCAAGGATGCCGCCAAGTTGCAGAACCGAGCGCGTGCGTCCTTCCGGGCCAGCCCCGAAGCACAATCGGCTTATCGCTTCGGCAATACGGTGATTAAGGGGCTGCGCTGCATTCGGCCACTCGCGCAGAGTGCGATGTCGACCGTGTATTTGGCCGAAAGTGAGCGTGAGGCGCGCATCGTGGTGCTGAAGTTGTTGCGCCACATACCAGAACTCAAAGACAAGCCCGGCACCTTCGATCGCTTCTTGCAGGAATACGACATTATTCGACGCATCCACCACCCCAATGTGGTGAAAATCTATGCGCTTGGGGTGGCCGATGATCACGCCTATCTGCAGATGGAGTATTTTCCCGCCGGAGATTTACGCACCCGGTTGCGCCGCGGTGTCACCGCACGCCAGGCCCCCGTTATCCTGCGGCAGATGGCTGACGCTTTGCGCGCGATCCACCGTGCCGGCGTGCTGCATCGGGATCTCAAGCCGGGCAATGTCATGTTGCGCGAGGATGGATCGCTTGCGCTGATCGATTTTGGTCTCGCAAAGCAGCTCGCGCTGGAGTCGGAGATCACCGGTAGCGGTGAGATCTTTGGTACGCCGTATTACATGAGTCCCGAACAAGGACACGGTCGCCCGACGGATGCCCGCTCTGATCTATACAGCATCGGAATTATGTTCTTTGAACTGTTGACCGGGCGCAAGCCCTATCTGGCGGCAACGCCGATGGCGGTGATTTGGCAGCACGCACACAAGCCGATTCCGAAGTTGCCGCTAGAACATGCGCAATGGAATCCGATCTGGGAGCGCTTGGTTGCGAAAAACCCCGACGATCGTTACGCAGATGCTACAGCACTGCTCGTGGCGCTGGATGCGCTCGAAGGTGGGTTTTGATGCAACTGCTGGCAGCGACCCCCGAGGCTTGGTACGCGGCGGCGGAAGGTGCTCTGGATACGCTACTGGTCGATCATGCCAACTGCGAAAAGAAAGCGGCTTCGACGGCGCTCGGACTCATGTTTGCTTACGCGGATGATACGGGACTGGGTTTGGCGCTGGCGCGTCTGGCGCGTGAGGAGTTGCGGCATTACGAGCAGGTGCTCGCGCTCATGCAGCGGCGCGGTGTGGCCTACGCGCGCATGCCGCCGGGGCGTTATGCCGGCGCTTTGCGCAAGGCGCTCAGTCCGAACGAGCCGCACCGGAAACTGGATCTGCTGATCACCGGGCAATTAATCGAAGCACGTTCTTCGGAACGCTTTCAGGGTTTATTGCCGCGATTGCCGGACGATGTGGCGACGTTTTATCGTGGATTGGAGGCGGCGGAGGCGCGCCATACGCGCCTGTATGGGCAGATGGCCGCAGCGCACGCCGTGCAACACGGTTTGGATCTTGAAGCCCACGGGCACCGTTTGGCACTGGTCGAGGCGCATTTATGCACCGACCCGGATCCGCTGTTTCGCTTCCATTCAGGGCCGCCGCTGGGCGTTTGAAGCCGCATCGGTGTTGCGACGGCTGCGTTGCGGCAGCGCGGCTCGCCAGTCAATCGGTCCGCACGGGCCGCGTTTCGAGCCGAATGCCGGCGGCATCCCAGAGGGCGATGGTGGCCTCCCCACTCCAGTCCCCCGTCACCACGCGCGTGCGTGGCTGACCGTCGACGACCAGCGTGTGCACGCCGGGGCGGTGCGTGTGGCCATGCAACAGAGTGTCCACGCCCGATGCACGAAAGACCGCTACAACCGTTGCGGCATTGACGTCCATCAGCATGCCGGACTGCTGGGCTGTGTGTTGCCGGCTGCCAGAGCGCGCGGCACCCGCCAGCAATGCGCGCGCACGTCGCGGCAGGGCGAGGAACGCGCGCTGCCAGCGTCGGTCACGCACCATGGCGCGCAGTCGTTGGTAGGGCGTGTCGTCCGTGCACAGCGCGTCTCCGTGCGTGAACAAGACCGAACGGCCGAAACGCGTGACGACCGTTGGGTCGGTCAGTAACGTACCGCCGGTTGCCCGTTCAAAGTTCGCGCCATAGAGAAAATCGCGGTTCCCGGCCATGAAATACAGCGCGACACCGGCATCGGACAGTCTTTTCAGCGCGGCGATGACCGCACAGCGATGCGCGTCGTCATCGTCGTCACCGATCCACGCCTCGAACAGATCGCCAAGCACGTACAGCGCGGTCGCGCTGCGCGCTTCGCCGTCCAGAAAGCCAATGAATTGCCGCCCAATCGCCGGGTGGGCGGCGTCGATGTGCAGGTCGGAGACGACGAGTGCGTGCAAAGGAGCTCAGGGGATCGGGGTGATCGACTCGATTGTGATCGGGTCGAGCGGGACATCCTTCGGGAATGGGCCCCCAGAACCGGTCGGTACCTTGCCAATCTTGTCGATCACGTCCATCCCGTCGATCACTTTCCCGAACACAGCGTAACCCCAACGCAATGGGGTCGGATCCAGTTCTTCGTTGTCGGTGAGGTTCACGTAAAACTGCGCATTGCCCGAGTGCGCAGCCTCGGTACGTGCGAGGCCCACGGTGCCGCGTCGATTGGACAGACCGTTGCCCGACTCATTGGCCACCGTGCGGATTGTAGTGCGCAGATTCATGCTCTTGTCATAGCCGCCGGCCTGGACAATGAAATTGCCGACGACGCGATGGAACAGTAGGCCGTTGTAATGGCCGTCGCGTACGTATTGCATGAAGTTAGAGACGGTGAGCGGGGCGCGGCTGAGCTCGAATTGAATGGTGAAACTGCCCAGGTTGGTATCCACCCGGACCCGAGACGGCAGCGGCTCGGCGGGTTTGTCGACCGCCGTGGCTGCCGGCGCCTTGTCCGGGGCCTTGTCCGCAGCCTTGGTGTTCGTCGGGGTACCGGCCAGGGCGGCGGCGGCGGCCAGGGTCGCGACGAGGGTCAGTACAGAGCGGGTAACGATGGACATGGGGTAACCGCGTTTGGAGGTGGAGTCGGCATTATACTCGCACCCTATGACCAGTCCGATTGCTTCTCGCTTTGCTCCCAGCCCTACCGGGTCCCTGCACCTAGGCAACCTGCGTACGGCCCTGTATGCGTGGCTGTATGCCCGCCGGCTTGCAGGCCGATTCGTCCTGCGCATCGAGGACACCGACCGGGAACGGTCGGATGAGGCCAAGATCGCAGAACTGATCGACGATTTGCGCTGGTTGGGGATTGATTGGGACGGGGGGCCGGGCCGGGACGATGGCACGGGTCCCTATCGCCAGACGGAGCGCGCCGCGTATCACCAGGCCGCTTTTGTGCGCCTGGAGGCTGAGGGGCATGCCTACCCGTGCTACTGCACCGAACCCGAGCTCGAGGCGGAGCGTCAGTTGGCCCTGCGCCAGAAGCGACCGCCGCGCTATTCGGGCCGTTGTGCGGGGCTGGATGCGGCAGGCCGGGCCGCGTTGGTGGCCGAGGGGCGCCCCGCGTCGCTGCGCTTTCGTATGCCCAAAGGGGTCCGCCTACAGTGGACCGATCGGGTGCGCGGTCCACAGAGTTTCCGGGCAGACGACCTCGGCGACTTCGTGATCCGCCGCGCGGATGGGACTGCTTCTTTCCTGTCCTCCAATGCCATCGATGATGCCCAAATGGGCATCACCCTCGTGCTGCGCGGCGAAGACCATGTGGCCAATACGCCGCGCCAACGAGCCCTGATTACAGCGCTCGGCCTTACCCCGCCCGAGTACGGCCATTTGCCCCTGCTGGTGGGCCCAAACGACGCGCCGCTGTCCAAGCGAGACGGGGCGATGAGTGTGCGTGGGCTGCGTGAGCGTGGCTACTTGCCCGAAGCCTTGGCGAACCTGTTGCTGCGTCTCGGTCACTCAGGGGCTACGGACGGCTATCACGCGATCGACGCGATGGCTGCGCAGTTCGATGTGTCTGCATTGGGACATGCGCCGGCGCATGTTGATCTGCAGCAATTAAATCATTGGCAGCACGAAGCGCTCAGCCGCGCACCGGAGGCGGTGCTGTTGCCTTGGATTGCCGGGCGCACCCCGGTAGGCCTCGAGGCGGCGACCCTCGCGGCGATCCGAAAAAATGTACTGTTGATCGCGGATGCGCAGGCTTGGTGCGAGCGCCTGTATGGCCAATTGCCGGTGCCGGGCACGGAGCACGCCGCCTTGATCGCCAGTGCCGGCGCGGCGTTCTGGGAGGCATTGTTGTCGGTGACGGCGCCGGACTATGACCGATTGGTCGAGGCGGGCAAGTCTGCCGGCCTGAAGGGCAAGGCGTTATTCCAGCCGCTACGATTGGCGTTGACCGGCACGCTGGAAGGACCGGAGTTGCGACCGCTACTGCAACTGATGGATGCCGCGTTACTGCAGAAACGCCTGCAGGCGGCACGGACTTTGGCGGCCAGCGCACTGTGAGGAACTGCCTGTGACGATTCAGATTCATAACTCGCTGACGGGCCGCAAAGAAGCGCTCGTGACCTTAGAGCCCCATCATGTGCGGATGTACGTGTGTGGCATGACGGTGTACGACTACTGCCATGTCGGTCATGCCCGCTCCCTGGTGGTCTTTGATACGGTGCGACGCTATCTGCGTCACGCAGGTTATCGCGTTACCCACGTGCGCAACATCACCGACATCGACGACAAGATCATTCAGCGGGCCCAGGAGAACGGTGAGCCGATGAGCGCGCTCACCGAGCGCTTTATCAGCGCTATGCACGAGGACTGCGATGCCCTGGGCGTGGAGCGTCCTGAACACGAGCCGCGCGCGACCGAGTACATAGGCCCCATCGTGGCGATGATTGCGCGTCTGATTGAGAACGGCTACGCCTATGTGGCCCGTGACGGTGACGTTCTTTATGCGGTGGCGAAATTTGCCGGCTACGGACAATTGTCCGGTAAACGCCTTGCAGATCTGCGGGCGGGTTCGCGTGTGGAGGTCAATGAGGCCAAGCGTGATCCGTTGGACTTCGTGCTGTGGAAACGCGCCAAGCCCGGTGAGCCGTTCTGGGCGTCCCCGTGGGGCGACGGACGTCCCGGTTGGCACATCGAATGCTCGGCCATGTCGGTGGCGCTACTTGGTGATCACTTCGATATCCACGGCGGGGGTATGGATCTGAAGTTTCCGCACCACGAGAACGAGATTGCGCAGACCTGCGCGGCCTGTGACTCGCAGTTCGTGAACACGTGGATGCATAACGGCTTCGTCAATGTGAACGCCGAAAAGATGTCGAAATCGCTCGGCAATTTTTTCACTGTGCGTGAAGTGCAGAAGACTCTGCGCCCTGAAGTGATGCGCATGTTCGTGCTCGGCAGTCACTATCGCGGACCGATCAATTATTCGCACGACAGCCTGCAGCAAGCCGATAGTGCGCTCGAGCGACTCTACACGGCGCTGCGCGGCGTGGTGGTGGAGTGGGGGGTGGCGTCGGTGGCGACGGCGCGGTTTGCAGAGGCCATGAACGACGATTTCAATACGCCGGAAGCCTTGGCCGCGCTACTGGCGCTGGCGCGGGATCTGAATGTTGCCAAAGCGGCAGGCGATGCGCGTCAGGCCAGCCAGTTCGCTGGCGAGTTGCTGTCCTTGGCGAAGGTGCTCGGTATCTTGTCGCTCGAGGCGGAAGTCTGGCTCAAAGCGCTGCCTGGCCAGTCCTTGGACGCGCCCAGCGTGGATCCGGCGGCGGCGGAGATTGATGCGTTGGTGACGGCGCGCATTGCGGCGCGCAAGGCCAAGAATTTCGTGGAGTCCGATCGAATCCGTGATCAATTGCTGGCGCGCAATATTGTGCTGGAGGATGGGCCGCAGGGAACGACTTGGCGTTACGGCTGACTACGCCTGCGCCGGTGAGGGGTGGGGGTAGAGGGCGTTTCGGTGACCGGGTCGTTCCGCAAGCCCGATCGGTTCTCGCCGATGGCATCGATTGGGTCGCGGTACTGCGCCCGATCTGCAGCATCGACGCCAATCTCGATGCAGACTAGTTCTTTGTAGCCCTTGCGGTAGGTGTTGACCCACGATTGTTGCTTGGCGACCCAATAGGCCTTGGGCGGGTAGTTCGCCCATCAAGACCCAGCGGTGGGCGTCGAGTCCATTCAGGTCCAGTTCTTCGGTCTTTGTCGTCCTGCGCACGGTCGCGTTGATCGGATTGGGGCGGCTTGCCGAATCTAGGCCTTGCACGCGCTGGAATGCTGCCGCGATCCACTCGACACCACGCCAAGCCAGTTGCGCTTGGCAGGGCTGGCCGTAAAGCGCAGTCCATCAAAGCGTTCCTTACCGATCAGTAGCGATTCGACAAATCCGGGCGGCAATCCGATCGTGCGCGTTGCGGTGCAGGTCGCCGACCGCTGCGATCGGCTTTTGCCCGGATGGCGTGTAGTACGTGAAGACGGGTATGGCAGTGCGCGCGAACGCCGTGAGTTGGGACAGCGAGCGGACAGTCCAAGCGCGGCGTGCCCGCACCCCATCAACGCACTGCGCGGCCTTGGCGCAGCAGTGCGCTTTCCAAGGTATTGCGCATCAAGGTGGCGATGGTCATCGGGCCAACGCCACCGGGTACGGGGGTGATGGCGGAGGCACGTGCGGCGGCGCCAGCGAACTCGATGTCGCCGACGATTTTGCCGGACGGCAAGCGGTTGATGCCCACGTCAATGACCACGGCGCCCTCACGGACCCAAGCACCGGGAATCATTTCTGGCTTGCCGGTACCGACGACGAGGATTTCGGCACGGCCGACCTCACCCTGCAAGTCACGGGTCTTGGAATGGCACACGGTGATGGTGGCGCTGGCCATCAGCAACTCGAGTGCCATCGGTCGACCCACAATGTTGGATTGCCCGACTACGACAGCATCCTTGCCGGCGACGTTGATACCGGCCTTCTGCAGCATGATCATGACGCCATACGGCGTGCATGGGCGCAGTAGCGGTTGCCGGGTGGCTAGGCGACCGACGTTGTACGGATGGAACCCGTCCACGTCTTTGTGTGGATCGATGCGTTCGATGACTTTGTTGGCGTCGATGTGCTTAGGTTGCGGCGACTGCACCAGAATACCGTCGATCAGCGGATCGGCATTGAGTTGATCGATGAGGTCAAGCAATGCGGCTTCTGAGGTGGAGGCGGGGAGGTCGTGGGAGACAGAGTACACCCCGGTTTCCTCGCAGCCGAGGCGTTTGTTTTTGACGTAGATATGGGAGGCCGGGTCGTCCCCGACGATCACGACCGCCAGTCCCGGGCGGCGGCCGCCGGAGGCGACAAGCGCATCGACGTCGATCCGCACTTCCGCCTTCAGTTGCTTGGAAATGGCCTTGCCGTCAATCAGCATCGCGGTCATGAAAATCCCCTGAATCTAGGTCGTACGCCGGCTGGCTTTATTGTCGCATGAACCGACTCCCCGGCGGCAGAGGGGCCGGCGATGACCCCAAGCCTGCTTGGGCGGGGCACGACTCTGGCATGCTAGACAGGGGCTAGGCGAGCATCCGGTTGGGCTGTTGCCAGGGCAGGCCTGATTGCCGTGAGCGATCCGCATACTAGGAGGCTTGCTCTAATGAGATCCATATTCGCATCCATACTGGGGGCGTTACTGCATGCCGCCCTCGCTGGGGCGGCGCCTACAGCGAGCGTCGTTTTTGTCAACGGTGCGGTGTACAGCGGTGATGCGGCGCGTCGTTGGGCCTCGGCGGTGGTAGTGCGCGGCGAGCGCATCGCTTACGTCGGTGACGATCGCGGCGCGCAGGCGTTCGTGACCGGGCAGACACGGGTGATCGATCTGCACGGGCGGATGGTGCTGCCGGCGTTTCAAGATTCGCATGCGCATCCGCAAGACGCGCCCAATCCGGCGACCACGCTGGATTTGCATGGGCTCGTAGATCGCGGCCAGATCGAGGCCCGGATTCGTGATTATGCGCAGGCCCACCCAGAGGCAACGTGGATCCTCGGGGATGGCTGGGACGAGAGCGCATTTTTACCGAGTGGCCAGCCGACGCGTCAGTTGCTTGATGCGCTGGTTCCGGATCGCCCGGCCTTGTTGTACGACAACGCCGGCCATGAGGCCTGGGCCAACACCCGTGCACTGGAGGTCGCCCATGTGACGGCGGCCACGCCGGATCCGGTCAATGGCCGGATTGAGCGGGAGGACTCTGGTGCACCCGCCGGCTCCTTGCAGGAACAGGCGGCGATGGACCTCGTGGCTGTGCACGTGCCGCCAATGCGTGCCGAAACAATGTTGGCCAACCTCACGGCCGCACTCGACCAAATGACGGCGCTTGGATTTGCGGCGGTGGTGGATGCGATGGCGACCCCCGAATCGGCGCGGGCCTACCAAACACTGGATCGGCGGGGCCAACTCACGCAACGAACGCACTTGTGTATGGAGCACAAGCCGGAGCGCGACGATGCGGCACAACTGCAGTTCTTCAAGGCCCAGCGCGCAGCCTTGCAGGGCCGCCGTTTGCGCGCGGACTGCGTGAAGTTGTTCCTCGATGGTGCTTACGGCTCGCATACGGTGGTGCTGTTGGCGCCCTATGTGGATGACCCAAAATATGGCACTGGCCAACTGTTCATCGAGCCTGCGCGCCTCAATCGCTTAGTCACCGCGCTGGATGCCGAGGGCTTTCAGGTGCATATGCACGCGCAAGGTGATGGCGCAGTACGGGCAGGTCTCGATGCGATCGAGGCGGCGCACCACGCCAACGGGCCGCGCGACAACCGGCATACCATCGCCCATTTGTGCCTGATCGATGCGGCCGATATCGCTCGTTTTCGACGCTTGGGGGTAGTGGCCAATATGAGTCCCCTGTGGAGTTTGGGCGACCCGTGGGAGACCGTCTTTGCGCCCCGTCTGTTTGGACCGGAACGCAGTCAGCATATTTTGCAGACCCGTACGTTATTGGCCGCCGGTGTGACGCTGGCTTGGGGCAGTGATTGGCCCGTCACGGGCGTGTCCCCTCTGGATGGTTTGGAAACCGCGACGACCCGTCGTTACCCGGGTGGCCGGGATTTGAGCGGGCACGAAGATCAGTCCTTTCTGCCCGAGGAGCGACTGAATCTCGAACAGGCCATCAGCGGCTATACAAATGCGGGTGCGTACCTATCCCATGAGGAGGGGCTACGCGGTGCGCTCGTACCTGGGTTAGCCGCGGATCTGGTGGTGCTGGACCGCAACCTCTTTGACAGCCCCCCGTTGGCGATTCATGAGGCAAAGGTCGATCTCACCATGGTGGCAGGACAGGTTGTCTATACCCGCCCTGGGGAGGGGTCCGACACGTCCGCCCAACGCGTCGGTCATTGAAACGCCGGCGGCGGTGGTTTGCGCGCTGCGTGTAACGGCGCGCCGAGTTCGTGTGGGCGCTACAGCGCGTGAGCGCACTCCTGCGCCTGCTACCGCGGCGGATCCCAATCCGATGGTAGATGGGTGCATTTCCACTCACGGTCAGCGCGCTGGAATACCTGCGGAGCCGCCGTGTTGCCGTTGCGAGCGACCGCAGGATGCCGGCAGTGCATTGCAGTCCGATGCAGAGCGGCTGCATTAGGCAAGCAGGTGTCCTTGGCTACGCGCTGTTCCAGTTGCCTGGTACCAGCCTTGCAGACCGGGGCTTGGGTTGCGGTGGTGCCCTGGCGCCGCTCCCATTTTGGCCGCGTTGGTGCTGCGCGTGGGGTGGCAGGGGGGCGGTGTTGTGGACCGCCCTTCGACTGATTTCGCTATACCTGCGGTGGGGGTGGTTGGCGCGCAATAGGCGGCCTGAGCACGCCACTGTCTGAGAGCCTAATGGGGTGCCGAAACACGACTGCCGGCCCACGGGTTCTGCCGCCGAATCGAGGATGACTTGCAGCCGGGTGATTAGGCGCTTGACTGCGTGTTAGCGCGGATGTGCGTGGGAATGCAGTATGCTGCAGACGCTTAATTCCCTGAACCATGAGACAAGGACGTCGAAATTATGACTACCATTGCTATCCATCCCTCCGTTGATCACGGTGTAACGGCCGGTGTGGCCAACTTCGCTGGCGGTACGCTGACGTGTCACTGCGCGCAGGATCCGGTTACCGTTTCGATCAAGGGCAACGTTGCGCATAACCATGCTTGCGGTTGCTCCAAGTGTTGGAAGCCGAAGGGTGCCCTGTTCTCGGTCGTCGCCGTGGTCTCCAAGGACAATCTCACGGTCACTGCCAATGGCAAAAAGCTAGCGGTCATCGATGCCTCTGCCGCAATTCAGCGCACGGCCTGCACCAGTTGCGGTGTGCATCTGTACGGACGCATCGAGAATCAGGCGCATCCGTTTTACGGTCTTGACTTCGTGCATGTGGAACTCTCGGCCGAAAAAGGCTGGGCAGCGCCAGAGTTCGCGGCATTTGTGTCCTCGATCATCGAGTCTGGCGCTGCGAGTCCCGGCGAAATGAACGACGTGCGCAGCACCCTGCGCGCGCTGAAGCTCGAGCCTTATGACTGCTTGTCGCCCGCGCTGATGGATGCGCTGGCGACGCATGCCGCCAAGACGAAGGGCGTGCTGAAAGCCTGATCGATTCGGCTAGATTACTCGCCGGTTCTGACCGGCGAGTAATCGCAGCGCCGGCGGTCGTCAATCAGCTAAGCGCGCAAGGCCGCGCAGGGAAGATCTGCGTGAGCGATCAATTTTTGCGTGATCGAGCCGCCATTGGATGTTGCCCCAAGCGTGCTGCTCTGCCTTCGATCGCGACTGCACGTTGCGCCATCCTCTGTGCCAATGCCGCGTCCATCTGCCGGAGCATCACAGCGAGAAATTCTGGTCGAATCAGTCCTAGGAAGTTGCCTATGGAGTCATCATTTTTTGATGTACATCCACGGTAAGCGTCTCCAGTTTTTCGGCTAAAACCTTGATGCTCTGAGTCAACTGCGTGTTTTGCGCCAGCATCTCCAGCAGCAACGTCGTTTGGCGCGTAATCAAAGCCTGTCGATCCTCGTTGGTTCGCGCGATGTCTTCGCGGTGGCGGGCGTCGGCTTCCACGTGGATTTTGTCGCGGTCTGCTTGCCGAGTCTGTGCCAGCAGAATCAATGGGGCTGCATAAGCGGCTTGTAGACTAAAAGCCAAATTCAAAAGAATAAATGGGTATAGGTCAAACTTTGCGAAGCCAAAAATATTTATCGTAATCCAGAGCGTCACAATCGCCGTTTGGACGGTGATGAAGATAGGGGTTCCGAAAAATCGAGCAAATGCCTCTGCCTTCAGAGAAAACCAGTCATCGCCGTACAGCGAATGCAACTGGATATGGGCTTTCAGGAATCGCATTGGCTCCTTGTCGGAGTGCAGAAGGTTAGGTGGGCGTTCGACCTCTGCGTGCATCGTGTCCGTCATGACTGGTCTCCCAGGGTGGTTTCGAATTTTTGCATGCTAGCGGCGGGACCTCATCTGGGCTTGTTTCGGCGACGAGGGCTACGCGCCGGCAATGCTGCTGGGATTCGATGTCGCCGTTAAACAGATTTTCGGGCACTGCCATTTAGATTATCTACAAGAGACCGCATGGCGGAGATGCGGGTATCGCGCATCCGAGCATATACTTTTGGTGCAGTTAAAAGAGCGCACCTGGTCAGCCTATCTGGCCGCAACGAATGCAATGCGCGCGGTGCGCAAACTCGATCGATAGCGGTTCCATCGGCCGGTCTCGGCGCCGCGCGGGTGGTACCGTGCCAACGGCATTGGCCGCGGAGGGCAGTGCAGTCCAGTCCAGATGCCGTTGGCGGGCTGCAAGCCGGGCAGCTTGCTGCTGCGCAATTGTCGCCGCTGTACGCCTTGTTCTTCACGCGCGCGCTCGGGGTGGCCTATGTGCGGCATCCCGGTGGACGCCGCGCTGCTGGCGATCATTGCGCCGTACGCGACCCACGGGTCGCCCGAGGACAGTGCCCATTGGTCTGGTTTGAGTCCGCAGGATGCGGTCGCGAGGCGGCAGGTGCGCGCGCTGGAGTCCTCCACCTGCAGCGCTCATTGGGCCCTTCCGGTGCGCGGGCCTGCCGGTCGCACACGGTGATTTACACCTACTTGACGATGAAATGGCGTCACGGCAGGCTTTAGTTGCTTGCTGCGCGCTGGGCTCAGTACAGCGCCGGTTGTCGATAGCGGATGTCTGGTTTCTGGGCGTGCGGCAGGATCGTTGGCGATGGGCAACCCTCGGTTGTGCGCAGACTGACGGTTCATCTGGGAGGATCTTGTGCAATTCAAGGTCATGCACCCCTTGCGCGGCGGTGGCAAAGCGTTGCTCCAAACGTGGCTTGCCGATGCGGACATACAGATCAACGGTACGCGCCCATGGGACTTGGTGGTGCATCAGCCGCGGTTCTATGCCCGCGTGTTGCGCGGCGGATCGCTCGGTGTTGGTGAAAGCTATATGGATGGCGATTGGGATTCGGCCCAGCTCGATCGGCTACTGACCTGCGCCTTGGGCGCACGACTCGATGCCCGGTTGCCAACACTAGCGGAGCATTGGCTCGCGCTGCGGTCATGGATTATCAATCGCCAGACCGTCCGGCGTGCGTTTCGAGTCGGCGAAGTGCACTACGACGTCGGTGACGATGTGTATCGGGCGATGCTCGATCCGTTGATGATTTACACGTGTGGGTATTGGCCCAAGGCGACGAATCTGGCGGCGGCGCAAATCGCTAAACTCGATCTGGTGGGCCGCAAGCTGGGCCTGCAGCCGGGCATGCGAGTGCTGGATATAGGCTGTGGTTGGGGCGGTGCGGCGGCGTATTTATCCACCCAGTTTGGCGTAAAGGTCGTCGGCGTCACGGTATCGAGAAATCAAGCGCAGACGGCGCGTGAGCGCACGCGAGGACTCGACGTTGAGATCTGCTTCGCGGATTATCGCGCCTTGGGTGGGCAATTTGATCGAATCTATTCTCTGGGCATGTTCGAGCATGTAGGGCCTCGAAATTATGCAAGTTACTGTGCGACCGTACGGTCGTTACTGGTCCCGGACGGGCTGTTCCTGCTCCACACGATCGGCAATCGCATACCGCGTCCCGCTAATGATCCGTGGATTGAGAAGTATATTTTTCCGAATTCTTACGTGCCTGCCCGCAGTCAGCTCGCCGCTGCCCTAGAGCCTTGTTTCGTCGTCGAGGACTGGCATAGTTTCGGGCCTGATTACGACCGCACGTTGATGGCTTGGCTTGGTAACTTCGACGCCGCGTGGCCACGTCTCGCGCCGCATTACGGGGAGCGTTTCTGGCGGATGTGGCGCTATTGGCTGGCGGTGTCTGCAGCTTCGTTTCGTGTGCGGGATCTGGACCTTTGGCAGGTGCTGCTGTCGCCGCATGGCGTCCCAGGGGGGGTGCCCGCGGTCCGTTAGGCGGGTACGGAAGGGGTCTGCTGCGGCCGTTGGGCCGCAGTTGTGGCCTGCCCCTGTACGCTACGCGGGGCCATCGAGCGCAACTCGGTTTGACTGGGAGGGGAGTCGCCCGTAAACTTCCGCGTTCCCCTGGACCGGACTGTCGGGGCATAGCGCAGTCTGGTAGCGCATCTGCTTTGGGAGCAGAGGGTCGGGGGTTCGAATCCCTCTGCCCCGACCAACGACCACGGGATATCCTGTGATCTGGTCAGCCGGTTCGGGAGGCGATAGTCGAGGTTCGGGAGCGCGAGCGCCCGTAGCTCAGCCGGATAGAGCACCGGCCTTCTAAGCCGGTGGTCGCAGGTTCGAATCCTGCCGGGCGCGCCATTAGGGCTATAGGGCCAGTGGCGATGGTTGAGTCAGTGTTGATGTTTTCTGTGGTGGACGTAGCTCAGCTGGTAGAGCCCCGGATTGTGATTCCGGCCGTCGTGGGTTCGAGCCCCATCGTCCACCCCACTTTAATGACCTTAAGTGAAATAACTGGCCACGGTGCTTGCGTCGGGGGCAGATAAACTGAATAATCCGCGCCCTGTCAGAATGGATCTCTGACAGCACAGCAGCAAGTGAATGCGGGCCGTTAGCTCAGCTGGTAGAGCAGTTGACTCTTAATCAATTGGTCGTAGGTTCGATCCCTACACGGCCCACCAATTTTCCCTAACATTTTCAAACAGTTGCGCCGCCGAAACGGAAAATTTGGCCGCGCTCGGCTGCTTACACACCGCTTACACACCGGTTGCGTTTTTTGCGCGTGAGCATACAGTTGCTGTATGCCCGAAAAAGTTGCGTCGACGCATGTGCTTATGGATAAGGCGCTGGTCGTGTACAGACGCGAGCGCAGTGACATATGGCAATGCCGCTTTAAAGTTGCTGGCTTGTGGCAGCGTAAATCAACGCAAGAACGCGACCTCAAGCTGGCCAAAGAGCGTGCCCGCGAACTGATGATTACCGCTGAGATACGCAAGCGTGAGAACTTGCCCGTGGTGAGTCGCAAGTTTCGCGACGTGGCAAAGCTCGCGATTGATCGCATGGAGCGTGAACAAGCGGCAGGGCGAGGCAAGTCATCCTTCAAACACTACATCGTTGTCATCGAAGACTATTTGATACCCATACTCGGCAATCGCAGCATCGCGAATATTGACCAGACGGCATTGGATGAGTTGGATGTACGTCGCGCTGAAATAATGGGCAAAAATCCCACACCCAGCACCATTGGTACACATAACGTCGTGCTTAATCGCGTGTTTGATGAAGCGATTATGCGTCGCTTTTTAACGGACGTGGCACGGCCCAAGCTAAATGTTAAGACTAAAAAATCTGAACGTCGTCCTGCGTTTACGCTGGACGAGCTGCGTGTGCTGATTGATGGATTTGATCCATGGATTGCGAAGTCACGCACTGAGCAGACGAGGGAACTACGAGAGTTAATGCGCGACTACGTCGACGTGCTGATTGACACAGGCGCGCGGCCCGGTGATGAGTTGATGAACGTGAAGTGGCGGCAGATCAAATTCGTCATGAAGCCACGGTTAGAGCAGACCGGCGTTTATGAGCGAGATGACGCCGGAGACTTAGAGGAGATCGAACTCAATAATCTAAACAGGAGTCTGGAAATTATAGTCAGCGGAAAAACAGGGACGCGGACAATTGTAGCAATGAACAGAACTGTTAAGGCGTTAGAGCGTATAGCTCAACGCAACTATGCCATACGCATTGCGCTCACTGATCCGTTCTCAGAGCTTAGGGTATCGACAAACAATGACTTTGTGTTCTGTACACGTGGTCGTGAGCAGCCAACGAGCTTTGCCAAAATGTTCGATAGCTACCTCAAGCACTGTGGCTTAGAGATTGATCCAAAGACTGAGAAAAGACGCGTTTTTTATAGTTTACGGCACACATATGCCACGTTGGCGTTGACATATGACCGCGTGCCAATACATACGCTGGCCAAGCAGATGGGCACTAGCGTACAAATGATTGAGCAGCACTACAGCCACTTAAAAGTTGTTGAAGCAATCGAGCAGCTGCGTGGTGAAGAAACGCGGCGTTTAATACAAGCAGGAAGCGTTTTTGATTCTGAATATAAGAGTAATTTTGAAGACTAATAGCGGAGAGAGCTTGTGAATAATCGCGCCGATGTTTTACAACTTGCAATCGGTGTACGGCGGTATGGACGCGCCATTGTTGGCCCCGAATGAAGGGGCTCGAGGAAGAGAACCATGAATCAGAATAATAACGTCCTTACGGAAAAGTTAATATCTATACTCGGTGCCTATGTAAGAGCTGTGCTTAAAGAACAGCTCAGTAGTGTCCGGACGTTGGGCCGCACGAGCGGCATAACTTGCTGAAAATGATGATATAAATCATGGTTTTTTCTGGTCTCGATTTCAACTCAAAAAGCGCGATCTGTGCGCCTGCGAAGTCATTTCTCGCGGGACCCGCTAATGCACGCAGGCAAGTTGATTTTCGCCCAGTTGACCGAGTACTTGCCGCTGACGACGTTTCGTCGTTGTGTCGCCCGATATGGCGGGGAGCACAAGGTCAAACGCTTCACTTGCCTCGAGCAGTTTCTGTGCCTTGCGTTTGCGCAGCTGACCTATCGGGAAAGTCTTCGCGATATCGAAGCTTGTCTGCGCGCGCATCGCGAAAAGCTCTATCACATGGGGATTCGCAGCCGCGTATCGCGCAGCACTTTGGCGGATGCGAACGAGGTCAGGGATTGGCGGATCTACGCGGACTTCGCGCAGCGCTTGATCGGCATGGCCCGCAAGCTCTACGCCAACGATTCTTTTGGCGTGGATCTGAAGGAAACCGTCTACGCGCTCGACACCACCACGATCGACTTGTGCCTGTCGGTCTTTCCGTGGGCGCCGTTTCGCAGCGCCAAGGCGGCGGTCAAGCTGCACACGCTGCTCGATCTGCGCGGCAATATCCCGGTTTTCATCCACATCAGCGACGGCAAACTGCACGAGGTCAACATCCTCGATCAACTTGCGCCAGAGCCTGGGGCTTTCTACATCGTGGATCGCGGCTTCTTGGATTTCGAGCGGCTTTTTCGCTTTCACGAAGCGGGCAGCTTCTTTGTCACGCGCGGCAAGGCAAATCTGAAAGCCCAGCGTCGCTACTCCCATCCGGTGGATCGAACTACCGGATTGATCTGCGATCAGACGATCGTGCTCACGGGATTTTACTCGCACAAAGGTTATCAGACGCCGCTGCGGCGCATCCGTTTCAAAGATCCGAAGACCGGGAAGCGCCTGATCTTCTTGACCAACAACTTCGCGTTGCCCGCTTTGACGATCACCGATCTGTATCGATGCCGTTGGCAGGTGGAACTGTTCTTCAAATGGATCAAGCAGCATCTTCGTATCAAGCAGTTTTATGGGACTTCAGAGAACGCGGTGAAGACCCAGATCTGGATCGCCGTGTCAGTGTACGTGTTGGTAGCCATCGTGAAAAAGCGCTTGAACATCTCGGCGAGCCTCTACGAAATGCTACAGATCTTGAGCCTGACCATGTTTGAGAAAACCTCGCTAATCACGCTGCTTGAGACTGTCGGCGCCGCGCAATATGGCGACGATTTCTCCAACCAGCTGAATTTATTCAACTAACGTCCGG
>Ga0194049_1000193_pt1 | contig 22338 bp, 25 predicted proteins | sample JunL2225m_MetaG_FD_148665 | JGI IMG/M metagenome (GOLD analysis project Ga0194049, IMG submission 148665) | Anoxic zone freshwater microbial communities from boreal shield lake in IISD Experimental Lakes Area, Ontario, Canada - Jun2016-L224-25m | ecosystem: Environmental > Aquatic > Freshwater >... | reverse complement strand
ACCCTGAGAACACGGGTAGAGGTGGTTAGTACCGGGCAAACCCGGGTGAATCTAAGTAAATCGAGAAAGGAGTAAGAATGTCGGGCGAACCTGGGTGAACTCAGGTAGACTCCGGGTGAACCAGAGGGTGTCTGCGCAACCCCGGGTGTGTTTGGCTATATTGCATACGGAGGCTAAGACATTCGCTTTCAAAAAACACGATCTGCCATGCAAAACGGGGGATTGTTCGGAGGAGTGCCTAACCATTCAGATGACGGATCAGGTGAAAACCCAACACAGCAAGGATTTTTTTTCATGCACATTATTATTATAGCAAGCTCACGACCTCTCTGCAGAGGATGACAACGACGACAACAACAGCGGAATTCAACTCACACCCGACCACCCACCCAGCGGCGGAGGGATGGACACGACGGACGGTGCCGCGCCTCCTCCTGCTGCCGCGTCGGGTAACGGCGGGGGGGGGTTGTCCTCGTTTGCCGCGGCGTTTCCAAACATCGTGCCTGCCCCGCCTGCCGTGCGTGCAAGCCAGCAGTCAGCCGGGAGCAGGAGGGTCTCGTCCTCACTCAAGGCCTACTGGGACGAGAACATACCGGCGCAGCTGAAGACCTTTAACATCACCAACGACAAAATCTTCCAAGGGAAGGCCCTAACGCCGACGAAGGAGCAATGCAGCAAGATGTACGCGCGGTCCAAGTGCGCGAAGCTTCTGCACAAGCACGACAACTCGCTCCTGTCATCGCCGACCCAGACACAGTCATACTGTTTTTTGCAAGAGTCTGGGCCTGAGATCCCGCTGCACATCCAGAACGTGCTCTTCTTTTTCAACTCGGTCAATCTTCACGCGAGCGTCGACATCACGCACTACGCCGCCCCCACGGACACGGCGAGCGTGGTAAACGACCGATCCGACCCAAAGATTATCAGGGGGTTGTCGAGCACAGGCGAGGGGCTCACACACACGGACGTGGCTCCTGCGCACTCGGACGCTTTGAGGGACGACTTTATCAACGTGAACGACATCTTGATGGACCGAAGCGCGGACCAAGCAGCGGAAATCAAGATGCCGATCGCGCCCATCACGATATACTTTGGGTTCACGGGGGTTACGGCTATGGTGGGCGGGGTGGAGGTGCGAAAAGTTTTTTGTGTGTGCACGATAGTCCCCGCGTGCAATTTCGCAATGTGGCCGTACATTATCGAGAATTTTCTGAAGCGACCCAAGCAAGGGTGCCAAAAGTACGAGGAGCTCATTGAGTTGTACACGGAGGCCAACGCCTTTTACAAGCTACTGCTGCGCTACGAAATATACCACAACCTCGGGGTGAAGGAAGATTTGTTCAGGCCGCCCGAGGACTACCAGACAGCCGTGGGAGGCGCGCTTTCACCCGCGACCGTGTTTTCACCGTTTCAACTCCCACTCAAGATCTTTACCAACATGCGGAAGAGCTTTCCAAACGTGGACCCAGCGACGATTCGCATCATTGGGATGCCGGAGATGACCTTCAAGACAGACGACGAGACGACGAGCGACTGGATCCGAACCATGCACTCCTCGATCAACGCGGTGCAGAGACGGGACAGCACGTTTATGGAGGGCCTGAGGCGCTACGACAGCGCGAAGGAGAAGGACGCATTTCCCGCCATCCGCTTGAACTGCATCGGGGGGTGGCCGCTGGAGGTGGACGAAGACTTCAACGTCACCTGCTTCGGGCTCCCGCCTGTGCCTCTCATGCACATTGTGGACACACACGGGGCGAGAGGGTCGTTTCCGATCTTCATGGCCAGCTTCGGGTTGGGGGACGAGGGGGTACCGCGGGTGACTAGGGCCTACCTCACAGCCTTTCTGGTGAACAGTTCGCCAATCGACCAGCGTCCCGACATTGCGCATCTGCTAAAGGACGACGGGCAGGCGAACCCCCTCGAGTGCATTCGGAAGTACTTTGGGTGAGATTTTTCTTGTTTTTGTATTTCCTGAGCGCGTCGTGGTGCGACTCACGCATGTGTGTGTGTGCCAGGAAAGGGTCAGACCCCTTCAGCGCTCTCATCATCGCGAATCGGCACCGGTCCTGGTTTGACGCGGTATTTTCGGACATTGAGCTGCGTCGATCCAAGGGGGCATCTGTGCAAGAAGCGGTGACGGTGATCCTGGATTACCTAAAGTGCACGATACAGACCTTGGACAGCATGGTGGAGTCGCAAGTGTTTCGAAGCAATACCGTGCTCCAGATGCAAATGATCCATAAGCACCTGGACTTCAAGTCAGTATGCACGACCGATAAGGACAGCATCAGGGTGCTCATGCAGGCCAGGCGGACGAGGGATCCACGCCTTCGCGGCTACGACCCGCTGTACGGGGCATGGAGCCTGTTTGTGAAGCTTTGGGAGGACATGAACGAGTTTTTCTTCCTGAACGCAGGCAACCTTGTGTGTGCCATTGAGGTGCTTTTGGCCCAATTCATGTTCAAATTTGCGCCCAATACGAACAAGACATGGACATTTTTTTACGTGACGGTGCTAGTCATGTCGGGGAACGGGCACTTTATGACGCACACACCTGAGGGTCCTGTGCCCGACCGCAAGAAGCCCAACACCACAGGGATGGACTTTACGTTGGCCCGGCTTGGCGACATCTGGAACGCCCTCTACGACAAGCTCCTTGTGCAGAAGAAGGACCGGTATCACCTGTACATGAACTGCATGCGGTTCACGCCCACCGTGTGGGAAAACATGGTGTGCGCCTCTGCGGTCGCGGGTCGCATCGTGACGGTGCCGCCACCCGACTCCAACTTCCAGGTCATGTCCATCACGGAGATGCGCGAGGACACTCTGAAATCTGTCATCCAATGGGGCCCGAATCGCAACGACGACACCGGGGTCACGATCTCGTTGAACAGCGCGGAGAACAAGGACAAGTCTCGTGCGGCGCTGGTAAAGCAGAAGCTGGGGACGAATGCGCTCGTGGTGATTTCGTCCAACACGAGCACCGAAGACAAGAAGCACGCTGAGGAGGGCAGGACCTTGGATGTGGTGTGCGCGGTGATCCCCCCAGGCGCCGGCCCCCCCGAGTCGAAGAAGAGAAAGGCAGGGGATTTCGCCAACGCAAAGGGAGGGGGGACCAATGCCAGACACCAACCGCTGGGGAACAAGGACGCCGTGTTGAACTGCATCGCCTACACGCAGAACTTTGCCGGGTACTTTGTGGCCCTTGTCAACCACATTGGCGGGATGACGGTGGAGTGCAACAAGACGAGCCTGGCGTTTTACGGGTGGATGTGTCACTACTTTCGCCAGTACGGGGCGGGGTGCATCGAGACGTCTGCACTGGATGGTTTTAGTCGCATGCAGGAGGGGTACAAGTCCAGGGGGGTGGTGCTCTCGATCTGGCTCAAGTGCATTGCTGCAATGGCCACAGGGAAAAGCGAGGAGGAGACGATCAAACACGTGTGGCTTGACATTCACATGGACGCGCTCCCGATTCTGTCGATTCCCGCCACCGTGTGCAACATCGGGTACCGTGCGTTCAACATGGGGGCGCTGCTCATGGTGAACGTGATTGCGCAGGAGCTCGGGGTGCCCGTCATTGAGTGGAAGAATCTCCGACGCTTTTTCAAGTCGACGGCAGCACCCACCGCCAGCGAGCCAGACCTTTTGTACAAGGAGGATTACGCGACGATCCGTGGTTTCGTGGAGCTGTGCCTTGACCAAAACCGATTCTGCCCCAACGACGACACGGTGTACGATCCCGACGAGAACATTTCCTGTTACATCACAGGGGACGCTGATGCGCAGATGATACCGACGAGCAAGAACAGCATTCTGAGGGTGGCTCTCGGGCGCGACGCGAAGCAGGAGGATGACATTTCTCACAAACTGGGCAAGCGGGTCCAGGCCAAGTACGGGAAGATTCTCCTCTCGCAGTGCCACATGGATCACGGGTCGTACATGTACGCGCTTCAGCAGCTGACGGATCGGTTTGCTCCCGACTTTCGGGGGCTCCTGGATAACATGTATAACAGCCGCGACCTGTTTCACATGATGGGGTTGCTCAACCGGGCCAACGGCATGCAGAACCACGAGGACGGGGACGCACCCACCATGGCGAAGAAGGTTTCGTTTAGGTCGGGTGGGGAGGCCAAGAGCCAGGCGATTGGAGTCAACCTGTGGAGCATGCTGGCCGTGGTGAGTCTTGGCGGAGGGACCGACATTCACCCACACGTGAGCAATCACTTTACCAATGGGCTGATGCAAGAGCTGCTGGCATTCGCGCCACCAGGGGTCACGCCTGGCGGGATATGCCCGATCCGATGCTTTGACCCGCACACGACCAAGGCGACGAAGCTTTACATCCGCGACGAGGATCGCCCGAATCACTTCCCGCGCCCTGTGGAGTGCTCGTTCATGTTTAACGGGGTTCTGTCGCTGGCCCCGACGATTGAGAATTTTCTGCCAGAGGACCTGCTGGCGAACCCATCGCTCAGTGACATTGCCGAAAACGACTTGAAATGCAAGCTGATGGAGGTCCCCGGGAATGCGTACACGGTAACGAAAACGCACACCCCCTGTTGCTTGCATCTTGTGGTTTATTTTTAACACGTGGCCTCGCAGACCACGCCGAATCTTATGCCGGACGAGAGCTACACGTTCCACATCCCCGACTTTTCGGACAGAGAGTACGGGACTGTGACCGTGGTTTCCGTCGCCCGCACTGTGGAGATAGTCTGGTACAACGGTGATCAGACCATTAAGATGAGCGAGACCGCTGATTACGACCAGTGGGACGAGTTCATGCGCGACAAAAACATGGTGGTGACCCCCCTCATCACCAGGGGAGGGGCGTGTGTGCAAGTGGTGATGGAAGACGCGGACGAAGATGGGGAGATCACCAACCGCAAGGTGCTGGGATGCCTCATCCCGTACCCCGACACGGGAAAGCTCCTGAACCCCGAGCAGTGCACGTACCAGGCGCTCATTTCCGAGAGTCTCGACACGGTGGAGGTTTTTTTCATGGACGTGCTCAAGGACTACCTGATCCGTGTCGGGGAAGAAATGCTGCTTGACCCCAACGTGCTGGACAACGAGGCGTTTAGGGCGCAGGGGGCGGGTGGTAAGCTTCTCTACACTCGGCTCTTCATCCCCACCACGATAACGCCGATCGCTGGGAAGCTGTACGTGATGGCCTTGCATCAACCCACGAACCGCCGCGGGCGTTCTGGAGCTGGAGTGACCCCGATGGTCTTTGCGGTGAACCCATGGGACGTGCAGCTTCTCTCGGAGTACACGGGCGAGGCCAAGCTGATCCTCAAGCACCTGGCTTGAATGCATTCCGCACCGCTCGGGGAGGTGGGGGTTATTTAAAAGAGACTCCCGCAGGCCCATGCGCGGTGATGTCTGACCCCATCCCCTGTTGTTCGGTCGACGAAGAGGTCGTCTATGCACAAAGGAAGAATGAAGCTTACGATCTCGAATTCACGCTGAAACTCAAACAGATTGGCGTGTCTGTGTTGATTCTAATCGTCTTGGTGTGCTGTTTGATTTGGTGCCAGCCGTGCCTGCTAGCTGTGATAGGATTTTCAGCTTGCTACTGCGTGAGGGAACCTGTACTGGTAGTGGTGTTTTTCGTGTCTGTGGGCATGTTTCTCGCGGCGCACATGCCGTCCTCGCAAACCATGTGGAAGGTGACTGGGACCATGTACGAGCTCCAAAAGTCCCTGTCGTGAAAAAAAGAAAGTGTTCAGCTGGGGACGAGTCCGCCGCGGGGCAGAGTAATAGCAACATGTCCAAGGGTGGGTGGGTAGAGAGGCACGAATGCCATGTACTGCGCATGCTCGGCACGTGTTCGTGTGTCATACGTCTATGCGAAACAAAGGCGATACTGGCGGTCACGCTCAATAGAAAACTAGACATTGCAAGGGCCTGCCTCATATGCGCCACCAAGCCCGTCCCCGCGACGATATACCTGGACCTAGCGCACGTCGGCACGTTTACAGGGTGTGAAATGGACATTGCATGGCCGGAAGAGGAGGGGCGACATCAGCGCGCGCGGTTCCCACCCCCAGCCCGCTTTGTTCAACGAGTACAACCCCCTAAAAAAACGAGGTGTATTTCTGCTGATCAGCAAGAACCTGCATGCAAGGATACAAAGCATGGCCAAGAAGAGGAAGAACGGAGGCAAGAGAGGCGGTGACCTGGGGGTCCGGATGCTGCGAGAACACGCGGGTGGGGTTATGCGGGCTCTAGGAAAGGGGCACACGGAGCGTGTATACCATCGGGCCATGGTCACCTCATTGAACCAAAAAAAGGTAGCGCACAGGTCTGAGGTCCTGGCCCCCATCGTATTTATGGGGGAGGTGGTGGGATTCGGCAGATGCGACTTGGTAATCGGGAATATGGTGGTGGAACTCAAGGCGAATGCGCAGTGCCCCTCCAAGACATCCCCTCAACTATGCAAGTACATGGCCAGCATGGGCGCGGCAGAGCGCAAACGATTTCGCGGGGTGGTGGTAAATTTTAACAAGCGCACGGGTGGCGTGGACATCCTGTCGAAATCCAAACAGAAGAAGAGAAAAAACACGCTCAAATGAGTTTACTGCATCTTTTCGATATGCCATGCACATTACACTTATTCCGCGCGCCCTTCACGACGATGGAGACCTCGTTCAATTTCTTGCGTCTCGACTGCATAGAGCCCGTTGTCTTCGACTGCTCCATTTCGACCGTGTATCCCAGCGAGAGGTCTTTGCAGACACCCGCACGTATGAACTCGGCCCCTATGGACCCCTCCAACACCCTCTCGTCGATTTCCAACACGCATTCCAACCTCCCCTTGTTCTCCCAGGCAGACACAACCCGTCCGAGGGTCACCCCCGCGTGCTCGAGTTTCACGGGTATTCCGACCCCTGAAGAGTTGGCTGCACCGACCTGCTCGATCATACTCGAAATATCGCCGCCACTCAGATACACCCCGCGGTAAGAATCGCTTAGCCCTTCTGGATTAGCCGTGCCCCACACCAACGAGGAGGCCATAAGCGCGCAGTAAACACGAGAGAGTGTGGCGAGTCACTCTTTAATATTTCACGCCCGACCTGGTATAATAGCCTACGCCAAAGGGAAGGGGGTTGTCGAATCAGAGCATGAATGTGCCCAGCGACGGACGGGTAGGTGTGATTGGGGCGGTAGTGATATCGGCGCTGTTCATCGCCGAGGTCTCGGTAGCGGAGGAGGTGGCAGTATTCCTGCTTTTCGGCCTGTGCCTTGCGATCTTCTAGCCTGGCGTTATCAGAACATTGCCAGGTAGTCGCGCAGCAGGGCCCCAGTCTGGGTGACGAGGTACTGGCGCGTTCCTTGCATGGAGCTGTCCGTCTGCAGGAACAGCAGGCTCACGAAAACGACGCGGGTGAGAACGTCCCAGATCCAGATGAAGAAGGAGACGTTGAGGAGCATCCATGACGACGCCTTGCGATGGGTGTTGAACAGCTGGCAGTACACGTGGAGGCCAATTCGGAGGATCTCTGGCACAATGAAGCAGCAGATGAAGAAGTCCTTGAACATCTTGACGTCTGACAAGGCCACGTTCCCATTGAACACGATGAACAGGATGGCAATGAACAGGTAGATGGCCGAGATTTGCGTGGAGAGGGCCATGACCCGGGTGCTGAGGTGGGGGTCGTCCGCGGCACTGTTAGCCTGGTCAGATTGGGTTGAAGCGCCGAACATGGTAGGCCGGAGGTTGAATTTTTGAGAATTCACATCATCAGTCAGGGACAGGTTGTTCATGAAGCACTCGTACATGAAGCGGGCCATCAACATGTTGAGCACCCGATAAAGTGTGATCAAGACAAAGATGTCCCAGGCCTGGTCTGTGGTGAGCTGCTGCGTTGCGCCCGCCATCCCGAGGAACAAGAAAGCGTCTGCAATGTACCCGTCGGCCCACGCAGCCAGGAGCGGAGAGGTATAGTACTTGGCCACATCCTTTTCAGCTATCACGTATGGATGGCCGGGGTCACGCATGGACGCCCCAAGGTTTCCGTAGCCGCCCAAGAGGGACTTGACCTCCGCTTGTTGAGATGGTTTTTTGAAATGAGCATCACGGTGCTGAACAATCTTTCCCCAAAGGCCATCAGGATAATCAAAAGGCTCCCAAACGTGAACCCAAGAGACAGGGTTGTTCAGCTCATTAAAAAAGTAGATGAAGACAAACGCCAGGAAAGAGATGGTGGTCAACGTGGTGGTGACTGTGGTTGGCAGACCCCCGTTGGACTCGAAGTTGGTCGAGTCCCTAAAGGCGACGAGCAAAAAGACGATGGAATAGGCGAAAATCCAGATCACAGCGATCCATACCCAGAAACGGCCGAGGCGCATAAAGTACTGGGGTTCACCCTTTTGGACAGGGCCTTCCTCCACCCAGCTAGCGGTGTAGACGGCAAAGCTGCACATGATAACCATACCCAATACGATGTAGAGGCCCCAATTGAACGAGCCAAATGGGACAACAGAGTCGATATCCAATGGGGTTTCGAAAAAGGGCCACACTGTCTTGGCGACACACGACCTGAAGACGTTGCTACTAGCACGCTTGGACAAGGAGTTGCGTAGAATAGGTCGGGCCGTGAGACACGCGAGGTACTCTTCGCTGGTGGGGAAGTGGGTGTATCCAGGGCTTGCGACCGCTGGGAACTTGTTGCATTCCTGGAGCGCGGTCTTGGTATTGCTGTTATTGAGGGTCAAGCAAGTGACATAATCAGCGAGCGAGTCTGGGAACTTGCAGGTGGCGTCTGCCATCTGCGCGATGTGCATGCACTCGAAATAGTGGGAGAAGGCGTATCCATCGTAAGCGGTCCCGTCCACCATCGGGAATTGGATCCGCTTTGCGCTGGCAACATCGAATTTGCTGCGCTCTGTCGCCACAGCCCAACCAACGTTTGCCTCGACCTTTCGCGCGCTAAAAAAAGTGGACGTGATAAACGTGGAGGTTGGGCAGTAGGGGACGTCGCAGGTGGTTGAAAACGCGTACGTGCTCACGACGATGGTCATGCTTACAGCGGCTAGAGCAACGACAAAATGCAACAAGGTCAAACCCAGATGGATGGTGTGGGACGCTCGGATTGACGATTCATCTGGGCCAACATAATCGGACGTGTGGGGTTGCATCCTACAGGTGTGGACCAAGGGCAGTCGCCTAAATAGTGAGGAACACTCCTTGTTTTCACATGGTCTAAACCCCCTTGTTCTTTTCAGCAAGCGAGAGCATCTCAACTGGGACGGGGATGAGGTGCCTGATAAGCCGGCCATTAGACGGGGCGACGCGGTTATAAACACTGCGCGCCGTGGTTTTGCTAGACGGCGGGGGGTGATGATGTGTCGGGGTGTGGACGCTCGAGGGCAGTGCCTTGGCCTTGGTCGCCTGCACTGCGCCGATAACGGCTGGCGGGATCGTCAGGCTCAAGACGATGAAAAGCGGGGTGGTGAGCATCCCCTTGTCGAAAAACGCGAGGGACGACGCAAAGAAGAAGAGAAGTGTGAAGCCCAACGCAAAGAAGCGGACGAATTTGCGCTGGGTGAGGTTTTGCATGTAGAGACCCTCGAGGACCAGCATGAGCACGCCGACGCAAAACGTCGCCCCGAAAGCCACGGACAAGAGCAGGATGGGTTCGGAGAAGAGCTTAAAGTAGAAGAACTGTTTGTCCACCTCGAGGCCGCCGCTAGCCGACCCGTCGAACGTGATTAAACCCCTGAATGCGAGCAGGGTTAGGAGCGCCATGCCCCACGCTGGTCCGGGCCACAGACTGGAGCGCCGGTCGCTGTCGAGCATGTGGGACGCCGCGACGAGAAGCTGGACGATGAGATAACCCAAGACACTGCCCGCGTAGACGAGGTACATGGAGGACCTAGAAAAGTAAAAAACCTGGTGCATCCTGGCCAGCGTGCAATTTACGGGCTTGTTGGATTGCCAGGACATCGTCGAATTGGCTGTGTTGCTAGCAGGAGGGGAGAAACGCCGTTCACCCAAGGACGTCGACTCGAAAGTGTCCAATATGCAGAAAAGGATGCTCAAAGAGAAGGCCAGGACCGCCCCAAAGTACCCAGCGGGCGGGGCCCTGCTCTCGGGTAAAAAGGCGATGAGGAGGAGGTTGCACGTGGAGAGCCAGAGCATTCCCAGAAAGGCGTGGGCGGCGAGGAGGCTGACCCCCCCCAATTCCAGCAAGGTGAGCCAGACCCAACCGAGAATAGCGATGATCCAAGCCTGCACCGCAGACGATAAGGCCATGATGCTAGCAGACAAGAGCGTGTTTTTCATCGCGCATATATATGATGGGGGTGGGCGATGGCAAAAAAAACATACGCGGATGGAGGGAGTCGAGGCCGACCACGTAGGAGGCACGATCAAGCTGGCGGTTGAGCCCATACTGGATGGGGTGCACGACGACGATCGAATGAACGTGCGAAACGTGATTTACCTGCTCGATGCGCTGAAACTGTGCCAATCCTGGTCCGTGACCTCAAAGGACCAAGGGTACGAGGTGCTCGGGTCTGTGGACACCAAGGCGGGGAAAACCACGGAGATTGTGCTCAAGGACCTCGAGCTCATCACCAAGGTGGACCCTCTTCGAGTGACATCCGCTGGGATGCGCTTCATCGGGGGTGGGGCACTGTATGTGGTGGTGTTCGTGTTGAGGCGGTCCGAGCCGGTGGTGCTTGAGGAGCAGGATGTCGTGCACATTAGGCGCAAGCGAAAATTCTGGATGTGGGGTGGGTCTACGTGAGACATTGGGCAAACCATGTTATAAAAGTTGCACGACTGCGCAAAAGAGCGGGATGGACGACGTGTACACACACGCGACCAGGCAGTTACAAATAGAGGCCACGCCAGAGCTCGTTGCGGGATTCAAAGCGAAAATGGATTTTATTCGTGTGCGGTACAAGCACAATGCCAAGGCGGTCGAGAGCTGCCTGCGCGGGATGGGCGCGCATCCCACGCTGCTAGAACTGCTGACGGCCGCGTTTGTGGTAAACGGCGGCGTGCTGTTCAAGCACGGGGACAGGACGGACGAAGAAGAAGAGGAAGACCACGAGCTGAACCGGCTGATGGAGGAGATCCAGGAGCTCACGACGAAGACGCAGCAAGAGGAAGAGGAAGCCCTATCGGTGGATCAGAAACCCTTGGTAACAAAGAAGGAGTCGTGAGACGGGGTGAGTCCGGCATCGACGAGGATGCGGCGACGTTCCTTGTAGTCGGTGATGTAGTACTTTTTGAAAATACCCGGGAGGACACGCTTGAGCACCTCCTGTCCCGGTCTCCCCCCGCGCGCGAAGGCTTTGACAGTCAGGAGGCACTGGGTGAAGAGGGACTCTCCACCGGCATCTTCGTCGTCGTCGATGGTGGTGGCGTTTTTCTCCAGCACGACGTCGGGGACCTCCTCGTTGATGGGCAGCGGGGAGGAAATTGGAGAGGAAGAGGAGTTGTCGAAAGGGTCTTCTCCCTCTTCAGCAAAGCCAGGATTGACCACAGCGACAATCAACGCTGGGGCCTGTTGTTGCTGGGAGTGGGTTTGTTCAACCGCGCCAACTTTAAGGAGAAGCGCCTCTCCTCGTCCAACCTCAGGTGGCGTGGTTGGGTCGAGTCCAGTGGTTGCATCGAGGCGCTCATCTTGAGAATCTCCAGCGGAAGATTGAAAGTCACCCCCACCCCCTGCTCCACAGTCGGGTCCAGGTTGCACGCGAGGAGAATCGCCCTCTGCCTGTCCGTCACGTAGACCTTGTGAAACTGAAAGAGGACGGGAAGCATCTCCTTCAGGCGTTGGAGGCCTGGAATCCGATTCGAGAGGTACTGATTGACTGTTGCAATGCATGGTTCCAGGTTCATGCAATGAGCACGTGGAGGGAAGCGAGGGGTATTTACGTGCTAAACCATGGCCGGGGTGAACCCGGGTGAAAACGAGCATTTCCGGGTGAAGTTGTATCTTCCCCGGGTGGGGCCGGGTGAACACGTCGAGAGGTGGTTGGGCCCGGGCAATCATTGAAGGGAGTGAAATAAAAACGAGTGCGGTTTGAGACGACACGCACGCGCGACCGACGGGTGGGTGGTATATGCTCGGAACGGCGAGAGGGTCGCATGTGAGACTGCTGCAAGGGTACTGCCCCTTGTGCTTCAAGGGGAGGATAGGCTTTTCGACCTCTGTGTGCTTCCCACGCGGCGATCCGTGCATCGACGACGAGCTTCAAGGGCTCTTCGGGGGGAATGGGCTTGCGATGCTGGATCTTGAGACCCCTGGAGAGCGCTGCGAGCACACGAAGATGTGCAGGGTGGTGTGTGTGGTGTGCGCCGGGTCGATGGCCGACGGGGACGACGTGGAGCGATTTTCACGGCTGGTGGATGCTCTAGACCGATTTGAAGAGGAGGAGTCGGAGCTGGACGGGGAGCTAGGGACGGGTCCGCTGCAGTTCCTGGCGGCGCGGATGCAGGAGGACGCGCGGGCGAACAGGCAGAAGACGCTGCGAAAGTTTGGGCTGACGTGGCTTGACCGCCTTGGAAAACCAGTGCACCTAGGGTGTGCTAAAGAAACACCGTGCGGATGCGTGGTGGACAAGGGGGCGGTGCGTTGCTTTGCACACGACGTGCGGCTCAAAAGTAATGTGGTGGTGACGGCGCCTGCCAAGGTGGCAACAACGATGATGGGAGGTGAGAGCAACAAGAAGACGGAGTTGGAGAGTAGAATTTTCAAGGCACCAGAGGGTGGGGGGGCGTGGAGACGCGCGATAACGGTGAAGCGCGCGACGTGGCTGGATCCACCCACGAAGCTGGCGGCGGAGATGACTATTACCGAGCCGCACCCGACGACGGTGCAGCAGCGCATCAAGAAGGCCCGGCCTGCGGCCAAGGTCAAGCCGAACGTGCGCCTGGAGGAAGCTGCGAAATGCACGGCGTACAAGATCAACGAGTGGACTTCGGGCAAGGAGGGGGCGACGCAAGCTGCTGGGAAGAGCGACCCTACGGTCAAGAAGCGGTACGACATGGGGAAGCACCACCAAGACTACGACATGTGGACACACGGGCGCTTTTTGAGGGACGGTTTGTGGTGGTACCGACGGCCCGACGGCGTGGTGGTGGCGGCCAACGAGGGGGTCGCGTATTTTGACGAGGAAGGGCAGCTTGTGCCGTGCTGAGTAAATCACCCGTGTGAAACCCGATTGTGTCATTATTATTAACGTGCATTCGCGTCATCGAGTGAGTCTAGAGGGACCATGGGGACAGTTGAATCGTCCACGGGTGGGATGACTATAGGGCGTCTTTCCCACTCGACGGTCGAAAACCGCCGATCCCAGACCACGTTATGCGGGAGCTGGTCTGATTGGATGTGCATACTGGCTCTAGACCTGCTGACGATGAACTTGTACTCACTGAAAAATCGAAGCACGCAGCCAATAACGCTGCAAATGGTCCCGTAGATTCCGAGCACGGAGGCGGTCCCCACGGGGGAGAGGATGAGGTGCTGGATGCAGAGGGCCAGGCTGAGGGAGATGAGGGGATCGATGGTACAACCTTCAAGGGTGCACGTGACGTACAAGTAGAGGCAAGGGATTATGAGGAGCGGGGTCAAGCCGTAGAAGAGGATGACGGGGGTGTCCAAGTGCACGACACCAATCGACGGCATGGTGATATTGGACACATGTTGTTCGTAGAGCTGCTCGTTTATGGAGCCTGACAATTGGAAGCGCTGTCCGTACGCCACGCTGAGATGGAATACTCCCAGGAAGGCGGCAAAGGGGAAGCCGAACTCGCAGACCTGGAACGCGTTGCCGATGGAAAACCCCTTGGCATCCCTAACCACGACCATGATGAGCTGGGACAAGAAGGGGAAGCACAGTCCGAAGATGATGGAGTAGAGGTCCATGGTGGCCACGTAGGTGATGACCACAGCCCCCACAGCATCGGCGGAGACGAGGAGAAGCGAGACGATGGCGACGAGGAGGGCCGAGTAGCGCATGAGGACGTAGGTGGCGTCGAGGTTGAATCGGGGGCATATGAGCTCGTCGAGGCACAGGACGCCCATGGCCACGCCGAGACAGGCCATGCACACCGGGTGGAGGCCGAGCATGCAGTATCCCGTCACAAAAAAGACGATGCCCAGGCCGTATACCAGTATCCAGACGTTTTGCAGGCTGAGCGAGGGGGCGTCTCTCACGACGACCGGCTCGTCGTCTTCGTAGCTGTTGTCCTCGAAGGGGGGAGGGTTCAAGCGCGCGGTGGTAATGGGCCACGTGAGCCTGTGTTTTCGCCGGAGGGGCGGATTGGAATAACACCAGCTCAAAATACAAAACTTGGCGACACAGTAGTAGGACAGGCTCACCAAAACGAGAACGCAGTTCATGTACACCGCATCGAACACGGAGAGCCAAGGAGGGTGTGCGGCTGCGGAGAGCGTGGACTTGTACAGCTCGAATATGCACACCAAGGCCGAGGTCATGCTACCCAAACGCCACGCGACTCTCACCATGCTGCTTCCCATGCTAACAATAATGACAGTGCGTCGAAACGAGTGCTTTAATCCTTTGCGGTCTTGGCGTGATGCAAATCCGCCACTACCGGGGAGGTATATGCGAGAAAATCAGCCCAGTTCTTGACCTCGATATACCGAGCGCATGGCTTCACGCAGGTGTAGAGCGTGTCCCAGAGCGTGGTGCGACTATGAAGATGATGTGTGGCCAACCGCGTGGGCGAGTCGGGGTGCAGACACTCCCTGAAAAAGAGGATGACCGACTGGACGTCGTTCATGGTGGTGAGATGGAACAGGGACTTATCCTCGGGGTTCCTAAACGGGGAATGAAACATGCAGATGTCCCAAGCGTTATAGGGGATCTTCAAGGTCGCAAATGTCATGGCAGTCTGGAACAATTTGTGAGCCTCCTCGTCGCTCACGTCGAGTAAGAGGGTCTGTGTCTGACCCTTTCGCGGTGGGAGGCGCACAGCCTGAACCGTGTTGAACGAGAATTCCTTGTAATGGTCTCCAGAACACGTGTGGAAGACGAAGACACCCTCTTGCTTGACGAATATGAAGTCGACGAACACAAGCTTCCCAAACAGAACCTCTCTAATGTCAGCGTCTGGACGTCGAACAATGTCATCGCACACACCGAAGGAGAGCATGACCTTCATTATTAATCACGCCCTGGGGGTGCTTAAGCAGGGTTTTATACGGGCACCCTGGCATACCCGAGAGCTCTGGCAGCAAAGAAGAGAAAGCGCATATTGAGCAGGACCAGCTCGGGGATGATGCACCCCACGAGGTGCGCGAGGTAGGCGCACGAGAGAGACGGGGAGGTGTCGTGCCAGCGGATGACGGACACGGGAGGCCCTACGCAGACCTCTAGAGCGAGGATGACGAATACGGTGAAGAATCGCATGGCCCACCACGAGGCTCCCCACACGCCTGGTGTGTTGACTTGGAGCTGCGCGAGGAGTCGGACGCAGGAATGCATCGTCAGGGCAAAGCATATGCTGGGGTGGTCAGTTGCAAACGACGAGGCGAGCAAGAGTCCCAGACACTGGAAAAGGTTGCCAGCGAAGGAGCGCAGGCCCGCCTCCTTGTATTTGGACCGCAGCAAGACCGTGGGCATGCTGAGCACGACGATCGTGAGCAGAGTGAGGGTCCACGGGACAATGAGATGCATAGGGGATATGTCTCGATCCAGCTCACGGCACTCGGCCCAGCGCGTCCCGACCCCACAAGTGGCGTTGTGAGAGGGGTGGTGGTTGTTAAACGTCGGGCGATCGGGCCCTCCAGCGAGAGTACATGCGAAAACCACCAAGAGACTGTCAGAGAGGACCATGATGCATGCGTGCGTTTGGGGGGAGGGGTGCGCTCAAATACGTACTTAAGGACAAGACGCGTGGTATGACGAGGTAAGATGGAATACATGGATGAACGGTTGAACGAGTACTATCAGAATTACGACCGGATCACGCTAGCACTCGATGAGGAGGCGAAGAGGCAAGGGGTGAGACGCACCGCTTTGGAGAACTGCATGCGCATCACGAGCAAGCTGGAGTGCAACGGGTTCCAACGCATTCAGAAATGCAGGCAGGGGCTCGAGGCGCTCGACCGACGGGGGTGGCAGCGGTCCTTTCACCAGCGGATGTTCCACGACAACTTTATCCGGGCGTGTGCACGCATTTTCTGGAAGCGTGAGCCGCACGGGACGTTTGCGCGGGACCACCAGCGGATTCTGGAAGTGCACGGGTGGGACAATCTATCGCAAGAGGTGTTGGTATCGACACCGCGTCGGTTTGGAAAGACAATTTCCGTGAGCATGTTTGCTGCCGCCATGCTGTACAGTTGTCCTAATCTGGAGATGTCCATCTACAGCACATGCAAGGCGAGTCCAGGAGAGAGAGAAGGGAACGGGCGTGTTTTATTGACATTTTCTCGCTTGTTTGCCGCAGCGCATCTCACAGAAGCTGCTGCGGAACATCCAAAAGTTCCTGGACATTATCTACCTCGAGATCGGCTGCGCAAGGATGAAGGAGATCCGGGTGAACATGGAGGAGATCGTGATCCAGGGGACGGAGTGCGAGCAGGACGTACGCGTCGTCAACTCCTACCCGAGCAAGGTGTGTAGCTTGCGAATTCTTCTTCTTACGGTGCGACCACCATTAGAGAGGCCTCCTCGTGCACAAACTTCCAGTGCTCGTCCCGCACCGTGTCCAATTTGCACAGCTCTGCCAGTTGAGAGCACCTCACGAAGCGGCGGCCCAGAAGCTCCTCAGAGGCCGACTGCAAAGCATCGAACGCATCCCCTTGGAATCGCAGGTCAGACTTGACATCGTTTGCAATCTCCTGCACCAGCCTGCGAAACGTGGCCCGCGGGATGTCGAACTGGCGCCTGACGGGCCTCCTCTTAGGCTTTTTGTCAGTGGTGGTGGTGGTGGTAGGAGCAGGAGGGGCTGTAGGCAGGGGGTCTTCATCCACATGGTCGGGGGTGAGGGCTTCCTCCACCTCCTTTTCCTTATGGTCGGGTGCAGAAGGAGGAGACGCCTTTCGCTTTTTGCTGGTAGTAGTAGTAGTAGTACCAGTGGTGGATCTCGCAGAGGGAGGCATTCGTGGTGATATCCACACACGAGACAGCCCCGCCCCCGCACGATGGAGTTTTTTTTTCCCTGGGTCAACCGTGGTGGATAGCACCATCGGAGGGGGTGGAAAGCGAAGGCCAATTGAGGACGGCCCTGGCCAACTTCATGCTGCGCACAAAGGTCAGTCTAAAAGAACGGTCGGGAACATCGAGCAGCACGTGCACCCCTGTAGCCATTTTTCTGACGTGGCCCACAATCCCGTCGGAATCGCCTGTACTGGCGTTGATCTTGTTGGTGAGCTCCACGAGCTGCAGTTTGAGTTCGAAGAGGAGCGGGATGTATTCGGGTGCGCCCGGGGTCTCCATGGCCGCGACACGGGTGTACTTGACGCCGGGGGTCAAAAGAGCGTTCATGTCCTTGTTGACGGCCTCGAGGGGCAAGGAAGGCTCCCAAAAGGCGGATATCTTTTGGAAGAGCGCGGGGTCGGCCATGGGAGGCGTGGTCTCGTCCATGACCTGCCGCATCATTTCCACCTGACCCGTGGGGATACCTGCGCTGATACCCCGGAGATCCATGTGGGGGAGCGAGTAAGGGTGGCATCCGGCCAAGAGCTCCGAGTCGATGCCTTCGACTGGCATACACCCCATGCCATCATTAGTGCAAGGCCAACCACAGTACAGGATGCGGTTGTAAAATGGGAGAGCGAAGGACGGGGACGAGTCCAGGGTTTTCATGACCATGGTTTTGGCCAGCCAGCCCGTGATTTTTCGCTTGAAGGGGAGTCCAAACTTGGTGTTGACCCCCCCTCCGTTTGGAGAGTTTATGACACCCGACATGAAGAGCACCGTCCCTGCAAAGAGGGTGAGGAAGGTGGCCATGTCGAAATCGTGCTTGGTTTCGGTTCCTCCCACTGCGCCCGTCAACATCACCGTGACCTTTGGGGTAGATTCTGTCGTCTTGTACTGGATCATGCAGGCGGTTCCCTCCAGGAGCATGCACTCTGGGGTGGGCATGGACGGCGTCTGGAGGAATCCGACGTTGAAGCAATGGCCATTGAGCGACGAGGCAGCCTCGTGGCCAGCAGGGGTGTCAGACGCTGCGGCCGTGCTGGCGAGCCCCACCGTGGCCATGACCCTGAGATGGTCGCACCTGAGCATGGCGTTGCCGCGATTGATGATTTTGGCCATGAGGGTCCAGCTCTCGCCCGTGAAGTTTTTGAAGACGGGCCAGTGTTGGCACGCATCCCGAATCTCCTGGGCCGAGGCGTCGGTGTGCAGTTGGCTGGCTTCGGCAGACACGCCCTGCTGCGGGGGGGCGTGCGACGCTCCGATGCTGAGACTGGTTTTCAGTGCCAATCTACCGACGAGAGAGGTGGTTTCGCAGTCGTCCATGACCACACTGGTGTACATATCGGGTAGCTCCCACGGGGTGAAGCTCCCCTCGGCCGTCAGGTGGACACGCCCATCGAGCAGTCTTGTGCTCACATGCTTGGGCGGCAGCGTGTCGAACATGGCCATGATCTGCTCGACGGAAGTGCCTCTTGCCACCTCGATGGGGGTTACATCGCGGATGACCCTTCCAGCCATCTGGGATATTGTGCAGGGACAGGCCTGCAAGAAAAAAGAAGGGGTGTTAGCCCGGCGTGATTATTATTATTATTAGTCGAGAAGAAGGAAGAGGGGGAAGCGTACGATATTTTCGGTGGAGACTTGCGTGAGCTCCATGAGTCCGGCCTTGTTCACAGTCAACCCCGTCGTGTAGTCTCTCTCGTACGGGGACAGGCCGCTGTCGCATGTAATCTGAGCCGTCTGAGGGTAGAAAGTCCCGAACTGCCTGTCATCGAGCGCGAGCGCCTGCTCTGCTGTAAGACCCGAGTGAGTGAGCTTGAGGGTGACGTGAAAGACAAACACTGGGATGGGAAGGGTGCGGTCCAAGACATTTTCCTGGGCGTGCATTATGGCGTAATGGGATACGAGCATGGGGATGCTCAGGTTCGGTTCTCCGTCCTTGTAGACCCGCCCACCGAATTCACGACTGTCAAAGCAGCAACACGTAAGCGGGGGTGCCCATGCAGAGAGAGAAGAAGGAAACGACGGGGTGGTACCTTGTGATACCCTTTTTGAACGGGATCGTGCCTGGGGGCATGCACACCGTGTTGGTACACAGATTGGCCAAAATCTGTGAGGAAACATGGCCCATGCTATCGTTTAAGGCCCCAATATGGTCCAGCGCAGACGGGCCGAAGGTGATGCGGGGGTTGGAGGGAGGAGAGTCTGGGTGGTTGGCGTAGTCTAGGGCATTCTTGACGGAGAGGGTGATGTCGACGTAGTTTCCATCTGAAAACTGATCGTACATTCTAAAAGAGTCGGTGTGGCCCTGGAGGAGGTGGGTGAGGTCAGACGCGCTCACGGCGAGTGTGATGGAACGGGTGTTGTTGCTCTCCTTGTCGCGAAACCGCATGCAGGCTTGGACCTTGAGGTGCCTGCTGTCCTGATCGTGCAGGAGCATACCCAACGTGAATTTGCCTGCTCCTGTGCTAGGAAAGGCGACGTGGGCGACCTCTCCCCTGTTTTTATCCATCCAAGCGACGAGGAAAACCTGAACATGGCAGTCGGGGCTCGAGAGGCAGAGCACCTGATCGTCTGGGATGTTGCAAACGTAGGGGCGCACGGTTCCTTCGAGGGTAATGGGGAAATTATTCTGGAGAGTGGCGACAGGCGGCGCGAGGCTACTGGGTTGGCCGATGCGCGCACTCGAACAGGGGAAGGAGGCAGGCGTGTTCATACACTAAAGTGAGGAGGTAGGGGGACTTTAATACGAACAGGGTTTAGGCATCCTGGTCATCGTCTGGTGAATTTCTTTTCCCAAGGTAGGTTGGATCCGTATCGAATCCCAGCTCCAGCAAATACACGCGCGCCTGCTTCTCGGTATCGAGGAAGATCTTCAGACCCTCTCCATAGACGATGGCCGGGCGATCTGGACCACGATTGTACAGGGCGCGCAAACGCAGGTTGACGAACTCCTGTGAGCGAAGCAGGGCGCACTTGTTTTGCTCGCCGCCAAGCAGCTTCATGATGGTCTCCTCCAAAAGGAGCATGTCATTCCTGTCATTAATCTTGATTGCGAATATCTCGTGCAGCATGATGGCACACGGTCCCAGACTCATTTTTTTTATACCGAGAGGGTCTCCTCGACCAACCCGGCCTTCACGGCGCAGCGCACACGCTTGGCCTCCTGTGGGTAGGAGAAGAACTCGGTCCTCTCGTTGTACTTCCACCAAGCGGCGACGCAATGAGGGTACGTGTTGCCCTCGATGCTCCGGACGATCCACTGCACAGGCGCGGGGAAGATGTGGTGGTATATGTTATCGGGCTGCCTGACGGCGATGATCAAGCGGGCCATGCAGCGGTGGTCTGGCTCATTGAATCGACCCGGCTGCATGAGAAACAGGAGGAGCTGGTCCAGTTGGAGCATGGGTTGGGCTGTGCGTCGCAGGCGGCCCCGCTCGGCCCTGCGTTTCCAGTTGACACAGGGGATGCATAGGTGCTTGGCGTCCCCCTCGGCGAAGCTTGCGTTGGCCAGGACCGGGTAGAGAAAGGGTCCCACCTTGCATCGCTTTAGGATGAAATTCCCGCCATCCACTGCGCAAAACAGGCGCCGCTTGAGCCCCGTGAGACGAATCCCACAGAGGGTGCAGTGATTCTTCGCGTCTCCAGCGTGCTGCTGCTGCATGGCGTGCCTACGAAAAAGGAACGGGGTCCAGTATCGATCTTATAGGAAGGGGAGAGGGGGGTAAAGGCGCCCAGGGTCCTTTCGCCCCCTGCCAAAAAAGGCGGCTCGGTTCCGAAAGGGGAGGCAAGACGGGCTGGGCTTGCAGCGGTGGACCCAACTTCTCGATAGAAGAATGCGCAAACGCAAGTACAGCTCCTTGACCAGCGGGGGGGGCACTGCATCGTGTATCAGCAATAATAATAGCAATAGCACTAGCATACCGGACGGGGCGACGCCTCTACCGACCGTGCACAACATTGTAGCGACCTCACAGATCAAGTGCTCATTACCGACGCTCGATCTGAACAAGATCCACCGGATGCTCCCATTTTCGTTCTACGACCAGCACAAATTCGCGGCCATCACCGTGCGTTTACACGAGCCAGACTGCACGACGCTGCTATTTTCGAGCGGGAAGCTGGTGGTGACCGGGTGCCGATCGTGGTACGAATGCGTGTACGCCTCGCTGTTCATTACGGGGATTCTGGGAGAGTGCATTCCCGGGCACACGTTTAGGTTGCAGACGTGCGAGGTGCAGAACATGGTGGCGCACGTGGAGATTCCTGTGCACGGGGGGTGCCTGGACCTGCACGCCATGTACGCGCAGATGGCGTTGAACTGCACGTACCAGCGCAAGATGTTTCCTGGATTGATATACAGACCAGAGTGCTCCCCTGTGGTGCTACTGTGCTTTTTTTCCGGGAAGATTGTCATTACGGGGGGAAGGACCATGGAGGACGTGTTTACGGGGTGGGCGAGACTGTGGCCGACGCTGCGAGGGTTTGTCACCCCCCGACAGTCACACGACACCAACAACAACGGTGGGGGGGTGAAGAACAGGGAACATGGTGAGGGCGTGTCGCTTGAAGGGGACGCTGTTACAGGCGATGCGGTTGGAGTACCGGACGCTCTCGTACAACCTGCTGGGGGTGACAGCGGAAGGGACGAGGCCAGCGGTCTCACGCAGGCTGGCGAACTGGAGGGCCTCGGTGATGATTTTGCTGCAGAAGGTGCGGCCATTGGATTGGGAGCTGGCGCCGCACATGCTGCAGGTGGTCCACGCCGGGAACCATGAGGCCCACATCCCCCGCTCGTCGAATTGCATGTCCTGGGACGAGACTGAGCGGCAGAATTCAAGGGCGTCGTCGTATTCCCTGGCTGTGACGATGAGGCTCACCAGACGGTAATTGGGATTGCTCAGATTTTTCATGCGGAAGCTGGCGTTTTCGCCCGCCATGATAGAGAAGCTCTGCGAGACGCTCTCGAAGTAAAGCTCGACGTGACACACTGGGTTCTTGCTCACGCGAGCCGTCAGTAGGTTGAGCCAGTGATCTGTGGGCGCCGGGACCAAGAAAGCGAGCGTCAAAACGCGCGTGACTTGCGCCTGCATGCACACTGGTTGGACGAGGCGGGTACAGATTTAATACGCTCGATTGTGTCGCGCTGTATGTTACCATCTACCCTGGATAGCCACACGATTCGGCTGGGCAGCGGTACGG
>Ga0194049_1000192_pt1 | contig 22408 bp, 19 predicted proteins | sample JunL2225m_MetaG_FD_148665 | JGI IMG/M metagenome (GOLD analysis project Ga0194049, IMG submission 148665) | Anoxic zone freshwater microbial communities from boreal shield lake in IISD Experimental Lakes Area, Ontario, Canada - Jun2016-L224-25m | ecosystem: Environmental > Aquatic > Freshwater >... | reverse complement strand
ACGATTGTTGTCGTAGTCGTGGTTGTCGTGGTTGTCGTGGTTGTCGTGGTTGTCGTAGTAGTAGGCACGACCACATTCCACAAGTTTTGTGCAATCTCTACATAGAGAGTTGCTCGCGCTCGGTATCCAACTGGTTGCAAGTGCAGTTTGTCAAAGGCAAACCACTTGGGGTTGGCAGAGATCATCGAATGCCAGTCGATGACCGAGACGTTTGGGTAATCGAGTGCAACACGATTGAGCACGGTGTTAAACACTGCAGATGCACGAACGTAATACTGGTTGTCAATACGCAACACATTGACCCACACCACTGGAATTTCGCCGATCAGCGTGAGTAGTTCACGAATTCGATCTTCGTAGTACCGCACTTTGATTGAACCTTGTAAGTCGTTGCTTCCAAGTGCAACGATGACGGCCGAGGGTCGCACTTTCGCTTTGAGGTACTTGGCATATGTCTTCACCCCGTTGTGCAGTGTGTTGGCAGGGCCGCTGATATTGCGAGAGAACGCCCCGTCCACAATTACTTTGTCGAATGTGCCGAGGGCCTGTAGTTGCGGCGTTACGTTGCCAAACCCTTTGTAGTTGGTGCCCCAAGTAATGCTGTCACCAAGTATGAGCAGCGTGTGCGCGGGTTCGACAGCGCGCGCATTACCAACGAAGATGCAAGAAATTAGCGCGATAACGACAATGGTGAGAGTTCTGCGTACCCGCAGGTTCAATGCGTTCCCCATGTGCGAAACACGGTTGCGGTGCCATTGAGTTGAATTGATTCGTTGTTACGCAACACGCATGCCTGACCTCGCTTGATTGTGATGGCATCACCAGTAGTGCAGACCAAAATTTCTGCGTGGTGCGTTGCCTTGACCATTGTTTCTCCAGCAACCTCAATGCGCTCAACCCCAAAACGAGATGTGGAGATGGGGTAGGTGAAGCGACCTGGGATCACTTCGGTTGCATTGACAACTGGTGAGGGAATCGATTCAAAACGTGCGACAGCCAAGAATTCGTCAACGCTCACGTATTTTTTGGTGAAGGCTGCCCGCACCACGTTGTCTGATGACGACATCACTTCAACACCGGAGCCACTGAGATATGCATGTGCATTGCCTGCGCCAAGAAAGAGCGCCTGACCAGGAGAAAGCCGTACGTGATGCATCAACAATGCAACGAGCACGCCGCCGTTTCCTGGATACATGCTCGCCAACCGCCCAGCCCACGCAGGCATTTGTGCGGGGAGTTGGTGTGGTCCAGTGGTCAATGCCCAGCGTACGCATTCAGCAAGTCCGTCACTCTCAAGATGCTCTGCGAGTTGCGCCCAGCCAAATCGTTTGCACAACTCGAGCGACTCTTCTATCGATCGAAATCCGCAAATTGCATCAAATGAAGTGAGGGCGATCAGGAGTTCGGGTTTTGCTGATGCATCTCGGTAGATGCGTTGCGGGGCATCGAGCGAAATACCGATTTCGTTTTCTTGTTGAAACCCACTCGCTGCTTGTTCGTCGGTGGGGTGGGTCTGCAGCGAAAGAGGTTTATTGGCAGAGATGATTTTGACAAGGAAAGAAAGATCGCCAGTCAATTGCTCAAGTGGCTGACTTCCAGTTGCATTTTTTACGAGCGATGGCCCACCTCGATGTGTACCAAACCACAATTCGGCCCACGGACGAGCATCGGCTTCTGTGGAAAGAAATTCTGGAATGAACTGTTGGTCGCCCCAGTCATAGTGCTGGACAACGCCTCGCAGTAAGTGCATCGCTAGCTCGTTGCGCAGGCGCTTTTCACGTGTGCCGCTGCATCTGCAATTGCTACTTCACTCGCCAAGCCTGTCAAACGGTCGCGTACTTCGACAACGCCATTGGCTGCGCCTCTGCCCACGACAACAATGATTGGATTGCCGATTAATTCGGCATCTTTAAATTTGACGCCAGGCGACACTCCAACGCGATCATCAAGCAACACACGTATTCCTTGGCCGTCAAGAGCCTGTGCGAGATTATTCGCGGTGTCGGTTATCAGAGCATCTTCTTTGCCGGCCATCACAATGTGCACATTGAACGGGGCAATAGCGTGCGGCCAACGCAGACCAATATCGTCACACGTTGCTTCGGCTATCGCGGCAACTGCGCGCGAAACACCAATGCCGTACGAGCCCATCGTTACGGTTTGGGCCTTGCCATTTTTGTCGAGCACGCTCAAGCCCAAGACTTCTGCGTATTTGCGGCCCAACTGAAACACATGACCAATCTCGATGCCTCGTTTGATGATCAGTGCAGAGGCACACGATGGGCATGTGTCGTCGTCGCGCACTTCGGCAACGTCAATCACTCCGTCTGCCGTGAAGTCTCGGCCATGCACAAGATGCGCAACGTGCTTGCCTGTGGCATTTGCTCCAGTAATCCATTCACTACCCTCGGCAATACGTGGGTCGAGCAAGTAGCGGACTCCTGTGGAATGCGCGAGACCCAAAGCATTTGGTCCGATGTAGCCCTTAATGAGTTTTGGATTTGCTGCAAAATGTGTGTCATCGAATGGCACCACTTCGGCTGGAGATACTTGTGCTTCAAGACGTTTCATGTCTACTTCACGGTCGCCCGGCACGCCGATGGCGAGTGCCTCGATGCGACCATCTGGGTGGCGCAGATTGACAACAACGTTTTTGAGTGTGTCTGCTGCAGTCCACTGGCGATCAGAACGCTGTAAGTCTGCGCGCGAATTAAATAAATCAACAAGTGTCTGAATTGTTGGTGTTGCTGGGGTGTCAAAAACTTGTGCTGCTGGTGTTGACTTCGAATCAATCGCGGCCGGTGCACCGACTCGCACCGCTTCGGTGTTGGCTGAGTAATCGCATTTGGTGCACTGCACGAAGGTGTCTTCGCCAATCTCGCAAGGAAACAAAAACTCTTCGGACTTAGATCCGCCCATGGCGCCCGACATTGCCGACACGATTGCAAATGGCAATCCGAGTCGCTCAAAGATACGTACGTAAGCATTTCGATGAGCGTCGTAGCTCTGTTGCAAGCCTGCATCGTCAATGTCGAAACTGTACGAGTCCTTCATTGAAAACTCGCGTCCGCGCAACAGACCGCCACGTGGGCGCGCTTCGTCGCGAAACTTGGTCTGAATTTGGTAGAGCGAGAGCGGCAAGTCTTTGTAACTCGAGTACAAATCTTTCACGAGCAGCGTAAACATTTCTTCATGGGTTGGACCGAGAAGAAAGTCGACCTTGCGTCGGTCTTGCAAACGAAACAAATTGTCGCCGTAATCTGTCCATCTGCCGGTCGCTTCATATGGCTCGCGAGGCAACATGGCAGGAAAATTGACTTCCTGTGCGCCAATGTTGTCCATCTCTTGGCGAATGATCTCGGCGACATGTTGGTACACACGCCAGCCGAGCGGAAGCCATGTATAACCGCCAGGTGCTGCGCGGCGAATGTATCCAGCCCGCCACAAGAAGTCGGTGGCTTGGAACCTCTGCATCAACGGGGTTGTCGCGCAATGTGCGTACAAACAGGGTGGACATTTTGTTGATCACGCGCGGTTGCTTCGTTTCGTTCAGGGTTGGGTTTTTGGCTTACTGATAACTGAATTTACTCGGCTTCTATTGGTCTAAATGCCTTTGACCTGTTGAGCGAGCCGTGACGAACCTTAGTTCGCGGGGATATAATGGTTGAGTCCTTTACAGTTCGTCGAGCTAAAAGGCGTGGGTTTCGACCCACGCCTTTTGTTCATTACAGGGCCTTGTTTTTGAGGTTTTAAACCCCCAAAACAAGCCAAAAGTACTTGATACATAGTCGGGAAGGGAGAGAAAAACATGTCAGTAGCACGCGGAAGCACCAAGTCGAACCCTGTCGTTGATCGTGTCTCTGCGCTCATTCTTCCGATCGTGACCGACCTTGGTCTTGAGTTGTACGACGTCGAATACCAGGGCGGAATCTTGCGCGTGGTTGTCGACACCCCAGCCGGCGGTCCAGCAGGCGTCAACATGGAGTCGATCGCATTGATCACTCGACTGATCTCCCGCGAGTTTGACCACAGCGATCCAGTGCCTGGCCATTACACACTTGAAGTAACGAGCCCTGGCCTCGAGCGTTCGCTTCGTGTGCCAAAACATTTCACACGCGAAGTTGGCAAAGTTGTTGCTATTCGCTTGACCGCAGCCGTCAACGGTGTGCGTCGTGCGCAAGGTGTGTTGTTGTCTGCTGACGAAAACAACATCGTTGTTCGGCTGGATGATAAACCAACAACAAAAACAATTGACATAACTGAGATGACGATTGGTTACGACATGATCGATCGCGCTCGCACAGTGTTCGAATGGGGCCCAACTCCAAAGTCGGGTGCAACAAAGGTGAAGACCAAGACGCAATCGGAGGTTAATGAATCATGAGCAATCTCGATATGACAGAAGCAATCCGTATGTTGGCAGGGGATCGCGGCATTTCCGTGGATTCTCTTTTGCAGGTGCTCGTTGAAGCACTCGCGACCGCGTACAAAAAGCGTCAGGGTGCAGCCGAAGAAGTAATCGTCGGCATCAACCCAGAAAACATGGACATCACATTCACCGCATACGACGTGGATGATGATGGCAACTGGATCAACGAGCGCGATGACACGCCAAAGAAAGATGAACTCGGTCGTATTGCAGCGCAAACTTTCCGTCAAGTGATGAGCCAGCGCATCCGTGAAGTAGAGCGCGATCGCAAGTTTGAGGAGTACGCAAACCGCGAAGGCGACATTGTGTCTGGCATCGTTCAAAAGACCGACACCAAGTACACATTGCTCGACCTTGGTCGTGTGGAAGCACTGCTGCCACAAGCCGAGCAGGTGCAAGGCGAAGTGCGCGAGCCAAATGCGAGCCTCAAGGCATACATCGTCGAAGTTCGCAAGACTCCGAAGGGCCCACAGATTGTTGTCAGCCGTACGCACCCTGGTCTCATCAAGCGCTTGTTCGAGCTTGAAGTGCCAGAAATTGCCGATGGCGTCGTAGAAATCAAGGCCTGCTCGCGCGAACCAGGGCAACGCACAAAGATCGCTGTTTGGTCAAATGACCACAACGTCGACCCAGTGGGTGCCTGTGTTGGTGCTCGTGGTGGCCGTGTTCGCATGGTCGTCACCGAATTGCGTGGCGAAAAAGTTGACATCATTCCATTCAGCGAAGATGTTCGCGACTTCATTGCTAAAGCAATGTCGCCTGCAAAGGTCACCGATGTTCGATTGAGCAGCGACGGCACTCAGGCCGACGTCATCGTGCCCGACTTCCAACTCTCGTTGGCAATCGGCAAGATGGGCGTTAATGCAAACCTTGCAGCACGACTTACTGGCGTGCGTCTCGACATTAAGAGCGAGACACAAGCCGCTGACGAAACATCTGGCTACACAGCAGTTGTTACTGAAGATGCACCTGCAGCCGACTACGCCGAAGGCGAGTGGGTCACTAATGCAGAGAGTGGCGCGATGGAGTGGCATGCGGCTGACGGTTCTGTAGTGAGCCAAGAACAATGGGCACAAAACACCGGCACTGCAAATGATGACGCTGCAACAAATGGTGAGGGGAACTAACACTTGGCCAAGATCTTGCGCGTTCATGAGCTCGCCAAAGAGCTCGGCATGTCCAATCAAGAGACCCTTGATTTGTGCGGCAAGATGGGTATCGGTGTAAAAACACAATCTTCCACGATCATCGATCAACAAGCCGACCGTGTGCGCACAAAAGCGCAACGTGAAGGTCTTGTGCGTGACGTGCAGCCTGAAGAACCAAAGGCAGTTAAAAAAGCAGTCAAGAAGGCTGCTGCAAAAAAATCTGATGATGGAACCGAAGAGAAGGCGCCGGTCAAGAAGGCTGCTGCTAAAAAAGCTGTAGCGAAAAAGGCAGTTGCTAAAAAAGCAGTTGCCAAGAAGTCTGTTGCTGGCACAGATTCATCTGTTGCGATTGAGCCACCATCAACAACTCCGACCGCAGAAGTTATTGAAGCACCAAAGTCTCCAGTCGCGCATGCTCCGGTTATTTCATCTGCAAGGCCAATCAAGTCGCCTGCTCCAGTTGCACGCACTGCACCTGTCGCACAGGCAGCACCTGCTGCTCCTGTAGCGCAGCCAGCACCAACAGCACCTGTCGCACAGTCAGCACCGGCTGCTTCTGCGCCGAGCGCACCGACGGCGCGCACTGCGCCAAGTGGTCGTCCAATTCCTCCACCACCAGGCAGCAGCCGCCCAATTCCGCCTCCACCTGGTGGCGCTCGTCGTCCTGGTGACACGAGTGCAAGTCGTCCTCCTCTTACGCGACCAATCGGCCCTTCAACAGGTCGTCCAGGTGGCGGTGCAGGTGCACGCACTGGCCGTTTGTCTGGCACTGCGCTTGGTCGCGGCCCGGTTGGCACTGGTGGTCCGATGCGTCCTTCGGCTCCAGGCGGTGCTCGACCTGCTGGTCCGGGTGCTCGTCCAGGGGGTCCAGGCGGTCGTCCTCCATTTGGTGGTGGCGCTCGTCCAGGTGGTCCAGGCGCGGGTGCAGGAGCACGTCCGGGTGGTCCTGGTGCTGGTGGTCCAGGTCGTCCAGGTGGTGGTCGTCCAGGTGGCCCAGGTGGTGGTCAACGTCGCGCTCCAAAAAAGAAATCTCGTGCACGTCGTCGTCAAGACTTCGACGAAATGTTGCCGCAAACTCCAACGAGTTACACAGCGAGCCATGCCGCAGTGCCAGAAGGCATCATCATTATCGAGCGTGGTTCGTCTGCGCAAGAGTTTGCGCCTAAATTAAATCGCACATCAGCAGACGTTGTTCGCTATCTGCTCGAGCACGGCGAAATGGTGACTGCAACGATGACACTTGCAGATGAGCAAATGGAATTGTTTGCACTCGAAGTTGGCGCTGAAATCTTGCTCGTTGATCCAGGTCAACAAGAAGAGATGGAATTGCAAGCCATGTTCGACGACTCCGATGACGACGACGAGGCTTTGCAGCAACCACGTTCGCCAATTATCACGGTGATGGGTCACGTTGACCACGGTAAAACTACGTTGCTCGACCGCATTCGCTCAACAAGCGTGGTCAGTGGCGAAGCAGGCGGAATCACGCAGCACATCGGCGCCTACCAAGTTGTCAAAGAGGGCAAGTCAATTACCTTCATCGATACACCAGGTCACGCTGCATTTACCAAGATGCGCGCTCGCGGTGCTCAAGTCACCGACATTGTTGTGCTGATGGTTGCTGCCGATGACGGTGTCATGCCGCAAACAATCGAAGCTATTAGTCACGCACGTGCTGCCGAAGTTCCAATCGTCGTTGCCATCAACAAGATCGACAAAGACAATGCCGACGTGCAACGTGTGCTCGCACAACTTGCAGAGAACCAACTCACTCCAGAAGCATGGGGCGGAGAAACAATTGTCGTTGAGATGGCAGCACAAAGTGGCCTTGGCGTAGATGATTTACTTGAGCAATTAAGCGTTTTGTCTGAAGTGGAAGAGTTCACCGCAAACCCATCTGGTCGCGCCAAGGGCATTGTGCTTGAAGCACAGCTCGACATCGGTCGTGGCCCAGTTGCAACGGTTCTGGTCGACAAAGGCACGCTCAAAGTGGGCGACCCAATCGTCGCTGGCGCTGCGTGGGGCAAAGTTCGCGCACTGATCAACGATCGTGGAGAGCAGATCAAAGAAGCCGGACCGTCAACACCTGTGCAGGTGCTTGGTCTCAGTGCCGTTCCAAACGCCGGAGACGAATTTCGCTCCGCACCAAACGAAAAGACGGCAAAAACTGTGGCCGAATCCCGCGAGCAGCGCTATCGCACGCTCAATCAGCGTGGAGATGCGCGCGTGCAACGAGGTGTCAAACTCGAAGACATTTTTTCTCAGATTCAGGCTGGAGAAGTTGCCACGCTCAATGTCATTATCAAATCAGATGTGCATGGTTCGTTGGAGGCAGTGACCGAGAGCTTGCGCAAGCTCGAGCGCGACGATGTGCGCGCAGCATTTGTGCACCGCGCAGTAGGCGCAATCACCGAAAACGACATTGCGCTCGCTGCAGCAACCAACGCGACATTGATTGGTTTCAATGTGCGACCAGATCGCAAAGTGCGCGACATGGCTGCTGCTGAAGGTGTCGAGATCCGCACCTACGAAATCATTTACAAACTGATCGAAGACATCGAAAAAGCCATGAAGGGCATGCTTGCCCCAGAATTCGAAGAAGTGGTCACTGGCGAAGCCGAAGTGCGCGAAATCTTCCGTGCGCCAAAGGTTGGAGCCATTGCGGGTTGCTCGGTGCGCATGGGTGTTGTTACTCGTGGCTCCAAGGTTCGCTTCCTGCGCGACGGCACGATCATTTGGAAGGGTGCAATCAACACATTGCGCCGCTTCAAAGACGATGTGCGTGAGGTTCGTGAAGGTTTCGAGTGCGGTATTAGCCTCACCGATTTCCAAGACCTCAAAGAAGGCGACATCATCGAAACCTTTGAGCTGCGCCAAATCGCGCGCGACTAGTCTTGTCGGTTATGGCCGATATCAATTTTCATTTCGATCCAATTTGCCCATGGGCGTGGATCACCAGCAGGTGGGTAACCGAAGTTCAACAATTGCGCAACTACGACGTCTCGTGGAAGTTCATTTCGCTCAAGATGATCAACGAAAGCACTGACTATTCAAAAATGTCACCCGGACATCTAGAAGGACACGTGTTTGGCTTAGAGGTGTTGCGCATTGCAAGTGCGGCTCGCACCGCAGAGGGCAATCCGGGTGTCGCAAGTGTCTACACCGCGTTTGGAACTGCAGTGCATACCAATCACCGCCGCGAAGAGGCAATGAAAGATTCGCCAGCGTTTTATGTGAAGGTGCTGACCGAAGCTGGTTTGCCAGTCAAGTGGGCTGAATCCAGCACCGATACCGCACACGATGCAGTCATTCGATTTGAGTCGGATGCCGCTCTTGCCGGCACAGGAAAAGATGTCGGTACGCCAATCATTACCTTCAACCCACAAACGGATCGTGCAGCGAGTTTGTTTGGTCCAGTGATTTCCAAGATTCCACGTGGAGAAGAAGCAGTTCGACTGTGGGACGCAGTGCAGGTTATTGCAGAGTCAGGTGTGAGCGAAATAAAGCGCACACTTCGTGATCGACCACAGTACGACTAGTAAGTTGTCCTAAAGAGAAGAGAAGAGAAGAGAAGAGAAGAGAAGAGAATTCATGAAAGTTGTTTACACACCAGCGCATATGGGTCACAACCCTCATGCAGAAATTGCTGCATCACGTTCTGCGTCGCCGTTTGAACACATTGGTCGCGCAGAAGCGATTAAAGAGACTTTGATTAATGATTCAAGCATGGAGTTTTTGTCGCCAACAGAGTGGGGCACAGAGCCAATTGATGCAGTGCACACGCCAGGGCTCAACAAATTTTTGATGACCGCATGGGCCGACTATCAGCGCGAGATGCGACCAAGTCACGAAGTTGTTCCCGATTTCTTTTATCGTCCATCGTTGCGCGAGTCGATGAGCCAGATCGAAGAGCCGGTAGCAGTCAACGCTCGACTTGGCTGGTGGTGCTTCGAGACAACGACGCCGCTCACAGAAGGCACATACACGGCGGCTCGTGGTGCAGTTGACACTGCCCTGACTGCAACGAAACTGGTGCTCGATGGCGAGTCGTATGCGTACGGTTTGTGCAGGCCTCCAGGCCATCACGCCACCACCGATCTCTATGGCGGATATTGCTTCTTTAACAATGCTGCAATTGCTGCTCATCACGTGGCCACCACAACTGGCACAAAGGTCACGGTGCTCGATGTGGATTATCACCATGGCAATGGCACACAAGAGATTTTCTATGAGCGCGACGATGTGCAGTATGTGTCGTTGCACGGCGATCCTCAACGTGCCTATCCATACTTCACCGGCTACAGCGACGAGCAAGGTTCTGGCAAAGGTCGCGGCTCTAATTTCAATGTTCCGCTTGCTGCTCGCACCGAAGATGATTTTTTTATCTCCGCTCTCGACAAAGCGTGTTCAGCAATCACCAAGTTTGGACCGAGCATGGTGATCGTTTCGCTTGGACTTGACACATTTTTCACCGATCCAATTAGCGACTTGTCGGTCACTCAAGACGGTTTTAAGCGCAGTGGCGATTTAGTTCGTCAGATGGGTTTGCCCACGGTGGTATTGCAAGAGGGTGGATACGACGTAGATGCTTTGGGCAACAACGTGCAAGCCTGGCTGCACGGTCTCGCTGCTTCGTGACTCTCAGCTAGCTATAAATCTTACCGAATATTGCGAATATCGCAATGTTCGCCGTGATCATTATTCCGGCATATTTCAGTCCGCTTGAATTTATCAATGTGATAATTTCAGCTTTGAAGGTATCAAAGCGTGCGTCCATCTTGTCAAAGCGTGCGTCAATTTTGTCAAAGCGTGCGTCGATTTTGTCAAATCTTCGTTCAAGTTTGCCGAACTGTGAGTCCATTCGTATTGCAAAATTGCGTAGGTCACCACGAGTAGAAGGTTCCTTCCAATCCGAAATGAGATCTGCTGTAACCAGCTTTTCTATCTCGTCGTGGGCTCTTTCGCTCTCTTCTTTTTCCATGACTGCTCCAAGCGTTGTTGAGTTCATGCCCGAATGTGTACGACGAACATGCCAATGTGCTGTGGATTGTTTCACGAAGGCTGCTCTGGCTGTCAAGTACTGATTAATCCTCGAATTTGATGGTCGCTCGGGCGTCGTCCATCTGAGCCTCGGTAGGTTTACGGAAAATTGTGATCATCACGATTCCTGCAACGAGGTACACGCACCCGTTCATGATCCACGCAATGTGCATTTCTCTCATGTCAATCAAATCGAGTGAGGTGCCTGCTCGCCGAGCAGCCTCGATGCGACCAAGAGCAGGAGCCGCAATCGCCAGCGACAATGCGGCGCCGAGTGCCGTGCCTATTTGACGAGCCGTGGTGTTGAGTGCAGAGCCCATCGCAAACTGAGTTGGTTTGAGAAAGGCGGTCGCCGAACTTGACAGTGTTGAGATGCTCAAGCCGACACCGAACCCGGTGAGGAGCATCCATGGCAAGTAGTGCGTCAGATAGCTTGGCTCAATTGGGATAAACGTAGTGAGACCAAACGTGCCAACACTCAGCATGATTGATCCAGCAAGTAAGACGCGTGCATGTCCAAATTTGGTTGCATACTTGCCCGCAAATGGAGCGACCAATGCAGCCATGCCTGGCCCAGGCATGGTGGCGAGTCCCGAGTGCGCAACACCATAACCCCACACCGCTTGTAACCAGAATGTGTTGAGCAGCCACATGCCGATAAAGCCAATGCTAAACAGCAGGCCAGAGAGATTTGCCGCCAATACGAAAGGCAATCGAAAGAGTTTCAAGTCGAGTAGCGGGTCTGTCACGACTCTGCAGCGTTGAACGAAGAGCGCGACCAAAATAATGCCGAGAACGATTGAGCCAAGTGTTTTGGTGTCTGTCCAACCCCACGCTTCGCTTTGCGAAATTCCCAACACCACAAGTGCGATACCCGTAAAGCCAAACACGACACTTGGGTAATCCACTTTGCGCTGCGCGTTTGGATCTTTGCTTTCATGCAAGATCTTGCGACCCAGCAAGATGGTGACAACGGTAAATGGAATATTGATAAAGAACAGTGAGCGCCAACCAAGCGAGTCGACAAGAACGCCGCCAACGGATGGTCCGAGTGCTGCAGCGAGACCACCTGTTGCACCCCAGATGGCAATTGCCTGAGTACGTTTTTCAACAGGAAACTCGGGCAACACCAATGCGATCGATGCAGGAGTAAGTTGCGCACCGCCCATTGCCTGAATGATGCGAGCAAGTATCAGCACCCATGTGGTTGGTGAAATACCGCAGAGCAAAGACCCAACGCTAAAGATGAAGAGTCCACGCAGAAACGAACGCTTGCGACCATACACATCAGCAAACCGACCTGCCGTCAGCAGCCCCGCAGCGTAAGCAATCGCATATGCCGAGAAGACCCAGGTGATGAGGCTTCCGCCACCGAGGTCGGCTTCAATTGTGCGCTTGGCCACAACAACAATTGACACATCGAGCGAGACAAGAAAGGTTGCAAGCGCTGTCAGGCTGAGCACTTGGTAAGCGCGCGGTATCCGCGATACGAATGAAGTTGTCATACACGCCCCGTCAACTGTGCTTGTTTCCCCAGGCAATGACTGTAGTGACTGCGCGCTCGTTGCCTATCAGCCAAGGAAGCGTCGTTTTTAGACCGACTTGATGTCGGCAATCACTTGCGCCCAGCGGCTTTGGTCGCTTGAGTAAGGGGCATAGAAACTGAGTCGTTGGATGACATCGCCATAACGCTTGGTGAGTTCGGATGCGATCGTCTCGGGTTCACCAACAACAGCAAACGTGTTGAGGATCTCGTCGGTGATGAGATCACCCATCTCGACCCACTTGCCTTGTTTGGAGAGCGCATTGAGTTGTGGTTGCAAATCATTCCAGCCATGGATCTCGAGAACGCCAGAGTAGGCGGGAGTCGAGCCATAGAAAGCGATCTGTTGGCGTGTGCCCGCGGCTGCTTGTTGCATCTCGTTCGCGCTGTTGCCGGTGACAACGAAGCTTGGCCCGACGATTTCAAAGCCGTCCATGGTCTTACCGGCTTTGGCACGACCGCGACGCAGTGCGGGAAGGGTGACTTCGCGTAAGTATTTTTCGGTTGTAAAACCGTGACAGATAAAACCATCACAAACTTCGCCAGCAACTTCGGTCATCATTTCGCCAACACCTGCGAGAAAGATTTTTGGAACCCCAAAGTCACCGAGATCTTTTTTGTCAGGCGCGAAAAAAGGTGTCATCAGTGTGTGCTGATAAAACTCGCCACGAAACTCAAGCGGTGCGCCAGTGAGCCAGGTGTCCCAAATGGCACGAATGGCCAAGATCATCTCGCGCATGCGGGGAGCAGGGTGGCTCCACTCCATGCTGAAGCGTTTGGTGATGTGCGGTTTGATTTGGCTGCCCAAACCAAGAATGAAACGGCCTTTGGAATATGACTGCAAGTCCCATGCCGTGTTGGCAAGCGTCATCGGGTTGCGTGCAAACGCAACTGCGATGCTTGTGCCGATCTCGAGTGTGCTGGTGTGTTCGGCTGCAAGGAGTAGTGGCAAGAACGGGTCGTGCGATGTTTCGGCAGTCCAGCCACCTGTGTAGCCAGCGCGCTCGAGTTCTTGTGCGCTTGATGCGGCGTTGTGTAGCGAACTTGGAATACCGCCGTCGAGTTTCATGAGTCTGTGCGGTTTTCGCGCAAAAACTTTTCGAGTTCGGCAGCAAGTTCGTCGCCGCTTGGAAGTGGAACACCACCAAAGCCCGTGGTCAGTGTGCCGTTGCCGCTGTGCTCGGCATCAAATGCAATTTCGAGTTGGGTGAGCATCGCTGCGTGTTCTGGATTGGTGCGCACAAGTTGGTCGAGACGCTCGCGTTGTACGACTGCTTGTTCGAGGATGCCACTGATATCGAGAGTGAGACCACCAACGTCGCACACTGCACCGAGCAGTGCAGCCGATGCTGGTGGGTACGCCATCGACGCAACATAGTGCGGCACTTGGGCCCATAGTCCAAGTGCATCAATCTGTTGATCGTGAAGCGCGTGTTCGAGCGCGGCTTCCATGCCGGCAGGAACATCGAGTGAGCTCTTGATATAAGGAAGCGTTTGGATCAATGGAGCGTTGGGTGAAGTGCACGAGATCTGCACCGCACGAGTGTGTGGGGTGGCGACTGGGTATGCGCCTAAGCCGAGCATGCGGCGCACGCCGAGCGTGGTTGAGAGGGTTGCTACTTCGTTGGCAAATTGCTTCCAACGAGAGTCTGGCTCGGGGCCGGTCAGTAACAGAACGTCGCGGTGATTGACATCGTGACCGATCATTAAGTGTGGAGCAGACCAATCAAGCTTTGTGTTTACACCTTCGCGGAGTTCCATTGTTGGTCGTCGTGCGCGGTAGTCGACAAATAAGTCGGTATCAAATTCGAGCAACATTGTTGCGCCGGTCTCTGAGATGAGAGATTCCATTGCATTACCTGCAGCAACGCTGGTGTCGATCCAGCCGCTAAACATCACGACAAGGAGCGGATCGCTCAATCGTGGAAGTGTGTTGCCAAACTGTGGGGCAATGCGATATGCGTCGCTCATTGTGTGATCATTGTAGGCGCGAGAGCAACAATTCGGCTTTTTGTGCTGATGCTTCAACCTGTAATTTGAAAGGCTCAAATGCGGTTGTATCGCGTTGTTCTCCCATGGCACCAGATATGTAGCGGGCGTAGACACCTTCAATAATGCAGGCAAGTTTCCAGTAGGCAAATGCAACGTAATAATCGAGATGCGAAATGTCGCGTCCAGAAACTTGTGCGTAGCGCTCTGCGAGTTGTGCACGATTTAAAAAACCTTCGGCGGTCGTGGTGCCAAATGTGGTGCCCGATGGTTCGTCCGTTGGACCACTCCAATAGACCATCAGTAGACCGAGGTCGGCGAGTGGATCGCCGAGTGTGCACAACTCCCAGTCGAGCACCGCAATGATGTCGCCAGAACTATTAATCATGCAGTTGTCGAGCCGATAGTCGCCGTGCACAATCGTTGCGGGGCCCTGCACTGGCAAGTGCTTGAGCAATTCGTCATGCGCTCTGTCGACGGCACTCAACTCGCGTGTCTTAGAAGCATTCCATTGCCCGTACCAACGCTTGAGTTGGCGCTCGATGTAGCCATCGTGTCGACCGAGTTCGCCTAACCCAACAGCGACAGGATCGACAGCATGAATTGCGGCCATCGTGTCGACGAGCGAGTTGCTGGCCTGCAGGCGAGTGGCCGGAGTAAGCATGCTCGATGCAATCTCTGGATCGCGCACGATGATTCCATCGACGAAACCCATCACATAAAACGGCGCATCATTTATCGAAACGTCATCACACATCGCAAGGGTTGGGGCTACTGGCACCTTGGTGTTCTGCAGCGCCGAGATCACACGGTGTTCGCGACCCATGTCGTGCGCGCTGGCAAGAGCATGGCTCAGTGGCGGCCGGCGCAACACATAGTGATGGTTGGCGCTATCGGTCACGCTAAACGTGAGGTTGGAGTGACCGCCCGCAATGAGATCAAAATGAAAAGGTGCAACTGAGCCGGCAACATTTGCGCTCAGCCATCGAGTTACCGATTCGGCATTAATGCCCGCAGGCGTGGGTTGCGTTGCATTCATTGACAAGCAAACTTAGTCAAGCAAGGGCTTGATGTCATACTCGGCAGTATCGTCGTGGGTATGGCGATTGATGTAACCGATGCAACGTTTCAGGCCGAGGTTTTAGAGCGCTCGAAGACCACTCCCGTCATTGTTGATCTGTGGGCGCCATGGTGCGGGCCGTGCAAGACGATCGGACCAATTCTCGAAAAACTCACCGATGCCACTGGGGGCAGAGTGATACTTGCCAAAGTAAACGTGGATGAAAATCCGGCGATTTCTGCAGCGTTCAAAGTGCAATCGATACCTGCCGTGTATGCGCTCAAAGACGGGGCAATGTTCGACGGTTTTGTCGGTGCACAATCCGAGCACGTGATCGCCGAATTTGTGCAGTCACTGATGCCTGAGGGTGGAGTGCCGACTGTTGAATCGTTGTTAGCGGTTGGTGATGAGGCAAGTTTGCGGGAAGCATTTGTGCTCAAGCCTGGTGACGAACAAATTGCGATCTTGTTGGCAGAGTTGTTGCTGGCTCAAGGTGATGTGACTGGCGCGTTAGGTGTGCTGGCATTGGTGCCCGAGACCGACAAGGTGCGAGTAGTTATCGCTGCGGCTCGAGCCGCATTCGCGCCAACTGATGATTATGACGCGCAACTGACAGCCCTACTGCCTCAAGTAAAAGCCGATGAAGACGCTCGTAAAAAGTATTTGGACATCATGGAAGCGATGGGGCCACTCGACCCACGCAGCGCTGGTCACCGAAAAAGATTGACCGCACAACTCTTCTAGTTGCGGCACACATTGGGTCGTGCATCAACGACTGACTGACTTCATTCATTGGATTGGTTTTAGCCGCATCTTGGCCTCGGCGTTCGGTGTTGTTGTCATGGTCGTGGGTGTGTGGTGGGTAGTGCGAGTGCCACCTCCACCCCTTGAGGCAAGTATTCCGTTCGCAACGACATCAGTTGCATCAAACGCGATTGCATCAAACACGGGTGAGACATCGGCTCTTCCATCTGCAGCAAACATCATGGTGTACGTGTCGGGCGAGGTGGTCAAACCAGGTGTGTATGTGTTGTTGGCAACAGCGCGCGTGATTGATGCGCTTCAAGCTGCTGGTGGCGCAACAAATCAAGCTGATCTCGTTGTGGTCAATCTTGCATCACCACTTGTAGACGCTGCACAAGTGTTTATTCCGCGAATGGGATCAACACCTCGTGTGACATTGCCGCGACCACACGCTGGAATCAACTTGCCGATTGCTGGCGGTAGCGGTGGTGCTGGTGCGGGTGGTGGCGCGGTTGGTAATGCAACATCTGCTGCTGGCATTGTCGATATCAATAGCGCAACATTGTCTGATCTAGATGCACTGCCGGGTGTTGGGCCATCGACCGCTCAGGCCATCATTGACTACCGCGTTGCAAACGGACCGTACGCATCTGTCGATGACTTGCTCAATGTGCGCGGCATTGGGCCATCAAAACTTGCGGCGATGCGTGCTCGAGTGCGTGTGTAATTGGGCGTGTTACAACGCGCCAAGCACAATGGCGCTCAGTGCCAATGCCAACACTGCGCCAATTGCAACGCCAATGGCAAGTGGTCGAAATTCTCGCGCCCATTCGGGCCAGCCAACAACTGCACGACGAGTCGCCCGAATGGCCGACACGTGGCCAAGAGCAAACCAGATGGCGGCACTTGCCAATGTGGCAAGTGCGTAACTGGCAAATGTAGAAACAGCAGGAACACCTGCGATGGACAACACGGGCAGTGCAATCACCAAGATCAGATACCCCAAGATGCCAAGCAGTGAGCCGGGAAGCGCCAGCAAAATCAGGCCAACGAGGGCGAGTGAAGCGCTCATGGCAACGGCCACGACACCTCCATGCTTTCGCACCAAATTGCGGTTGGCAATGATGCCGTCTACAACGATGCGCGGCGAACGCGCGCGCGGTTGCGACGTTTTTACATCTGACATACCTCAATTCTACGAGACGCAACATGGCTCAAGTGGGCATCTGCATCAACTCAGCGATAACTACGTCCTGTTATTAGCAATTGTGTTGTTGGTGTGCACACGAATGTCGGCCAGCATCACAAATAATTTTGTATTGAGTTTGTGTGTTAGCGCTGTATTGGTTATCGGTAGTGCATTGCGTAGGAGAAACATCTTCTTGATAACAATGATGATTTTCTTCGGATTTTCTGGCGTGGGCTTGGGCGCACATTCGTGGAGCCAACTTCGACAACCGCAATTGGGTTCGTTTGATGGCACTGCAAAGGTGATGGAAGACCCGCAGTGGCGTAACGGAGGAGTGCAGACCGTCTTGCAACTCGATGGCGAGCGGTTCATTGTCTATGCCTATGGGCTGCCCGGAAGAAGATTGAGCAATCGCCAGGCAGGCGAGGTGTTGTGGGTTTCGGGAGATCGTTTGCGTCTTGAAGCAAGCAAGCAAAACAGATTGTCGTATCGACACATTGTGGGAACCTTTGCCGTTCGCGAGGTGAGCGAAAGTTTTGGCAATGGTGCGGTGCTGTATTTGAGCGCAAATAATATTCGCAAAGCATTGGCGCGATCTGCTGCAGTGATGCCTCGTGACGAAGGTGCGCTTTTTATGGGTCTGATCATCGGTGATGATCGACAGCAGCCAGCCACAATGATCACTGCATTTCGAAACAGTGGCTTGTCGCACCTCACTGCAGTGTCAGGGCAAAATGTTGCATTCCTCTTGACAGTGATGGCCCCGTTGCTCATGCGCGCTCGGTCGTCGTGGCGGCTTGGGTTGACGATGTTTGTGTTGTTGTGGTTTACCGTCGTGACACGAGGCGAGCCTTCGGTATTGCGTGCAGCGATGATGGCTGGGTTTGTTGCGCTGGGCTCAGCGCGCGGGCGCGACACACCGGCTCGGCGCATGCTCGGACTGGCAATCACTGTGTTGATCGTGTGCGACCCACTGCTTGCATGGTCGGTTGGGTTCTGGATGTCGAGTTCGGCAACGCTCGGTTTATTGGTAATCACCCCACAACTTGCAAAGATCATCCCTGGGCCTTCGTGGTTTTCTGCAGCCTTGTGCACGACTATGGGTGCACAGTTGGGGGTGATGCCGATCACGGCAATTATTTTTCACAGTGCGCCAGTGATTGCACTCGTTACCAACTTGTTGGCAGTACCTATTGCGGGTGCAGTGATGTTGGTAGGAATTCCACTTGGAATGTTGGCAGGAATATTGAGTCAAGTTTCGAGCGGCACAGTGATGACTGGTTGTGTGACGGCTCTGATGTGGCCGGTTGAGGTTGCGGTGCGGTGGGTCTGGTGGGTGGCAGCGCTTGGCGAGCGCATGTCTTTGCAAGGCAGTGTTAATGCCTTGGGTTGGGGCATCGTGGCTTTGTTGGTTATTTCTGCGAGAATATCGGCGTGGCGATCTATTTAATTACGGGCAGTGATGCCAGGTTGGTTTCCGTCAAACTCACCGACCTCGTCACGCAGCTCATCGGCGATGGCGACCGCAACACCATGTTGCTCAGTCATGATCTGGAACCGCTTGGTGCTGACGACCGAGACCAAGAAATTGCTAATGCCATGATCGGAGCGCAAACAGGTTCGCTCTTTGGCGGCGAGCGAGTGGTGGTGTTGCGCGGCATTGGCGAAGCAACCGTCGATCAACTCAAACCCCTTGTCGCATATCTTGCACAGCCACTCGAAGACACGCAACTTGTGCTCACTGGGTCGGGCAAGCTTGCAAAATCGATCACTGATGCGCTCAAGCAAGCGGGTGCGACAACCATCAATACGTCTCCACCAAGTCGTTTCAACGAACTCTCGATGTGGTTTCAAGAACAACTCACCGAAGCTGGGCTCAAAATTGATTCCGCTGCGCTCAAAATGTTGATTGATTGGCTCGGTGAAGACCAAGCCAGGCTGCCTTCGATAATCGAGGTTTTGATTTCTACCTATGGCACCAACAAGAAACTCACCATAGATGAGATTGAGCCATTCCTTGGACAAGAGGGCAGTGTCAAGCCTTGGGATTTGACCGATGCGATCGATCTCTCAAACTCGCCGAAGGCAATCGCAATGTTGCGACGAATGATTCGCAGTGGTGAGTACCATCCGATGCAATTGATGGCACTTTTGCATAATCATTATGTGAAACTTCTCAAACTTGATGGGCCAGAAGTACACACTTCGAACGAAGCAATGACAATCATCGGGGCGAAAAGCGAATTTCAAGGAAAGAAATATTTGGAGGCTTATCGACGACTTGGTAATGCCAATATTTCGGCCGCCTTGCAATTGCTCGCTAGAGCAGACATTGATCTGCGCGGAGGCAAGGATTTAGAAGAGGAACTGATTATGGAAATCCTTGTGGCAAGACTCAGTCGCATGGGCGGCGCACCGCAACATGCAAAAACGGGCAGAAGGTTTACTTCGCGGCGTTGATTTTTTTCATCAGGCGGCTCTTTTTGCGAGCAGCTTGACGATGGTGAATGACACGCTTTGAAGCAGCCATATCAAGGCGCTTGACAGCGAGACGCAATGCCTCTGGGTTTTCAGGAGTACCGATTGTCTCGGTGGCATTCTTTAAACGAGTGCGCATTTCGCTCTTGGTCGCGCGGTTGCGCGAGGTGGCCTTGGCGTTGGTGAGGATTCGCTTCTTTTGGCTCTTGATATTTGCCACTTCGACTACCCATTCTTTCGTTCGATTCCCTGAAGATTTCAGGACTGTTTAGGCTAACAGCGACTAGGGCGTAGCCCCAACTGTAGAATTTGAGGGCTGTAGCGCCATCGTCACCAACAAAACCTGGCCCAGCAGAACTGAATCGCCTCAATGGATCTCGCAACAATCCGAAATTTCTCGATCATTGCCCACATCGACCACGGCAAGTCGACCCTTTCCGACCGAATTTTGGAGATGACAGGGGCAGTGCAATCACGCGATATGCGCGCCCAATATCTCGACTCGATGGATCTTGAGCGCGAGCGCGGAATCACCATTAAGGCGCAAAATGTGCGCGTGCCTTGGAAGGGTCACACGTTTCACCTCATCGATACACCTGGTCACGTCGACTTTGGGTATGAAGTAAGTCGTTCGCTTGCCGCATGTGAAGGCGTAGTGCTCGTTGTTGATGCTGCACAGGGGATTGAAGCACAAACTCTTGCTAACTGTTACTTGGCTCTCGAAAGCAATCTCGAAATTGTTGCGGTGCTCAACAAGATTGACTTGCCGGCTGCCGACCCCGATCGATACGCAATGGAGATCGAAAAGGTTTTGGGCATTCCAGCCGAAGACATTTTGCGTATCTCGGCAAAGACGGGTGTTGGCGTGCCCGAATTGTTGGATGAAATCATTGTTCGCATCCCACCACCAAAGGGTGATGTCGATGCACCGCTGCAAGCACTGATCTTTGACTCTCAGTACGACACGTATCGCGGTGTGGTCTCAAGTATTCGAGTGATGAATGGTCGAATGAATAGCGGCAGCAAGTTGTTGTTTATGCAAACCAAAGCCACGCACGAAGTGATCGAAATTGGTGCGCGAATGCCGGTGTCAACGCCGGTTGCCGAACTTGGGCCAGGTGAGGTGGGCTATCTCATTGCTGGTATTAAGGATGTTGGCGAGGCGCGCAGTGGTGAAACGGTAACGACAGCGATCAATTCGGCAACAGATGCCCTCGATGGATACCACGATCCGAAGCCAATGGTGTTTTGTGGACTCTTTCCTATCGATGGCGACGACTTTGAAAACCTGCGTGAGAGTTTGCAACGACTCAAACTCAATGACGCATCAATTGCGTATGAGCCAGAGTCATCAGGTGCGCTCGGGTTTGGTTTTCGATGTGGATTCCTCGGCTTGTTGCACATGGAAATTGTGAAAGAGCGCTTGGAGCGCGAATTCAACTTGGGACTCATTGCAACTGCTCCGTCGGTGGAGTACATGGTCAACAAGACCAATGGCGAGAAAGTAAAAGTTGACAACCCAGCAGACTTGCCGGCGACTGTATATATAGGTTCAATCGAAGAACCGTTTTTCCGAGTCAGCATTATTACGCCAAAGGATTACACCGGTTCATTGATGGAACTTTGCCAGGAGCGTCGCGGCGAGTTAATTAAACTTGAGTATCTATCGCCAGAGCGCGTTGACATGCAGTACACCATGCCGCTCGCAGAAGTGGTTGTGGATTTCTTTGACCAACTCAAGAGCCGCTCGCAAGGTTATGCAAGTTTGGACTACGAACTTGCTGGATACCGAGCATCGGATTTGGTGCGAGTGGATATTTTGTTGAATGCGCTTCCTGCCGACGCATTTTCCACCATCGTGCACCGCGACAAGGCATACGACTATGGCAATCGCATGTGCGCAAAGTTGCGTGAGCTCATTCCGCGACAGATGTTTGATGTTCCAATTCAGGCTGCGATCGGTGGACGTATCATTGCGCGCGAAACAGTGAAGGCCAAGCGCAAGGACGTGTTGGCGAAATGTTATGGCGGAGATATTTCACGTAAACGCAAGTTGCTTGAAAAGCAAAAAGAAGGAAAGAAGAAGATGAAATCGATCGGGCGCGTGGAAGTTCCCGGCGACGTGTTTATCTCGGCGCTCAAACTCGATGACTGAGCAGGCCGCCAAAAACGGTGCAATGTTTCGCTCGTTGAAGAGTTTCAACGCACGTTTATTTTTTGCAGGCTTGCTGCTCTCCAATATCGGTTCGTGGTTGCAACTTACGGCCACTTCGTTTTTGTTGTATCGGTTGACGGGGAGCGCTGTTGCGCTCGGTATCAACGCTGCATTGCAGTTTTTGCCGATGCTGTTATTTGGGGCATGGGCTGGAGCGTTGTCCGATCGCTACAACCGCCAACGCACCACGATCATCACGCAAACCTTGCTTGCATCGCAGGCCATTTTGCTTGGTGTCTGTGACCTCACTGGCATCATCAATATGCCAATCGTGTTTGTGCTTACAGGGGCACTTGGTGTTATTGGTGCGATTGACAACCCTGCACGACGCGGACTTGTGACCGAACTCGTACCAGAGCACGACATGTCGAACGCAATGAGTTTGAACACTGCTGTGATGACGGGCTCGCGCATTTTTGGTCCGGCACTTGCGGCCGCCCTGGTTGGTCCGTTGGGCACAGGATGGTTGTTTGTTATCAACGGCGTGTCGTACGCGGCGATGATCTATGGGGTTGCAGGACTACGCAGGTCGGAAATGTTTTCGCCACCATTGCGACCGGCGGGTGGCACGCC
>Ga0194049_1000189_pt1 | contig 22565 bp, 22 predicted proteins | sample JunL2225m_MetaG_FD_148665 | JGI IMG/M metagenome (GOLD analysis project Ga0194049, IMG submission 148665) | Anoxic zone freshwater microbial communities from boreal shield lake in IISD Experimental Lakes Area, Ontario, Canada - Jun2016-L224-25m | ecosystem: Environmental > Aquatic > Freshwater >... | reverse complement strand
GGGGTAGTGGCGGGCGCGCAGGCCGATACCGACGCCATTGATGGTTGTGTTCATGGAATGATGATCACGCGCGTTGAACGGCGAAGTCGAAGTATTCGTCCGTTACAACGCGCGTACCCGGGACGCCCGCTTGCGTGGCGCGATTAAGACTTCTTGTCCATTTTTTTGTCCATCTTGGTGGCAGTCAGCTTGCCGCCCATTTTTTCGCAGGTGCCCTTGGCGGTGTACTTCCACTCGTCCGGCGACATGTCGGCTTTGGACTGGCCGGCGCAGGAGTGGGTGCCGGCGGCGTTGGCGCAGTCGTTCTGGCCGGCTTTGGCGATGCCGAAGCATTTTTCCTTGGCTCCGGCCTTGTCCTGTGCGGCGACGCTGCTCGCGGCAAGTGTGCCAACGGCGATAAGGCCGGCGAGGGCGGCGCGGATAAGGGTTTGTTGGTTCATTTGTGACCTCCGATGGTTGAAAAAGTGGTGCGGGAAAGCTGTTCCCGGGCGTTGGTCGGCGGGTGTTGACGTTCCTTACATTTTTCCGGTACTGCGAAAAACTTCAGTTGGGACGCATCGATTCAACCAGGGCATTGAGGTTTTTCGGCACCACACGGATGATGCCGCCGGTCGGGCTGTCGATGTCGGCGATGGAAAAAAACGCTATGGAAACGATAAACGGCAATAACAACAGCAGCGAACGTTCCGCCTTGGCGTGACGCGCGCCATAGCCGATCAGCATGTTGCTGCAAATGGCGAAAAACACCATCAGAATCCATGCCCCCGCCGGGATGCGATTCCACCAGGCGGCCTGGGTATGGCCCTGGGCGTTCAGCACGTCGTTCATGCCGTTGACCACCAGGGCGGTAATCGGCGTCGGCTTTTCGGCGGCCGGGCCGACTACCGCGGCCCACAATTCATTTTGCAATTTTACCGTGCGGATATTTATTTCGCGGATCTCCCGCTCATCGCGGGTCGAATAAAACAGCACGCGCTGGTCCGTATAGGCGCGCAGCAAGCTGCGCAGTTTCGCCCCGTCCGCGGCGGCGAGCAGGTCGGCCCTGGCGTATTCGGTGCCGATGGCGTTGGCCTCGGCGTCTTCCAGGGTCTTGCGCTGGTCGTAGCGGTTGATGGCCATGGAAAAACTGAAACCGATGATCAGCCCGAGCATGGTGAGCGTGGTACCGGTGACAAGATTGAAGTCCTCGCGCGTGCCTTCCTCGATTCTGTGCCGCTTGGCAAGGAAGGTTGATCCGATGGAAGCCGAGAACCACAGCAGTAAAAAGCTCAGTACCAGCACCAGCAGGGGATAGTTCATGGGATTGATCATTGCCTGTTGCTCCTGAAGTAAGGATGACAAGACGGCTTATCGTCGGCGATGACGATTGCATCGAGGGTGTTTAAAGTCGTGCGCGCCAAAACCGCCATTCTAATGTCAACCTAAGGCAAGCCGGTCAGCACGATGGGCTCGAGCGCCGCGCCCTGGGGCAGCACCCGGCCGATGGCTGCGGCATGAACGTAGCCGAGCGTGTGCAAGGCGGCAAGGCAGGCCCCGGCGCGCGCCGCCGGCACGCTGGCGAGCAGGCCGCCCGCCGTCTGCGGGTCAAAAATCAGCGCATAGCGCGGATGGTTCAGCGCTTCGGCCTGGTTGCGCAGCGCGCGGCGCAAGCGCACGTTGGCCGGCTGCAGTGAACTCACGATGCCGGCGGCGCTGGTTTCTTCCGCGCCCTCGAGCAGCGGCAGGGCCGCGAGGTCCAGCTCGGCGTCCACGCCCGAGGGCCGCGTCATTTCCACCAGGTGGCCGAGCAGTCCAAATCCGGTCAGATCGGTGCAGGCGCTGGCGCCGTGCTCGCGCAGGCATTGCGCCCCAAGGCGGTTGGACTGGCACATCGAGACGAGGGCGGCGTCTATCCAGCGGCCGCGCGCCTGCAGCCTGGCATGTGCCGCAAACAGCGTGCCCGTGCCTATGGGCTTGGTCAGGATCAGCACCTCGCCGGGACGCATGCCGCTTTTTTTCATCACTGCGGCAATGTCCTCGTCGATGAGGCCGTTGACGGCAAATCCCAGCGCGAGTTCGCGGCCCTCGCCGGTGTGGCCGCCGACCAGCGCGCAATTGGCCTCATTGAGCACTTCAATCGCACCGGACATCATCTGGAACAACTCGTCCTCGACCTTGGCTTCCAGTCCCGGCGGCACGGTGACGATGGCGGTGGCCGATTGCGCCTCGGCGCCCATGGCGAAAATATCGCCCAGGGCATGGTTGGCCGCGACCTTGCCAAACAGGTAGGGGTCGTCGACAAAGGCGCGGAAAAAATCCACCGAATGCACCATCGCCTTGCCCGGGGGCACGCGCACCACCGCGGCGTCATCGGGCGCGTGCAAGCCGATCAGCACATCGTCGCGATCGACCGGCATGAGCGCGCCGAGCGCGCGCGAGAGCACCGTGGCGCCGACTTTCGCGCCGCAACCACCGCAGCGCATGGCGATGGCCGAAATGGCTTGCGCCTCCTCCGCTGTGTCGAGCTTTACCGTCGGAGCCGCCTGTTGCGCGGGCCTTTCCTGCATGTCCGGGAATTGGCTGAACCTGTGCATGAAGCGGCGGTCTATCCAGTCCTTCCAGCGCCACACCCAGGCGCCCTTAAGGGCAATACCCAGTCCGCCGCGCGAAGCCACGGCATAACGGTCGCCGGTGCTGATCAGCGCCAGCCAGCGGCGTTGCGGGTGATAGGGCGTGAGCGCCCGTCCTGCCACGGCGCGGCGCAGGTTCTCCGCCAGCGGCGGGCCCTGGCGCACGGCGAATACGCCGGCTTTTTCCAGCGGGTAGTTGACCATTGCGGCAATGTCGCCGGCGGCAAACACCTTGCTGTCGGTGACGCTTTGCAGCCTATCGTTGACCTGGATGAAGCCTTCGGCGTTCAGGGCGAGGCCGGTATCGCGCAGCCACGGCGCGCCGCCGGCGCGGGTGACCCAGACAATCTCGTCAGCGTCCAGTGTGTCGCCGTCCGCCGTTTGTACGCTGGTCGCCGACACGCGATTGACCTCGGCCTTGCAATGCACGCTGACGCCGCGTTCGGCCAGCACGCGCTCGAAGCTGCGGCGCACCGAGGCGTTGTGGGTCGGCAGGATGGTCGCGCTCGTGGTCAGCAGGTGAAAAACGAGTTCGTCCGGATCACGCCCGGCCGCGCGCAATTCGGTGCGCAGGCGGTATTGCATGGCCAGCGTCAGTTCAACCCCGCCGGCGCCGGCGCCGACCACGGCAATACGCGTAGTACCGGCGTGATTGCGCACCCGCTCGAGCAGCAGGCGCCAGCGCGCGTCAAAGCCGTTGATCGGTTTCACCGCCACAGCGTGCTCGGCCGCGCCGGTCACATCGGCCATTTGCGGTGTCGAGCCGATGTTGATGGACAGCAGGTCGTAGGGCACAGGCGGGCGGTTGCGGCACAGCACCTTGCCCGCGGTGCGATCCAGGCCGGTCGCTTCATCACGGAAAAAACGCGCACCGGCAAAGCGCGCCAGTCGCGACAAGTCGATGTGCACTTCGTCGTAGCTGTAATGCCCGGCGATATAGCCGGGCAGCATGCCCGAGTAGGGCGTGTGGGTATCGCGGCAGATCACCGTCAGGCGCACGCCCGGCTCGGGCCGCATGCCAAAGCGCCTGAGCACGCCGACATGGCTGTGACCGCCGCCAACGAGCACGATATCCCTGAGAACCGGTTGATCCGGTGATTGCATTGCCAAGCCTTTTTTGCTGCGAAACGCGCGAAGGGCGAATGATAGTGCATAACGCCGGCGATTCAGCCGCAAGTCATGGATGACTCCGGCGGATCCGGCCGCGGCACAGGGGATGTAAGGAATCCGGTTCCAGGCCGACCAATTAACCTTGACCGGTATCGGCCCGCCCGCTTAGATTCGGGATTCCGTGCCGAGGGCACGGTCACCTTGTTCAGGATTATTCAAGCCAGTATGCACGCTACGCTGCCACTTCTCGTTGCCTCCGATTTCCCCGCGATTGCCCGGCGGAAGCTGGAAACCCTGCAGGTCAACCTTGGCTACAAATGCAACCAGGCCTGCCTGCATTGCCACGTCAACGCCGGGCCGACCCGCACTGAAATGATGGACAAGGCCACCGTTGATACGGTGCTCGAATTCCTTGCGGCCGCGGGCGTGAAGCAGCTTGACCTAACCGGCGGCGCGCCCGAACTGAACACGCATTTTCGCCACCTGGTGTCCTCCGCGCGACGGCTCGGCGTGCAGGTGACCGACCGCTGCAACCTCACCATCCTGGAGGAGCCCGGACACGAGGACTTGGCCGATTTCCTCGCCGCCGAGGGCGTCCAGATCGTCGCCTCGCTGCCTTGCTATACCGAGGAGCTGGTCGACCGCCAGCGCGGCAAAGGGGTGTATGAAACGAGCATCCGCGCCATCCTGCGGCTTAATGCCCTCGGTTATGGCGCGCTGGACTCGGGTCTCACACTCGACCTCGTTTACAACCCGCAGGGTCCGTCGCTGCCGCCGCCACAGCACACGCTCGAGGCCGAATACAAGCGCGTGCTGGGCGACACCTTTGGCATCAGCTTCAACCGCCTGTTCACCCTCGCCAACATGCCGATACAGCGATTCGGCTCGACGCTGGTGTCCAAGGGCCAGTTCAACGCCTACATGCGCCTGCTGCGTGACAGCTACCGGGAGGAAAATCTCGACGGCGTGATGTGCCGCACGCTGCTTTCGGTGGACTGGCGCGGGTATGTGTTTGACTGCGATTTCAACCAGATGCTCGGCCTTCCCATCCGGCTGGACGGCAAGCCGCGCGTCCACCTGTCAGACCTTGTCGGCCGCGATCTCAATGGCCATCCCATCGTGGTCAAGTCGCATTGTTACGGCTGCACCGCCGGCCAGGGCTCGAGCTGCGGCGGGGCGCTGGCCTAGGCAGTGGCAGGGATAAAGCGCGGGTCGGGCATCGCTGCACGGCCCCGCCAAAGAGCATAGGCTTAGTCATGAAATTCAAAATTGCCCTGATCGTCCTGGTCGCAGTTGTCGTCGGCGCCTACTTTGCCTTCGATCTCGGGCGTTACCTCAGCCTGGACTACTTCAAGTCGCAGCAGGCGTTGGTCGAGACCTATCGCGCCGCCCACCCGGTCGCGGCCGGCGCGATATTTTTTATTGCGTATATCGCCATAGTGACCTTGTCCTTGCCCGGCGCGGCGACGATCATGACCCTTGCCGGCGGGGCGATATTCGGCCTTGGCTGGGGAATGCTGCTGGTGTCCTTTGCTTCCTCGATCGGCGCGACGCTGGCCTTTCTTGCCAGCCGTTTGCTGGTTCGCGACGCAATCCAGGAAAAATTCGGCGACAAGATCGGCGCGATCAACAAGGGCGTCGAGCGCGAGGGCGGGCTTTACCTGTTCACGCTGCGGCTGGTGCCGGCGTTTCCGTTTTTTGTCATCAACCTGGTGATGGGCCTCACGCCGATACGGACCTGGACGTTTTACTGGGTCAGCCAGCTTGGCATGTTCGCCGGTACGCTGGTCTATGTGAACGCCGGCACGCAACTGGCGCAAATCGATTCGCCGCGCGGCATTCTGTCACCGCTGCTCCTCGGCTCCTTCGTGCTGCTCGGCGTCTTTCCGCTGATCGCCAAAAAAATCGTCGACCTGGTCAAGGCGCGCAGGGTGTACACGCGCTGGGCGCTCTTGAAGCCCAAGACTTTTGACCGCAACCTGGTGGTGATAGGCGCCGGCTCGGCCGGGCTGGTGACCTCTTACATCGCCGCCGTGGTCAAGGCCAAGGTGACGCTGGTGGAAAAACACAAAATGGGCGGCGACTGCCTCAATACCGGCTGCGTGCCGTCCAAGGCGCTGATCAAGACGGCGCGCGTGCTGGCGCAAATTGCGCGGGCGAAGGAATACGGTATCGCGGAGGCCGGCGCGAAATTTGATTTCGCCGACGTCATGGAACGCGTGCAGCGCGTGGTGCACACGGTGGAACCGCACGACTCAGTGGCGCGTTACACCGAACTGGGGGTGGAGTGCGTCGCCGGCGAGGCGCGCATGGTCTCGCCCTGGGAAGTCGAGATCAGGCAGGCGGACGGTGGCACCCGGCGCCTGACCAGCCGCGCCATTGTGATTGCCACCGGCGCACGCCCCTTTGTGCCGCCCATTCCGGGCATTGGCGAAGTTGGCTGCCTCACATCGGACACGGTGTGGGATTTGCGCCAGCTGCCGGCACGCCTGCTGGTGCTGGGCGGCGGGCCGATTGGCTGTGAACTGACGCAAAGCTTTGCCCGTCTTGGCAGCAAGGTCACGCAGGTGGAAATGCTGCCGCGCCTGATGATGCGCGAGGACGCGGAATTCTCCGCCATGGTGATGCAAAAATTCCGCGACGAGGGCGTCGATGTGCTGGTCGGGCACAAGGCGGTGCGCTTTGCCGTCGAGGCCGGTGAAAAAGTCCTCTATGCCGAAAGCGCCGGCGGTGAAGTGCGCATTGCCTTCGACGCGCTGTTGTGCGCGGTCGGCCGCGTTGCCAACACCACGGGCTATGGACTTGAGGACCTCGGCATTCCGGTGACCAAGGCGCGCACCGTTGAAGTGAACGAATACATGCAGACCATTTACCCCAACATCCTCGCCTGCGGCGATGTCGCCGGCCCCTACCAGTTCACCCACACCGCGGCGCACACCGCCTGGTATGCCGCGGTCAACGGGCTGTTCGGGTCGTTCAAGAAGTTCCGCGCCGATTTTTCCGTCATTCCCTGGGCGACCTTCACCGATCCGGAGGTGGCGCGGGTCGGCCTGAATGAAACCGAGGCGAAGGAAAAAGGCATTGCGTACGAGGTGACCACCTACGGCATCAATGATCTGGATCGCGCCATCGCCGACGAAGAGGCGCACGGTCTGGTCAAGGTGCTGACGGTGCCGGGCAAGGACCGCATCCTCGGCGTCACCATTGCCGGCGAACATGCCGGCGACCTCATCGCGGAGTATGTGCTGGCGATGCGCCACGGCCTCGGCTTGAACAAGATCCTCGGCACCATCCACATCTACCCGACCATGGCCGAGGCCAACAAGTATGCGGCGGGCAACTGGAAGCGCGATCACGCGCCGCAAAAACTGCTCGCCTGGGCCGGCCGTTTTAATAACTGGATGCGTGGTTAGGGTGTTCGTCCTTGATGCGTGAGCCTGGGCGTTGAGCGTGCTCGAACCCAACTGCGCGACCTCAATTTCCATCATCGTCCCGGTCCTCGACGAAGCGGCGACGCTGCCCGGCATCCTGGAGGGCTTGCAGCCCTTTCGGTCGCGCGGCTGCGAAGTGCTGGTCGTCGATGGCGGCAGCCGCGATGCCACGGCTGAACTCGCCCGCGAAGCGGCGGACCGGGTGCTGGTCGCTCAGCGCGGCCGCGCCAGCCAGATGAACGCCGGGGCGGCGGTAGCGCGGGGCGACATTTTTTTGTTCCTTCACGCCGACACGCGCCTGCCCGAAGATGCGGATGCGCTCATTCGCGCGGGGCTCGCGGCAAACGGCCGTGCCTGGGGCCGCTTTGACGTGCGCATCGAAGGGCGGCATCCCCTGCTCAGGGTGGTCGCTGGCACGATGAACCTGCGCTCGCGCTTGAGCGGCATTGCCACCGGCGACCAGGCCTTGTTCATGACGCGCGCGGCGTTTGATGCGGTCGGCGGGTTTCCGGCGGTTGAGTTGATGGAGGATATCGCCGTCAGCGGCAGGCTAAAGCGACTCTCGCCGCCGCTCTGCCTTTACGACAGGGTCACCACTTCCGGACGTCGCTGGGAGAAAAACGGCGTGTTGCGCACCATTGTGTTGATGTGGTGGCTGCGCCTGCAATACTTTTTCGGCGTGTCGCCCGAACGCCTGGCACGCGCTTATCGTGGCCACGGTGGCGGTGGCAAAATCGCATCCCGTATCCTGGTGTTCGCCCGGGCACCGGTGGCGGGCGAGGTCAAGACGCGCCTGATCTCCGCATTGGGCGCAGAGGGTGCGGCGCGTCTTTACGCCGCCATGGCGCGGCAGTGCATCGCGACCGCGGCGCGATCCCTGCCCGGTGCGGTGCAGTTATGGTGCACGCCGTCGGAAACACATGCGTTTTTTGCCCAGGCACAGGCCGAGTGGGGGTTGAGCCTGTATGCGCAAGCGGACGGCGATATCGGGGCGCGCATGAGTGCCGCCCTGCGTGCCGCACTGCAGAAGGCCGATGCCGTGCTGCTCATCGGTTCGGATGTGCCGTCAATCACGGAGGACGACATTAATGCGGCGCTGTCGGCACTGGCGGCTGGCCGCGATGCGGTGTTCGCGCCGACGCTTGATGGTGGCTATGCCCTGGTCGGTCTGCGCCGGCATGACGCGCGCTTGTTCGAGGGCATTGCCTGGAGCACGCCGCAGGTGATGGCGCAGACGCGTGAACGGCTGCGTGAACTCGGCTGGAACTGGCTTGAGCTGTCGGCGCGTTGGGACGTCGACACGGAGGCCGACCTGGCGCGGCTTGCCGCCGATTCGCGCCTTGCACCCTTGCTTAAGCAGGGTGGCTGACGCGGGACCTTCTGCACGCAATCAGCAGTAGAGGATGGCCGGAAGGTGTAATGCACTTCCTCCACTATAATCACGGCAATACCCGACGCGCCGCTCGCGCGGCGCGATTGCAAACCCGCCCGGTGGTTTCACGCTATGGATATGCCCCTCCTTCTCAAGGCCCTCATTCTCGGTGTTGTCGAGGGCCTGACTGAATTTTTGCCGGTGTCTTCTACCGGCCACTTGATCCTTGCCGGTGACCTGCTCGACTTTAACGATGAGCGCGGCAAGCTGTTCGAGATCGTCATCCAGTGCGGCGCGATCCTCGCGGTGTGCTGGGAATACCGCGTAAAAATCCTTTCCGTCCTGGGCGGGCTGGGCTCGCAGCCGGCGGCGCGGCGCTTTGTCCTCAACATTGCCATCGCCTTCATGCCGCTGGCGGTGCTTGGCCTCGCCTTTGGCAAGACCATCAAGGCTTACCTGTTCCAGCCGGTGCCGGTGGCGCTCGCCTTCATAGTCGGGGGCTTCATCATTCTCTGGGCCGAGCGGCGCGAACACAGCATCACGGTGCAAAGCGTCGATGACATCGGCTGGCGCGATGCGCTGAAGCTGGGCTTCGCTCAGGCGCTGGCACTGATCCCGGGTACCTCGCGTTCCGGTGCGACCATCATCGGCGGCCTGTTTTTCGGCCTGTCGCGCAAGGCCTCGACCGAGTTTTCGTTTTTTCTCGCCATCCCGACGCTGTTCGCGGCGAGCGGCTACCAGTTGTACAAAGAGCGGGCACTGCTCTCGATCGACGATATCGGCATGTGGGCGGTCGGCTTTGTCGCCGCCTTCGCCTCGGCATTCCTGTGCGTGCGCTGGCTGCTGCGCTATATCGCCACCCACGACTTCACCATTTTCGCCTGGTACCGCATCGCCTTTGGCCTGGTGGTGCTGGCCACGGCCTGGAGCGGGGCGGTGAACTGGACGGCATGACAGGCTGGAAAGCCACGACTGGCGCGGGTTTGCAGCCCACGTTGAGGAGCAAAGAGATGCGAAATGATTCTGCGACACCGTGGGGTGACTTGTCCGCCTCAAGTTCCTTCTGGCAAGCTTGATCCGATCCCATGAAAAGCGTCTTCAAAGGCAACAAGCAATCGCTACCGAGCAAGCCGTGTGCGGTGTGCGGGCGCACCATGACCTGGCGCAAGGCCTGGGCGAAAAATTGGCAGTCGGTGCTGTATTGCTCCGATGCCTGCCGCTCCAAAAAATAAAATCAGCAAACGCCATAAACAACCCGCGCAAGCACCGCCTCAAAACTTCAAGCGAACACCCAATCCGCGCCCGCTACGCCGGGTTCAGCCGTCTTCAAGGCTGTCGAGAAAGCGGTCCGCGTCCCCGACCAGGGTCGCCTTTCGTTCCGCCGTCCAACCGGCCAGCGTGCGGTAGGGCAGGGACATGCGCGGATTGCCGCCCAGGGTTTTCTCGTTGCGGATCAGGAAGGCCCAGTACAGGTAGTTGAACGGGCAGGCGTCGGGACCGGATTTTTGCTTCACGTCGTAGGCGCATCCGCTGCAGTAGTCGGACATGCGGTCGATGTAGGCGCCGGACGCGGCATAGGGTTTGGAGGCGAGCAGACCGCCATCGGCAAAAATCGCCATGCCGTGCGTGTTGGGGAGTTCCACCCATTCGAATGCATCGGCAAAAACGGCGAGGTACCACTCCTCGATCTGTGCGGGCCGCACTTGGGCCAGCAGGGCGAAGTTTCCCGTCACCATCAGCCGCTGGATATGGTGGGCGTAGGCATGGCGCCGGGTCTGGTCGACGACCGCACTCACACAGCGCATCGGCGTTTCCCCGGACCAGTAAAACGCGGGCAGTTTTCGGTCGGCGTTGAGGGCATTGCTGCGGGCATAGTCGGGCATGCGCTGCCAGTAGATTCCACGCACATACTCCCGCCAGCCCAGTATCTGGCGTATGAAGCCCTCGACTGCGTTGAGTGGCGCCTCGCCGTTCCGATAGGCGGCCTCGGCGCGCTGGCAGACCTCGCGCGCGGTGAGCAGGCCGACGTTGAGCGCCGGCGCGAGCAGGGCGTGATACAGGAATGGTTCTCCCGCCTGCATGGCGTCCTGATAATCGCCGAAGCAGGGCAGGCCGTGCGCGACAAAATCATCAAGCGCCGCAAGCGCCTGGGTTCGCGTGACCGGCCAGCCAAACGACGCAGTGTCGCCAAAATGACCGGCGAAACGCGAATTGACCAGCTGCAAAACCCCGGTGGTGACGGCATCGGGCTTAAACCGCTTGCGCGCCGGCAGTACGCTGCCCTTTTTCAATGATTTTCGGTTTTCGGAGTCGTAATTCCAGCTTCCGCCGGCCGGCTGATCACCATCCATAAGCAGACCGGTCTCGCGGCGCAACTCGCGATAGAAGAACTCCATGCGATAGGATTTGGGTTTCAGCGCCCAGCGATCGAAGCGTTCGCGGCTGGCGAAAAAGCGGTCGTCCGCGCGGATCTCGACCGGTACGCCGGCGCGGTCCTGCCATTGGCGCATGGATTCGAGAACGCGCCATTCGCCGGGCTCGCAGACGACGACCTTCCCGGGTCGGTGTCGTTCGACAGCCCGGATCAGCTCGCCGGTGAACGTGCCGCTGTTGCCCGGATCATCCAGCTTTACAAAATCGACGGTGATGCCCTCGGCGCGGAGGGTCTCTGCAAAATGCCGCATCGCCGAAAGGATGAAGGCGATTTTTTGCTTGTGGTGCCGGACATAAGTCGTTTCCTCATGAGTTTCGACCATCAGCACCACATCGCGCGCAGTATCAATGCCTGCGAGCGAAGAGACCGTTCGGGTGAGCTGGTCTCCCAAAATGAAGCGAAGCGAGCTCATGCTGTCTTCATTTTTGCCACGGCACCCTCACGCCCTCGACTTCAGGCGCCGCTGAAGCCAGGGACGTACCGGCAGGAACAGGCGATAGGCGTCCTCGAGGAGCGTCGCAAGCGGCTGGCGCTGGAACTGGCGGCCGATCCAGGCGAGGCCGGGCAGCGTCGCCCAAAGATCGGCAAAAGCACGACCTCCGCTCGCGTAGCTTCCGTCGGCGTGCATCACATGGAACCGCCGTAGCGCATCTTCACGCAGCAAACCCGGGGCGATCTCAGTGGTCGTTGACCGGCTGGCATCGATCCATCTTATGTCTTCGGCGCCCCGCCAGCGGCGGTACACGCCGATTTCGCGCTGACAAAGCGGACAGGCGCCGTCAAAGAACACCGTCAGTCCCGCCCGCCCCGGATCGCCGCAAGCTGGAGAGTCCTTCCTCACCATTGCACCCGCTCGCCGCGATAGTCGAAAAAGCCGCCCGAGTCCTCCGGGCGCATGCGGTCAATCACTTCGAGCAGTTCGCTTGCCGCCTCTGCCGGCGAACGCACTGCGAGCCCGCTCTTCCCAAATGGCGCCGAGAGCCGGCTGTCGACCGTACCCGGATGCAAGGCCACGCAGATGGCATCGGGTTGTCGCCGCTTCAATTCGATTGCCGCCGTTCGCACCAGCTGATTGAGGGCAGCCTTGGATGCCCGGTACCCGTACCAGCCGCCCAGATGGTTGTCTCCGATACTGCCCACCCTGGCTGACAGCGTGGCGAATACGGCTTTACCCGCGCGCGGCAGAAGCGGCAAAAAATGCTTCATCAACAGCGCAGGACCGATCGCATTCAGCGCGAAGGCCTTGGCCAGGTTCGTTGCATCGAGTTGCCGCAGGCTTTTCTCAGGCGACACGCCGTCGCCATGCAAAAAACCCGTCGCGTCAATGATGAGGCGCGGCGGGAGGTCAAACTGTAGCAGTTGATGTGCCGCATCGGCTATGGAGGCCTCTGAAGTCAGATCAAGCGATGGCAACCGGCTGCGTGAAAAGCCGATGGCGTGTGCACTACCGAGGGCGTCCCGCATGCTGCCAAGCAGGGCTCCGCCGATCGCGCCGGAGGCGCCTATCACGACCCCCAGGCTGCCCGCCGGAAAGGACGGCAGCGGTGCCCCTTGCCTCACCTTTCGTATCCGCTCCGCAGCTTGCGCCCGGCCGTACTCGTAGCCGTCGGGATTTTACTGAACTCGCGTACGGTCAGCACCATGCCGAGTATGGCGAAGGAAAAGCAAACAATGCCGGCGTACAGAAGCGTCGCGTCACTCACTGAGTTGTCCTTTCAAGCTGAGCACTTTGAAATAAATTCCGAAACAAAGAATGGAGGGCACCCACGTTGCGGTGAAAAGGCCTTCATCTTTCTGGCCGTTAAACCAGAGATAAGCAGAAATGGAAAATGACAGCATCACTGCGAGCAATATGCAAATGTCTGACATCTTGATCATATGTGGCACCTTTATTTTGGCGTCGGTCGGCTGCGGACCGGGGGGGGCGATCTAGGCTTCCCAAAAAGCCCATGCTGCAACCATCAATAACAAGACGGCCGCGCCTGCATGCGATCGCACGGCCGATTCCCCGGGAAATTGCAGTATTAAAGGAACCGCTTCAAATAAACCCAGCGCCAGCCAGCCGATCATCACAAGGGCGAGGGCGAATGAGACCGAGCCGGCAAGCCGTCTCAAGCTTTCAGTTTGGCCGGACTTTACCTTTGGCGGTGTTCTCAAGCTTTCTTGGCGTAGGCCACGCACCAGCCTTTCGCGTTGACTTGCTTGCCGCCAACTGCGCCGCAGGGTGCCCAAGGATCGGAGGGCTTGCCTGCGTAGAGCGTACAGTTGGCGCAGATGCTGCCCTTCACGTACTGCGGATACTTCTTTACGTCAACCGCAGCAGCGTCGTGCTTGTAGCCGAGGGCGGTTGCCGTGGCATCTTTCTCGTCGATACGCGCGGACTGTGCACTGGCGCCTCGCCCGGCCAGCATCGCGCCGGCGGCGGCGGGCAAGAAAGCAAGCAGGGATCTACGTAACTTGTTCATGGTGTTTTCTCTTCGGCTATTGCGTCGATGAATTGAAATGCCGGTGGGAGAAGGGGAGGCTGGGAAAAATGCCGTACAGCCGCCCCTTCCGCCAAAATCAGTTGGGGATGATCACCGTGTCGATGACATGGATCACGCCGTTATCGGCAACGATGTCCGTTTTGGTCACCATGGCCTTGTCGACCATGACCTTGCCGGCGTCAACCTTGACCATGAACGACTGACCCTCGACGGTTTTTACCGCGCCTGCCTTGACGTCTTTGGCCATCACTTTTCCTGGAACGACGTGGTAGGTGAGTACGGCGGTCAATTTCGCCTTATTGGCGAGGAGGGCATCAAGGTCGGCCTTGGGGATTTTCGCGAAAGCCGCGTCGGTAGGGGCGAACACCGTGAACGGCCCCGGACCTTTCAGGGTGTCAACAAGGCCGGCTGCCTTGAGTGCGGTTGCGAGCGTGTTGAACTGCCCGGCCGAGACGGCGGTATCAACAATGTCCTTGGCCCAAGCGTTGGACGCGATCAGTGCCGAGGCGGCGACTGCGAGTAGGGATTTTTTCATTTATAACTCCTTGAATAAGTTTGGGCGAATCGAAAATAGAAGACAGAGTGAAACGGTTTTGTTACAGAGAGGCGGATAATACGCGATATATTTCCATTTTGTACCGTTATTATTGTTAATAGCGTTTCAATAGCGATACAAAATGGGTATAATGAGGGCGATTAGCTAAAATCTCAGTTATCTTTCTTCCCACCAAACGGAAAAGAGCAAATAAATGACAAGCCGTGATCAGAATGAAGGCGCCTACCGCAGCGGTGTGGCCGCTAGGCTGGCAGGCGTGCCGGTCGACACCCTCCGGATTTGGGAGCGTCGCTATTCGGTAGTCGGCCCGCGAACCAGTGAGGGTGGGCAGCGCCTGTATTCGAATGCCGACATCCGACGCCTGACCATGATCAAGCAGTTGGTAGACATGGGGCACGCCATCGGCACCGTCGCCGTACTCGATACCAAGGTGTTAAGCGGCATGCGGGCGACTACAAGGTCCTTGCGCGAATCGCACCCCCGCCAGTCGCAGAGTGCCTCAGTGCCCAAGACGGGTGTGGCACTGGTGGGCGCGATGCTGGCCGCGGATCAATTTGCCAAGGCACTCGCCGGCAGCGCGCTCGATGTCGTGGGGCGCTGCGCCGATCCGGACAAAGCGGTTTTCGCGTTTGAAGATGTTCACGCGGATATCGCGATCATAGAGCTGCCGACCATGCGTGATGCGGACCTCGAACGGGTGGCGGCAATCAAGGCCGCTTGCGGTGCGGCTAACGCGATCGTGCTTTATCGTTTTGCATCCGGCGTGCTGGTAAGGCGCATGCGCATGGCCGGATATGCAGTGGCACGGGCGACGTCCGATCCCGCAGAGCTCGAGGCCATCTGCCTCGGCCTCTTGCCGCATACTGGTACCGATGCGAGCGACACCCTGCACTGGCTGGATGCGACCCAGCCACGCCAGCCCAGGTTTGACGCGCAATCCCTGGCGGAACTGGCTGGCGCCTCCCAGACGCTTGAGTGCGAATGTCCCAAGCATCTTGTCGACCTGGTGTTAAATTTGGGCGCGTTCGAGCGCTACAGCGCGGAATGCGCCAACCGCGGTCCTGCCGATGCGCTCCTGCACCTGGAGTTGCAGCGCGCCGCGGGGCTGGCGCGATCTATCATTGAACAGGCGCTCGAGCGCGTTGTGATCGCCGAGGGCATCCCATTGACAGCGCCGGCCGTCAGCCCGTGAGTACCGCTTCGAGTTCGATTCGTTCCGCGCCCGCTCCGGTGCTGTTATTGGGTTTGGGCGGGCTTCTCCCGTTCATTGGTCTCACTGCCTTGGCCTTGTTCTTAGCGGAAACCTGGTACGTTTTCTGGCTTACGACACTGGCCCAATACGGGGTGGCCATCCTGTCCTTCGTCGGGGCACTGCAATGGGGCCACGCGATCTGTGCTCAAGCGCGGGGCGTTCAGGCGTGGTTGCGCTACGGCTGGGGTGTGCTGCCCGCCCTGGTCGGAGTCCTGTCGCTGCAGTTTCCCATCTGGACCGCGCTGCGGGTGCAAGCGGGTGCCTTGATATTGTGCGCTGTGGTCGATCGTGCGCTCGCCTCCACGTTCGGCGCACCGGCATGGCTGCTGCCCGTCCGCTACCTCCTGACCGCCGTCGCGGCATCTTGCCTCCTGGTTGCGAGTTACGCTTGAGCGGCCCCGGTACGACGAAACTCCCCGCACGCAAGGATGCGCCACAAATACCGATGAACACGAATGGCTCAAAAGACTGGCGCGAATCGATGCCCGCCACGCTTCGCGTCAATCACACGCCGGGCATCGTCACGATCACCGACGCCAACACGACGATTGCTTACTGCCGCTACGACGAGTCGGGCGAGATTGAGTACGTCTTTGTCAGCGCGCCGCATCGGCGCAAGGGGTATGGCAAATGGCTGTTGGCTTTTGCCGAGGAGCACCTGGTAACCATAAACGGCTTCCAAACGCCGATCAGCCCGCTTGGTGAGAAGCTGCTTGGTTCCTACAAGCGACGACGGCGTTCCGAGCAGAGCGAGCCAGCGTGAATCGATGGCATTCTCCGCGCAGGCTCGCACGCTGGGGCGCCCGGCGTTTACGCAAAAGACTGGTGTGACCGGGGCAGGCTGGTGGTGCCGGCGTTGCTGGAGGCGCCTCTCCTCGCGCGGTTCCCTTGTCTGCACCTGCCGCGCAAGTGCGGTATATGCTCGCTTACCGCCGCTCGATTTTTCCATTTCAGGACTCAAGCCGGAGTACTTGCATCAGAATCATCGATGAAATCGCGCCCCGGCTTGCCCCGGCGCGACCGCCCGCCAATTCACCCCTAAAGGAGTAGACCATGAAAGCCACGCTGATGATTGCCGCGCTGTTGCTGCTGTTTGCCCTTCCGATGGCGCCTGTTGCACTCGCAGCCGGGGACCCGCCGACCGCAGCGCCGAGCGACCCGGACTACGACGCCGGGAAAAAAGCCATCGAGTCAAAAAACTGGAAGTCCGCGCTCGATTACTTTGGCCGGGCCGCGGCGCGTGACCCGGGCAACGCCGACATTCACAATTATCTTGGTTATGCCTACCGCAAGTCGGGCAATCTGGATGCCGCGTTCAAGAGTTATGCCGAGGCCTTGCGCCTCGATCCCAAGCACAAGGGCGCGCACGAATATGTGGGTGAAGCCTACCTGCTGGTCAACAACCTGTCCAAGGCCGAGGAGCACCTCGCCGCGCTCGACAAGATCTGTTTTTTTAGTTGTGAAGAGTATCGCGACCTGAAAAAAGACATCGAGGAATACAAAAAACGGCCGGCGAAAAAATAACCCCGGGCGCGTGTCCGGGTTTGCACGGAGCGGGCTTGCCGTGTCGCCGCGGCCTCCATGCCACGCCGATAGAAACTTGCGTCCGTCTGCCAAGCTTTCTATAAGATTACTTATCCGCAACCAGCAAGGATTCCGCCGTGACCGTACACGTACTGCCCTATGACACGGCCCATCCGGGCGACACCAGCGACTTTTCCAGGCAATTGCGCCAGTTTGCGCCGGCCGGCATCCGCCGCCTTGCGCTGCTGGTCAAGACCGAAGGCAATTCCGACGTCAATGACTTTTCGCGCGAATACGCGCTGCAAAGCGCCACCCTGGAAATCAAGGCACATGGCGGCGAGGCCTTGCTCGCGCGTTCGACTTTTCTGATTTCTACCGGCTGTGAAGGGGCGATGACGCCCTTTGGCTACCTTTTCGCTGATATGGACGAGCCTGCGGCGAAGCCCTCGCCGCGCGGCAGCGCCCTGGCCATCGGCTGTGCCCGCAGCCGTTCGCTCAGGCCAGAGGAAATCGGCACCCTCACCCATGCCGATATCACCGTCGACACCGTGCGGGCGGCAATGAAAGATGCCGGTGTCGGGGCCGTAGACGTCGCGCTGGTGATCGTCAAGACGCCGGTGAAGAGTTTCCTGCCGGCCGCCGCGGGTGCGCCGCGCGGCAAGCGCATCAGTTCCGGGTACTCGAAGGCGGTGGGCGCGCTTGGCGCCGGTGTGGCGCTGGGGGAGGTCGACCGTGCCCGCATCGTGCAGGAGGCGTTCGACAGCGACCATTCGCTGCACGCAAAGCGCGCCATGGTGTTTTCCGGGGCCGAACTCGACTGCGTCGAGATCATGCTGCTTGCCAACCGCAAAGGCGCGGCGGGGGCCTTGTCCGTCCACACCGGCTACCTGCGCGACGTACTCGACGGCAAGGGACTGCGCGACATGTTCGCCGCCGCCGGTTGCGCCCTCGACGCCGATGGCTGCGTCGCCGTGCCAGAGCGGGTGGTCGCGACCATGATCAAATCGGGTGTTGCTCCGGACGGGCGGTTGCGTGGCTTGCGCACGGTCATGAAAACCAGCCACATCGACATGGACAAGCACGTGCGCGCCACCATGAGCGGCGTGGTCGGCTCGATACTGGGTTCGGCGCGCGTGTTCATATCGGCCAATACCGTGCACCAGGCGCCGGCCGGGGGCGGGCTTTGCGCCTGCATCGTGCGCGACGCCTGACGCGGAGCGATGCCCGTGATTTCACCGCACAGCCTGCGCATCCTCAGTGAACAGGATGCGCGCAATGCCATGGACGCCGACAGCGCGCTCACCATTGCGCGTCGTACCCTGCGCGACCAGGCCGAAGGCGTCAGCCGCTTGTCGACACCGTCGGCGATGACCCTGGATGCAATAGCCCTTGGCGGACCGCGCTTCAAATTCAAGGCTGCCACGGTGGCGCATCTGAACGCCTCGGGCATACGCCTGCTCGCAAACCCGGGGCCGGCGGAAAAAAAGACGCGTAACTACTGCGCGATATACGACCACGCCGATTTTCGCCTTGCCGGCCTGGTGGCCGAGAACTGGCTGAGCAAAATCCGCACCGCCGCCTTCGGCGTGGCCGGCGTTGAAGCGCTGGTCAATCCGGGGCCGCTGGTTATTGCGCTTTTTGGCACCGGCGGCATCGCCGCCGAAATCGTGCCCCTGCTCGGGCGCGCGTTCCAGGTGGCCGAACTGCGCGTGCATTCGCGCCGCGCCGAGAGCATGGCGGCCTTTGTCGCAAGCCACGCCCCCAAGCTTGCTTACCCGCTGCGTGCGGAACAGGAGCGTGCCCGCACCACCAAAGGGGCCGACCTGGTCATCACTCTTACCGAGTCGCCCGCGCCGCTGGTATTCCCGGGCGAATTGAAACCCGGGGCGGTCGTTTGCTCAATGGGCAGTTACAACGAAGTGGACTACGGTGTCATGCGCGAATGTGAACGGCTGATCGTCGATGACGCCGATTTTGCGGCTGAAATGGGCGATGGCGGCGCGTGGATTGCGCAAGGGCATCTGACGCGCGAACAGTTCAATGCCCGCATCGATGCGCTGGCCTGCGAAGTAATCACCGGTAAAAAGACCGGCCGACGGCATCCGTCGGAACGCATCGTCACATTGATGCAGGGCATGGCCATCGGCGACGTGGCCTTCGCCGCCCATGTGCTGCGCGAGGCCGAACGCCTTGGCAGGGGCCGGCTTATCGAGCTCGAATAAAGGCGGGCTACTGCTCGACCTTTATGTTCGCCGTCTTGATGACCTGGGCGTAGCGGGCGAAATCGGTCTTGAGCAGCGCGCCAAACTGTTCGGGGCCGCCCACCAGCGGATCGAGGCCCTGTTTTTGCAGCGCTTCCTTGAAATCTGCGGTGGCGAGGATGGCGGCGACCTGTGCCGCGATCTTGTCGACGATGTCCTTGGGTGTTCCGGCCGGCGCCAGTACGCCGAACCACAGGCGCACGTCGAGGTTGGGAACGCCCCCTTGCGTGAAGGTCGGCACATTCGGTATCGCCGGATTGCGGGTCTCGCCCGATACTGCGATGCCCTTGAGCTTGCCGCTCCTGACCACCGGAATCAGGCTGGAAATCGCGCCCAGGTAAAGTTGCGAATGACCGCCCAGCACCGCCGTCAACGCCTCCCCGCCGCCCTTGTAGGGAACCGCCGTGAGTTTGGCGCCGGTCATGATGCCCAGCAGCTCGGCCGCCAGATGCTGGTTACCGCCGATTTGCGTGGTCGCATAATTAATCTCCCCCGGTTTGGCCTTGGCGAGGGCGATGAGCTCCGGCAGGGTGTTGGCCGGGAAATCCGGATTGGCGGCAAGGCACAGTTCGGCGGCCGCAATCGTGGCGACCGGCGCGAAATCCTTGACCGGATCAAACGGGGTCTTGATCAGGCTGGGACTGATCACATGGGTTGTCAGCGCGACCAGCAGCGTGTGGCCGTCCGGCGCCGCCTTGGCGACAAAATCAGTGCCGATCACCGCGTTTGCGCCGGGTTTGTTTTCCACCAGCACGGTCTGCTTCCAGGCCTCCTGCAATCGCGGCGCCAACAGGCGCGCAACGGTATCCGCAGATCCCCCTGTGGAATAAGGCAGGACCAGACGCACCGGCTTGCCCGGGTACGCGGTCTGCGCACCGGTGGACAGGGCGAACAGGCTCAGGGCAAGGACACTAACGGCCTTCACAAACACGCAGGGGCGTTTCATCGCAATCGATCTCCAGGATAGACAGGCAGGAAGAAGGGCGACTGAACACAGGCGCCGGTGCAGTTGAAGCCTATCCGAGCGACGCGGTGCCGACAAGCGTTGGCGCAAAACACCCCAACATCGGGCGCAATGGCAGATGCCGGTGCGCCCGCTTAGCTCGCCCGCAGCGGTGGTGGTAGCGGCATCGGCGGCATTGCCGCCTCGACCAGGTCCGCTACGGCCAGCAGTTCCCGTTCACTCCCGCCTGCGGCCATCAGCTGCAATCCGGCGGACACACCCTCGCCGGGATAGACGCCCATTGGCAGGGTGATGGCGCAGGCATCCACCGCGTTGGCGGCACGAACAAAGCAATTGCGGTGCGGATCGACGGCAACACGCAGGCCTTGCACCTCTACGGTCGTTGTTTGGATGCCCGGTGCGGCAAACGGCCAGGTCGGCGTGACGATGGCAGCGGCGTCGCTTTGGCGCAAGGCTTGGGCAACATTGTGTCGAAGCAAGGTGCATGCGGCGCGTGCCGCGGCGATATCGCTGCCGGCAAGCTTTGCCGCCGCCGCCGCGCGTGCGCGTATTCCGGCACTGGCGCGCGTGAGGTCCATGTGCCCGAGCGCCGCACCTGATTCGGACAAGGACACCACTCCGGCCGCGTGTTCGCCCTCCATCCAGCCCGGTATAGCCACGTCGACGAGCGTAAAGCCCGCAGCCTCAAGCCGGGAAAGGGCTGCAGCAAACAGCGCCAGCGTTGGCGTGTCGCACATTGCCTCAATGAGCCGCCGCGGCACCAGCAATCGCGGCCTATCCGCCGTCGGGACGGACGCCGCAACCGGCTCGCCCAACACCGCAAACGCGGTCGTGACGTCGGCCACGCTCCGGGCAATCAGTCCGACGCTGGACAGGCTCGGAGCATGATTCGGTTTGCCGGCGAGGGTCAGGGCGCCGATGCGCGGCATGAAGCCGACCACGCCGCAATGGCAGGCGGGGTTGCGTATCGAGCCGCCGCTGTCGGTGCAGATGTTCACCCGCGCCATGCCCAACGCCGCCGCGACGCCGGCGCCTGTGGAGGAGCCGCCGGCGGTGCGGTTGATATCCCAGGGATTGAGGCCGAGCGGCTCGAACGGGTTTTCGACGCCGTACATTGCCAGCTCCGAAAGCGTGGTCGTGCCCATGACGATGCCGCCGGCCGCGCGCACCCGCGCGACAATGCCCGCGTCCTGTGAGGCGATACGCCCCGCATACATGGCCGAACCCTCCGTCCATGGCAGCCCGGCGACGGGTATGTTGCCCTTGATGCTGACGGCGACGCCGTGCAGCGCGCTGCGCGATCGCCCGGCGTCAAGCTCCGCCTGCAACACGGCCACCTGCGGGCCGATGTCCGTGGCGAGATGCGAGAACGCCCGGTACACCGGATTGAAGATGCGAATCCGCTCCACGTACGCCCCGACCGCTGCGCCAAGCTTTGCCCCATGCGAAGCAGTTTTATTTGTCATCACACCCTCCGGCAGCGCGTATTTTATGCCGGCCAATATACAGACCAAACTGCTCGGAATGTGCGGAAAGGGCTGATTTACGCAGTAGTGATCGCACCCTTGTACTTACGCAGCAGCCAGGCCTTGAACTGCACCGGCTTACCCCTTGTTCAACCGGCTGTTCTGCGGGAACAGGAAGCGCTTGGCCTCGTCGTCCATTTCGGCCTTGAATGCCTGGTGTGTCCGCAGTGCTTCGACGCGCGCCATGGCGGGGCGGGCGTTGATTTCGTCGATCAGGCGCTTGATGTTCGGATAGGTGGTCCAGGTGGCGTCACCGGTGCCCAGCACGTAGGGCATCATGCGCGCCCAGCCCCAGCAGGCCATGTCGACGATCGAGTATTCCTTGCCCGCCATGTAGCGCGAAGCGCCGAGGCGGTCTTCGACGATTTTCCAGTGACGGTGCGCCTCGAAGTCGTAACGGTTGAGGGCGTATTCCTTGGGTTCGGGGGCGGCATGGCGAAAGTGCACCGACTGTCCCGAGAACGGGCCGATGCCGGTGGCGATGAACATCAGCCAGGAGAGCATCTCGCCGCGTGCGGCGTTGTCGCTGACCGGCGCGACAAAGCGCTTTTCCTTGTCACCGAGGTAGAGCAGGATCGCGTTGCTGTCGAACACGCGCACAGTGCCGTCCACAATCGCCGGCACCTTCGCATTCGGGTTGACTTTGAGCAATTCGGGGGAGAACTGCTCGCCCTTGCGCGTGTCGATGGCGATCGCTTCATAGGGCAGGCCCAGCTCCTCGAGCATCAGGGTGGTCTTCATCGGGTTGGGCGAGGCGTTGTAGTAGTACTTCAACATGGTCTGTGTGCTTTCAATGTGGGCAAGTGGTCGGGTTAGGCGCGGGGTGCATTGTAGAGGATAAGCAGGGGCATTTTTCTGCGGCCCGGTACGGCCGGTCGCCTGGGGGGGCGCCAAAGCACCGCCGTTGACGCAACGGTCGGCAAGCACCGGGATTGCATTGTTCTATGCGTATAGTTGCCACGCGGAGAGCGGATTCGGCTAGACTGCGCCGCGCCGCTGCCGTCCTGTGCCAACCGGCGCCATTCACCGCTTTTTCCCCC
>Ga0194049_1000188_pt1 | contig 22601 bp, 19 predicted proteins | sample JunL2225m_MetaG_FD_148665 | JGI IMG/M metagenome (GOLD analysis project Ga0194049, IMG submission 148665) | Anoxic zone freshwater microbial communities from boreal shield lake in IISD Experimental Lakes Area, Ontario, Canada - Jun2016-L224-25m | ecosystem: Environmental > Aquatic > Freshwater >... | reverse complement strand
GTTCTGAATCGGTTCGAGTCCCAGACGAGGAGCATCCTGGTGGATTACCGCAGCCCTGCCATGGAGTGATTCATCGGGTTGGCCCAGATCATGTTCGAAAAGTGGAACGGACTGGGCATCTCGTCGACTCATTCGATAGGTTCTCTCATGCCGCCGGTGGCTCAGCGTGATCACGGCAGCCCGCCTCGATCTCGGCTGGCATGGTGGCGTCGCAGTGCCGCGCTGGTCCAGTCCCTGAGGCCTCTGGAAAGTCACCGGGTGTACGTGTATCGTGCGTCCCTCGTCACCAGGCTGTAGCCCGACCCGGTGGCCTGGCCTTGGAGGGTAAGAACCTGGATCGCCACGACATGTCCCGAGGTGCCGGCCGGAGCCACCGCCTTGAGCTTCATGGTCGACCCGCAGCCCGTCAGCGCTGCCACCGGGCGAGCTGCCACCACGACGGTCCCGAAGCGCACGCTGAGCGCGCAGCCGAGGTTGTTGCCCTTGATCACGACCGTGGTGCCACCCGAAGCGGGCCCGGAGGAGGTCCGCAGCTTGGTCACAGTCGCCGTGCCCTCCGGGTAGAACCGGAACGTCCCGGCGGCCTTGGGATTCGAGCAGCCCGACGCAGTGCAGAGGTATAGGTCGGTTGGTCCGGGAATAGTGCCCGGAGTCACGAGCGACAGCTGGGTGTCGGACACGTGCTGGATCGTCGTCTGGCTCACGAAGCCCGCAGTCTGCCCGATGAAGACGGTCTGCCCCGAGAAGTCGACGGCATCGACCGGATCGAGACCCTTGCCCGAGATTGTTACCGGCGTCCCCCCAGAAGCCGGCCCTACCGTTGCTGAGAGTGACCCCAACGTCGGTACGCCCGCGTAGGAGAAGGTCCCGACGTTGCTGAGGACGTAGCCCGCACCGCTGGGATCGACCGTGGGCGAGGTGGCCAGCGTCGCCGCCTGCACCCCCATCGTGAATGGCTCGATCGTCTGCTGCTGCGGCGGGGCAATCACAAGGGCGGTGGTGGCGTCGACCGGCAGGACCCCGGACGCCCTGGACCCGATCGAGACCGACCCACCGAAGGACGCGCCGATCATCGCGAAGGGGCCGATGCCCGTCCCACGGACGGTCAGGATTGATCCCCCTCCAGTTCCGGCGTAACCCAACGGGTCGTCGTTCGCCCGCACACTCGTGACAACCGGAGCAGCAAGGTAGTCGAACTCGTCAAGCCCCGGCGTGGCCTCACAGTCACAGCCGTCCGTCTGGCTAGCTGCGGGAAGGGTGATCTTCTGGGTCGGCGATGTGCCGCCGGGTCCCGTCACCGTCACGTGGACCTGACAGACGTCGGTGACAGGGTCGCTGCCGGTGGGCACGCAGGCCGTGACTCCGGAGTATGCGGGCACGGTAGCAGCGATCATTGTCGAGTCAAGGACGGTGAACGACGAGGCGGGAACCCCACCGAATGTGACGCTGGTCGCCCCAGTGAACCCTGAGCCGAATATCGTGATCGCCTGGCCGCCGGACTTTGCCCCCCCGGAGGTAGCGAGGCCCGAGATGCTCGGCGTCGGGTAGCCCTTTGGCCCGGGAGGGGCGTAGTGCAGGACAGCGTTCACGGTGGCATCGCTCGAGGTTCCCGTGGTCGTCGACACCACCACCGTGTGATCGCCAGCACCGGTGGTCGCCCCGGGGGACAGCTGGGAGATCTGCGAGGAGGAGACGACGATCGAGAGCATCGTCGACGACCGCACCACGAATCCGGTCGAGGTCGGGGCTGCCTGGGGTGCAAGGCGGAGTGCGCCGACTTGGACAGAGGCGATCGCCGGTGACGTCGCGGACCCGAAGCCGACGCCATGGACTTCGGCGTGGAGCGCGCCAGCTGCGTTGAGATAGCCGTCGGAGACATTGGCGACGACCGGAACCGATGAGGTCATCGACCCACAGAGCAGCGCCGCCAGCCCGATCCCCCCGTCACCCGCCGTCATGATGGGCGTCCCGAGGCCGGTCGCCATGTCATAGCCAGCCGTCGCAGGGAAGAGGCCCTGGTTGGAGCCTTGGTCGATGGTGCCCTTGGTTACGTCGTTGAAGGCCAGCGCTCTCGCCGATGGGGACGCGGCGATGGCGTAGAGCTTCGGCGCCACGAAGCCGAGCCCTCCGCTGCAGGCCGGCAACGAGGCGGCATCGGCAAGGAGAGCCGCCCACAGCGGCGCCGCAGACGACGTGCCGCCGGCGGTAGTCCAGCCGCCCCAGTCCGCGAAGAAGACGGTGATGCCCCCGACTCCGGGATCGGCCTGGATCGACACGTCTGGGACCTGTCGGCATGGGGTCTCACCAGCCCCTGCGAAGCGAGCTCCGCAGAAGGCGCCGAGGTGGGTCGCCCTTCGGGAGATCGCCAGAGCGCGGGCCGCGGCCAGGGTTTTTGCTCGATCCACCCCCGGTATCACCGCTGGGTTCTGCCAGGCGGTCTGCGGCCACAACGTGGAGATCCCGCCCCCGCCGGTTCCGAAGGTACCGTCATTCCAGGCCATCTCGGTGGGAGGACGCTTGCTCGACGTCATGGTTGTCCCCCCGGCACCTATGACGAAGGGTTGCGAGGCCGGGTCGTCGACTGTGAGCTGGCTCGGTGTGTCGACGCAGTCGTTCGAGCCGTTGTCCCCACTGGCAGCGATCACTGTCTGGCCTTGGGCGGCGGCCTGCTCGAAGATCGTGTTCTCCATGGCTGTGAGACCCCGTCCGGTCTGGCCCTCACAGATTCCCCAGCTGGTCGAGATCAGCTTGTCGCGATCGTCCTGAACGATCCTGTTGTACCCGTTAACGACGCCACCAGTCGATCCGGTCTCGTAGACATCGACCTTCGCCCCCGGAGCAACCCCCAGAAGGTTCTCGATGTCCATGTCCGCCTCACCCGATGGAACCGTGCCGGGATCGACGCCGCCGCGAACTCGGTGGACGATCACGTTGCTTGAGAGGTCCGTGCCGAAGTAGCAGTTCGAGAAGACTGAGATGTTCGACGGCACGAACGGCTCAAGCTCAAGCAGAGCGATCCTCTGGCCTGCACCGTTGGCATGGACCGCGTAGAGCCCGTTGGCTCCGTAGGCGCTGGCGATCTGCTGGTCGGTGAGCCCCTGGGGGTCGGGCAGGTGGTTCGGACCACCACCTCGGGCCGCCAGCTTCGCCTCAGGGCAGGCCTTCGGGGCCAGCGCAGAGGGCATCGTCCCGCTCACCCCGTGCCGGGCGGACGCGCCCTGGCTTGCCGGCACCACCGGCGCCATGCCGCTGTGGCGGAGCTGGCTCGTGGCCCGCTCGACCGTGCTGAGGCCGGAGACCCCGGACACGATTGATGCGAGCGACGACGGCAGGCGAACCGCGCTGGTCGTGGTCCGCGCCAGGCGACCCGAGGGCAGTCGCACCAGCGAGAGCGAGGTGTTGAAGGCCGTCTCGACCTGATGCACGGAGCCCTGGAAGGACACGAGCAGGCCGTTCGCGCTCACCGTGGGTCGCAGACCTCGGCTGAGGAGATAGCCCGTCGCTGTGGCCACCATCTCGTCCGTCGGCCCGAATGCTTCCCGAAATGCGCCTGGGGCGAGGTATTGGCCGTAGGTGGCACTCCCGGGCATCGAGACCGAGCGGGCGAAGCTCGCCAGCGCAGCAGGGTCTCTCGGCTCGAGGCCGAGCGAACCGGTGACTTCTGCGGATCGCGGAACTTGACGTTCGATCGAGGATCCGGTTGGGAGCAGGTCGCGAGGTTGCACGATGCCGTAGGTCGGTCCTCTGGTCGCCGCCCCGACAGAGGCCAATCCATTGAAGAGGCTCGCCGGGAGGAGCGCTGAACCAGCGATGAGGACAGCAACCATTGCGTTGTGTCCGCCACCACTTCTGAGCGCACGAGACTTCATCCAGAACTTTTATCACCACAAGTAGAATAAAATTCGGCAGTTTGGGAAATTCTTTTCGCAACACACTCTGAACCCGGCGGCGCGTCCGGTAGGCAGCCGCGGGCCGATGGCTCTGAACGGAGTCGTACCTTGAGCGACGGGCTCGGCCATCTTGACCATCGTCACCGCAGTCGTCTTGATCCTGGATCACAACGGATCTCGTGGAGGCTTCTTCCCTTGAGAGGATTGAGCCATGGCAAGGAACACCAGCTACTCCCCGGAGCTGCGTGAGCGAGCAGTGATGGTGGTCATCGAGCACCGATCGGAGTATCCCGGACTTCGGAAATGAGTGGGGGTAGTTCAGCCAGGGGTCCACTGAGAAAGCACGGAGGCCCGCCAATCTGAAGGTGTCTAACGCCAAGAGAGATGGAGAGCCTCCCTTGGAATCAAACCCTATGCGCATGTGCGAGCTCTTGGTGGGCTTGCCCGCCGTCACCGTCCTCGGCATCGACGACGTGGAGGACGGTCCGATCCGGGTTCACCTCGAGCGATCGGAGTCGAGAACCGGGTGTTCTGCGTGTGGTGTCGCTGCGGAATCCAAGGGGCGGCTCCGCCAGCGAGAGCTCGAGAAGCTCACACCAATCGAATAAGAGACCACCTACAGCTTTGCCAACGCAGCGTGAGCCACGCAACCAAACGGAGTCAACTGAAGTTGGGGCAGACCCCTCCGACGACAACCGTGCTGGGAGTCACACCCGCAGGTCGGACGCATGCGGCGGGCGCCATCTTGGTGCTGCTGTCTGATCTCCTCGAGCCGGGCGGCGAAGGTCCGAGGCGGGATGAGGCCAATCGATGTCAGGCTCGCTGGCCATGTGGAACCTCCCCGCGTCTGATGCGATGAAATGGAACGGGTGCCTAGGCCGGCCACTGCGCCTCCACCCAAGTCGTGTGGCCGATTCGAACTGCGAGCGCCAGTGAGACGGCTGCTCTTGTGGAGGCGTCGAGGAAGACTCGTGACTCTGCGCGGAAGGGCTAGACCGGCACTGCGTGTGCGTCAACCATGCCGGCCGTTGACCATGGTGGAGACCGATGCTCGTGCGCCGGCCCTTCCTTGCGATCAAGAGCCACCTGGAGCAACCGAAAGGATGCTTGCGGTCGTCCCGACGTTGTGCCTAACATCACTAGGTCCCCGTCCATGGGGGAACTTTGAAGGAGCCAAAATGATCAACCGAGTGATTCGAACGTTCTCTGCGATCGCCGCAGCTGGAGCGATGACCTTGACCGCAGCGACGTTCACCCCCGAGGTGGCGGGAGCCGTTGGATCGGGGCAGCCCTTCCAATGCTCGCCGGGCTTCTATCAGGTCATCCAATCACAGTTGAAGATCCTGAATCCGGTGACGAACGTCTACACGAGCATCGGCTCTTCCTATGGAGGCGGCGCCTACAACGCTCTTGGCTTCAACGTGCTCGACAATTACATCTACGGCGTCAAGACGCCGACTGCGAACTCAACGCCAAAGCTGCTCAAGGTTGCTAGCGATGGCAGTGTGACGGACCTCGGGACCCCCACTGGTGTGACGATCGCTCCAGGGGCCACAGGCAGTCTGTTCACGGCGGCGGACATGGACAACGCAGGCCACCTCATTGCATTCCTGACGACAGGCAGCCTGGTCAGCATCAACGTTGCGAACAATGTTGCGAGCCTGATCAACCTCACGAAGAATGGCGCTGCGACGCAGGTTGCAGTGAGCGATATCGGCTGGCTCAACGGCAAGCTCTATGGGCTTTCTGGTTCGACCCTCTACAGCATCAATGCCACGAGCGGCGTGGTGACCACTGCGACCGTGACCGGGCTCAGCCTCGGTGCGTCCCCGAATGACGGGACCATCTTCGGAGCAACTTGGTCGGACCGATCGGACAGCCTGTACTTCAGCAATAACCAGAGCGGCAACATCTACAAGGTCACCGGCTACACCGGCAGCTCGCCGAGTGCGACGAAGGTTGCAACCGGTACCGTGACCAGCAACAACGATGGTGCAGCATGCAAGTCGGCGAGCAGTCCGTTCGAGACTCCCACCGCCGTGAACGACGCCTATGGAGCTTCGACCAACCAGACGTTGACGATTGCTGCAGCAAGCGGCGTGCTTCCCAACGACAACGGCTACGGGATGACTGTGACGCGAACCGCCAATGCATCACACGGAACCGTGACGCTGAACTCGGACGGTTCATTCACCTATGTTCCGGTCAACGGCTACTCCGGTTCGGATAGTTTCACCTACACCGCCACCGACTCGAGCGGACGGACGACCAACACGGCGACCGTTACGCTGACGGTCAGCGCAGGGACCCTCTACACCGTTACCTACCAAGCCAATGGTGCGTCGGGCGTCGTTCCCACCCAGGGTTCGGTCGGCACTGCCACCAACTTCACCGTCGCTTCGGGTGGTCAGCTTGTCAAGCCTGGATACACCTTCGGGGGCTGGAATGACGGCAGCTCGACCTTCACGGCGGGCAATACCTACACCATGGGTTCGGCCAACGTGACCTTCACCGCGCAGTGGACGCCGAACCGCACTGACACCGTGACCTACGACAGCCAGGGGGGGTCGGCCGTCTCCGCCACCACCGGACTCGACGGCTCGGACGTCACAGTGGCGAACGGCCCAACCCGAGGTGGCTACACCTTCACCGGCTGGAACACCGCCGCCAATGGCAGCGCCACCGGCTTCGCGGCTGGTAGCAGCTTGAACCTGACGGGTGACATCACCCTCTACGCCCAGTGGACCGCCAACGCGTCCGTGACCCTGACCTACAACAGCCAGGGCGGCTCTGCCGTCAGTTCGACCAACGGACTCGACGGATCCACCGTGACCGTGGCCAACGCACCGACCAAGGCCGGGTACACCTTCGTCGCATGGAACTCCGCATCCGACGGTACCGGCACCAGCTATGCCGCTGGATCGAGCTACACGCTCAGTGGCAACGCCACCCTCTTTGCCAAGTGGACGGCCAACGCCAGCAACACCCTGAGCTATGACAGCCGGGGTGGCACGGCGGTCAGCTCCTCGAGCGGCCTCCAGGGAACGACCGTGGCGGTTGCGGCAGCGCCGACCCGTGCGGGCTACGCCTTCAGCAGTTGGAACACCTCGAGCGACGGCACGGGCACGACCTACGCTCCCTCCGCCACCTACACCCTCGCAGGTGATGCGACGCTCTACGCCCAGTGGACTCCCAATGCCACGAACACCCTGACCTACAACAGCCATGGTGGCTCCGGCGTGAGCTCTGGCAGTGGCCTGCAGGGAACCACGCTCACCGTCGCTTCCGGCCCCTCTCGCGCCGGCTACACCTTCAACGGATGGAACACGAATGCCGGGGGCACGGGTACCGCCTACGCCGCTGGTGCTACCTACACCCTGAATGGCGACGCCACCCTGCACGCCCAGTGGACGGCGAACCGCACGGACACCGTCACGTACCACAGTCAGGGTGGCTCTGCGGTCAGTTCGCAGAGTGGCCTTGACGGAACCACGGTCACCGTCAGTGCGGCTCCCACCCGCGCCGGCTACACCTTTGCCGGCTGGAACACGCTGTCGGACGGTACCGGAACCACCTACCACTCCGGAGACACCCTCAGCCTGAACGCTGCGAGCATCGACCTCTACGCCCAGTGGACGCCGAACCGCACGGACACGCTCACTTACGACAGCCAGGGCGGCACCGCAGTCAGCGGGCAGAGCGGACTCGACGGCACCACGACCACGATCGCCTCGGCACCCACTCGCGCCGGTTACACATTCGCCAACTGGTACACGTTCCCCAATGGCACAGGTTCCTCCTATGCTCCTGGCTCGACGTACACGTTCAGTGGCGACGTGACCCTCTACGCCTCCTGGACCCCGAAGCGCACCGACACGGTGACGTACTACAGCCAAGGCGGCAGTAACGTCAGCCCGCAGACGGGCCTCGAGGGGACCACGGTGGTGATCGCCTCCGGTCCCACCCGCGCCGGCTACACCTTCGCTGGGTGGAACACCGCCGCCAATGGCTCGGGGTCCAGCTATGCCGCTGGTGACGTCCACACGTTGAGCGTGCGCAACCTCTCCCTGTACGCCCAGTGGACGGCCAACCGGACTGACACGGTCAGCTATGACAGCCAAGGCGGCTCGGCCGTCGGCTCCCAGAGCGGGCTCGATGGCACCAGCATCACGCTGACTGGTGGCCCGACGCGCGCTGGGTATACCTTCAGCGGCTGGAACACCGCTGCTGACGGCACCGGGACGAACTATGCGGCGGGCGACAGCTTCGCCCTCCAGGGCAGCGCTGACACCACGCTCTTCGCACAGTGGACGGCCAACCCCACGGTCGCATTGACCTATGACAGCAGAGGCGGGACATCGGTAGATGGTGCCACTGGGCTCGTTGGAACCACGGTCACCGTGTCGGCAGGCCCCACCCTCGATGGGTATCGCTTTGGTGAATGGAACACCGCAGCGGACGGTTCGGGTGATGCCTACGCCCGAGGAGGCGTGCTCACGTTCACTGCGGACGTCACGCTCTACGCGATCTGGACCCCGAACAACGAGAGCTCGATCGCCTACTTCTCAGAGGGCGGCAGCAACGTGGCGTCAGGTGCCTACCTGACCGGGACCACGGTCCTTGTCTCCTCGGCTCCGACCCGAGCCGGCTACTCATTCAACGGTTGGAACACCAATGCCGACGGGAGCGGAACCGCCTATGCCGGCGGCGACAGCATGACGCTCAACGCCGATGTGGAGCTCTTCGCCCAGTGGACGAGGAGCATCAACGGTGGAGCATTCGACTGCGCCACCGGCAACCTCCACATCATCGATGGGCAGATGAACCGCGTGAATCTCGCCACCGGTCGGACGACGCCGATCGGCACGTCGACGCAGCCACCGCTCAATGGCATGGGTTACAACAACCTGGACGGCTTCGTCTATGGGATGCGGGTGCTCGCCAAGCGGATGACTGTCGTCCGAGTTGGTTCGGACGGCACGGTGACGGTGGTGGGCCGCCCGACGGGCGTCACGATCCCGAAGGGTTCCACCTTCGCGGCTGGTGACATGGACGACTCTGGCAACCTCGTTGCTCGGATCTCGCCGAACCAGCTCATGATCGTCAACGTGAGCACGCTCGCTGCACGTCTCGTGCCGCTGGTGGACTCTTCGAACGCCTCTGTGAACGTCAAGGGGAACGACCTCGTCTTTGTCGATGGAACGCTCTATGCGCTCCACGCCCGGCATGTGTATGCCATCGATGAGGCTACGGGTGTGGTCACGAAGTCGGAGGCCACCGGCGATGTGGCTGAGTACCAGAACTTCGGTGCTGGCTTCAAGGATTCCGCAGGCGACCTGTTCTACTCAGCGAACGTGCTTGGAACCTTCGTGAAGGTGTCACCGGTTTCCGATGGGACCTATGTGGTCTCCACCGTGTCGCAGGGTCCGGGTTCGGTTATCGTCAATGACGGTGCGTCGTGCCCCGGTGCATGGAACCCGCTCGTGGCCCCCACTGCGCAGGATGGCGCGTACCAGACGGACATCAACACGACGGTGAACGTCGGGCAGAGGTCGGGTGTGCTCACTGGTTCCACCGGCGCAGGGCTGAAGGCCCAGGTGGTGTCTCCTCCGACGAGTGGAACGCTGGAGCTGTTCAAGGACGGTTCGTTCACGTATCAGCCGGCGACCGGATTCACGGGAACGGCCACCTTCACCTTCCGAGGGACCGATGGGTTCGGGAGCCACACGGCGACACAGACGGTGACGATCACAGTGATCGACCCATCGGACGTTCCCGTGGCGGCGGACCAGAGTTACACCTTGAGCGACGCGACCTTCGATGGTGGAGGCTTCACCCTTGCAGTTCCAGCCTTTGGCGGTCTTCTTGGCGGAGCCACTGGCATCAGCCCGTTGGAGGTGTCCGTGGTGTCCGCATCGAACGTCCAGGGGACGTTGACCGTCAACGCTGATGGTTCGTTCACCTACTCGGGAAGCTATTCCGATGCTGAATATGACGCCTCATTCACATTCAATGTGACTGACCCGTACGGACGGGTGTCTGCGACACAGACTGTGACGATTCAGTCCTATATTTTTGGCTGATCGACAGGTGACCATTGTGCCCTGCTGGACTCCCCGGAGTTCAGCAGGGGAGCGCAGGTCACGACAGAGCCCCGGGTCCCTTGGATCCGGGGCTCTGTCGTGCTTGCTGGAGGTCTGGGACCTCGGAGCACCGACTGCATGAGCATCGCGACCGGAGTGCACGGTGCACGGTGCACGTGGATGGTGGAACGACTGGCTTGTGGATCCCTGAAGTGCTCAAAGGGGGTCACGCTGTTCATCGGGTGTCGGTGATCTTGCGGTTTGGGTCGGGCGGCCTCCTTGGGGTTGGACACCCGGATCTTTGAGCCATGGTGGTTCACCCTGGGGGTCTCAGCAGGGGCAGGCCAGTTCTCGTGACGGGAGGAGTCCAATGCCCTCACTCGACCCCAAGGTGGCTTGCTCGTCGGGGGACGGGCAGTCAGTACGACGGGTGATGCGATAAGCGTGCACTCGCTCTTCACTCCCGACGCTCGCACGAAGGATTTCCCAGCACTCAGCCGGCCTCTGGTGGCGTTCACCCTTGGTGACACCCCGGGTGTTCTTCGTGGAGAGCTGGACGCCAAGGTGTCGAAGACAATGTGCTCTTGCTTGGTGGTCGGTTGGCCCTCGGCAGAGCTTCTTTCATGGTCCTTCCGGCCGAGCACGAAGGTACAGACATGACGCACTGCACGGGGATCGCCGCCACGAAGGCCGCTCGTCCGAGCTTGAGGCTGCTCCAGACGGGCAAGTGGATGGTGCCCGAGTGATTCCTTTGGGTGGTCTCGTGGCCAACCTCATCAATGGGTGCGATGCTCGGCGTATGCTCAAAGGCGTGGTCTTTGCCTCTCTCGGGAATCCTCGGCGGGGCTCGAGGAGGAGAGGGATAGCGCTGGGACCATTGTGGTCCGCGACTGAGACGATGGACTTGAGGTCAAGTTCAGAGTCCGCATTGCTCCCGTAGCTCAGGGGATAGAGCGTCGGTTTCCTAAACCGTGCGTCGCAGGTTCGAATCCTGCCGGGGGCACTTTTTGTTTGACGGAACTCTTGAGGGACTGGGTGCTCCCCATCCTCATGTTGAAAGATTCGTCCAGGGATTGATGTCATCGGTCTCGGGCACCCTCATCGATGGCGATGAGGATCAGCGAATCCAACCTTGTTCGCCCTGCGGGGAGAGCAGGGTCACCGAAGAGGTGCACCTCAACGGCGCTGCGGCTGGCACGTCTACGAGCCTGGTGATTGTGCTCGCCTCCCTGCGGTCTATGGGTCGAGACTGCGGCGTGATGTGAGCTTCTATCGCTTCATTGGTGCGGCGCTCGCTGGTCCCTCGGAGGATGTGCATGACTTCGACTGTTTCGGTCGCGACTTCACCATCCTCGGAGATGTCGTGTTGGCGCTGTGCGCACTGCTCGAGTCAACGGTCCCAAGCGGTCCCCGCAACGTGGCTAGCGGTCGGAGGATTCCACCCGAGCGCGTCATTGAGATCAACGGGAACGCACTCGAGGCTCCCGGGGATCCGGGGATCGGCGGATGATCCCGATGTCCGACGGCTCCAGATCTCGACTCATCAACCTGTAGCGAAGCTCACCCACGAGTGCGGTTGGCTCCCCGGGGTGGCGGTCAGGGAGGGTCTGGTCAGGCCGATTGCATGGCAGCGATCGACGTTGGTTCCTGGCCGGGACGCTCGTTCCTAGCGCTACATCTGAATTCGGACGAAAGTTGCTTGTCAGGACAAGTCTGGCGTTGTCGATCTGTGCTGGTTCACTGAGGAGTGGACGCTGGCGGCGATGAGGATGCGTCTACTTTCGGGTCGAATGCACCGAAGCTCAGAATCTCGCCACGATTGATGCTCACCCAGTCTCGAGCCTCGAGATAAGGCCGGAAGGTCTCGGCGATCAAGAGATTGTCTGTCGCGGTCTTGGGTCGCTGGAGCTCATAGAGATGGGGAAACTCGTTCCACGCCACGGTGGCATCCCAGAGTCGGACTGCCGCTGAACCCTCGGGAGGCTCGAGGACCACGGGGCCGAAGAGACACTGTCCATCCGGGAAGAACAAGGTGGGCACGCCAAATCCGTCGGCAGCGATCACCCGATCATGCTCCGCCTTGACCTCGTCGGAAGTCGTCGAGTCGGCAATAGCCTCGTCTACGAGCCCCGGATCGAGCCCGAGACCATCAAGGAGTGCTCGAGCCACTTCCGGCTGGTGAGGCTTGAGCCCTCGGAGGTGAAGGGCTTCGCCAGCCACCGCATACCAGCGGTCGAGGTCGTCCATGCTCGTCCGTCGCAGTAGTGCCCCAATGCGCATCATCGACCAGCCATAAGACCACTCGCGTTCCCACGGATGCTTCTTGCCCTCGGGACGGTTCACCTCTTCGAGGCTAAAGAACTTCCAGTTGATGGTGAGGCCGGTCTGTCGTCGGACCTCTCTGATCCAGAGTGACGTCTGGTAGGCGAAGGGGCACATCACATCGAAGTGGAAATCCACCTCGGTGGGTGCACTCCACGGTTGTGCATCGCTCATCGGTATCCTCCTGCAGTGCTTGTTCCTACCCTAGAGCCAGGTCGCGTCTCTTAGAGTTGGTGATGAGCACAACACCTCAGAGCACAAGGAGCACTGATGGCACGAGTCAGCACGTATCTGAACTTCATGGGCACCACACGAGAGGCGTTCGAGTTCTATCGCGAGGTCTTCGGTGGTGAGTACCTTGCCCCGATGACGACCATGGGTGATATGCCATCCGATCCGCAGGGTCCGACGATCCCTGAGTCCGAACGGGACCTGATCATGCATGCCGAGCTGACGATCCTCGGTGGGCATGTACTGATGGCGACCGACATGCTCGAGTCCATGGGTCACGAGCTCCGGGTTGGCAACAACATCACGATCAATCTCGAGCCTGACAGCCGGGAAGAGACCGAACGGCTCTATTCCCTGTTGTGCGAGGGAGGGACCGATGCCAGCGGATTGCAGGACCTTTTTTGGGGGTACTGGGGGACATGCTGCGATCGCTTTGGCATCCGGTGGATGTTCAATTGTGCCGAGTCGTCGAGCTGAACATCGTTCATTCCTCGTCGACGGCGATCAGGTAGACCTTCCTCAGCCGCTCATGCACCTTCCAGGTGGTGTGCGTCCCTTCGGTGAGGTGGACGACGTCACCGGGTCCGATGTTCACGTCGACGTGTCCGTCCACCGAGATCGTCGCTGACCCGTTGAGAACGATGAAGACCTCATCGACTTCGATGTCGGTGGTCACACCAGGATCGACCTCCCAGATTCCAATCTCGCGGTCTCCCGTGTTCCCGAGGATGGTGCTCCGGGTTCCATCGAGGTCTGGGGCCAGCGAGACGGTGAGGGCCGGCGTGATGGCGATGGGTCTGTCGGCATCGAGCATGGGCTTGGCCTCCTCGGCTCCGGTGATCGATGACGAACCTAGCCTCGGACCCCTGCTTTCCATGAGGACCAGGAGTCCGAGGCTCAGGTCGACCTCATGCGGCCGGGCCCTTGGCGAGGACGATGGTCGATAGGTGGGCTTGCCCGCTCGAGTCTGTCCATGCGACCGTCACCCGATCACCTGGGTGTCGTGGGCCGAGCTGGGCGGTCAGGTCGGAGGGTGATGACACCGTGACGCCGTTGACGGCGGTGATCGTCGCCCCCTGAGCGATGCCAGAAGCAGCAGCCGGAGAGTCCTTGACCGATCCGACCACCAATACGCCAGTGGCAGCAGCGCTGCCGTCGATGCTCGTTGCGGCATCTTGCACCTGGACCCCAAGGAACGCCGTTTGACCGATGTGGACGGTGGCCGAGGGGTGTCCTGCAGTGATCTGCTTCACGATGGCCATCGCGTCATTGATCGGCACGGCAAAACCCTGGGTTCCGGCATTCGAGAAGGAGAACGAGGTTGATGCGGCGGTGTCGATGCCTAACACCTCGCCGTCCATGTTGACGAGCGGTCCACCTGAGTCTCCCGGCTGAATGGGGGCGTTGGTGGCGATGAGGGCGGTCAACTGCTCTGAGTCGTTGCTCGAGGCGTCATTGGCGGTGATGGATCGACCGAGGCCGGTGATAGTTCCAGCGGCCACGCTTGGGGTCCCACCCTGGCCGCCGGCGTTCCCGATGCCGAGCACCGATTGGCCCACTGAGGCAGTCGACGAGTCTCCGAGGGTGGCGGTCACCAGTCCTGAAGCATCGACGAGCTTGATGACGGCGACGTCGTGGCTGCGGTCGTAGCCGATGACGAGGGCGTTGTAGGTCTTGCCGTTTCCCACGTCGGTGGCAGAGATCTTTGTGGCACCCCTGATCACGTGGTTATTGGTCAGCACGGTTCCGTCGGAGGTCAAGACGATGCCAGTGCCGGCAGCCGAGGAGCCTTGGTATCCCAGGTCAGTATTGATGTCGACGATGGCCGGGCTGACCTTGGCTGCCACCTTGGCCTGTGCGCCGCTCGTGGCACCTCTCGGTGGCTCACCACCGGTCAGAGGAGAAGGTTGGCCGTCGTTCGGGATGGTGGACGACTGGCTGGGGAGGGATTGAGCACTGTGGGTTCCCCCGGACGACGGCCAGGCAACATGTCCGGTGATGCCGCCCACCAGGGCCGCCGCCAGCATGCCGGTGGCCACGAGCGCCAGCGTGTGGCGACGGTGCCGATGATCGTGAGGCAGCGGCGGTCCCTCGGGGGAGCGGCTCTGCGTGTCATGGTCGCCTACGGGAGCCCATAGGGCCCAGTTCTGCGTCTCCCCTCCTGCGGGGAGGCTTGGGAAGTCGTTGTGCTCGTCCATGGTTCCTCCATCGTTGGTCGTCCCCACCAGTCAAGAGTGACTGTGTAAGGAGGAGTGGAGGCATGTCTAAGACCTTGATAAGACTGCAGCAAGGCACCATGGTCCAACCGGGCCGAGCCGGGGGAGTGAACATGGGACGCGCATTGGTCACGGGAGCCTCAAGCGGGCTTGGCCGCGAGATGGCCACCATCCTGGACCGTCAGGGGCACGAGCTGGTCCTCGTCGCTCGGTCGGAGGCGGCCCTCGACGAACTCGCTGCGACCCTCAGGTCACCCACGGTGATCATCGCTGACCTCGCCACTGCGGAGGGTCGAGCCAGGGTGGCCGAGGAGGTGACATCGGTCGACATCCTGATCAACAACGCTGGATTCGGCGAGTGTGGCCTCTTTGCCGAGATCGACGAGTGGCGCTCGGTGTCGATGGTCGAGCTGAACTGCGAGGCCGTGGTCTCGCTCACCCGGACATATCTTCCGGCCATGCTCGAGCGAGGTGCCGGCAAGATCATGAACATCGCCTCGACGGCGGCGTTCCAGCCCGGTCCGACCATGGCCGTCTACTACGCCTCCAAGGCCTTTGTGCTGTCGTTCACCGAGGCGGTGGCTGAGGAGGTTCGAGGTTCGGGAGTGACGGTGACCGCTTTTTGTCCGGGAGCATTCGCATCGGGGTTTCAGGATGCTGCCAATGCTGGAAGCACTCGTCTCATCAAGGGTCGAAAGCTGCCGACCTCGGCGGAACTCGCGGCGGCCGGGGTCGCCGCCATGGATCGAGGCAACGTCGTTCATGTGCCGGGGATCGTCAACAAGGTGACCGCATCGTCCTCTCGCTTCACCCCCCGCCCGCTGATGCGTCGTATTGTGCGCTACATCCAGGATGAGGCCTGAGATTCCATTGGGTCGAGACGATGAGGGGCGAGGATGACTGATCATCACCATGAGGAGGCTGTCGAGGCACTCCTCCATGAGAACCGTCGATTCGCACCTTCTGCGGACTTCGTGGCCACGGCGAACGTGGGTCCGAGCGTCTACGCCGAGGCGGCCGCCGACCCAGAGGCGTGGTGGGCGGAGCAGGCGAGGACCCTTGAGTGGGCGACTCCATTCACCTCAGTCCTCGAGTGGGAGCCACCGTTTGCTCGGTGGTTCTCCGACGGGACCCTGAATGCTTCGGTGAACTGCCTTGATCGTCATGTTGCGGCGGGCCGGGGCGAAAAGGTTGCTCTGCACTGGGTGGGAGAGCCCGAGGGCGAGACAGCCGATATCACCTATGCCGAGCTTCTCGAGCGGACCTGCCGAGCGGCCAATGCCCTTGAGTCCCTTGGCGTGGAGGCGGGCGACCGGGTGGTGATCTACATGCCGATGATCCCCGAGGCCATCGTGGCCATGCTGGCGTGCGCTCGGATCGGAGCGCCACACTCGGTGATCTTCGGGGGCTTCTCCGCCGAGGCCCTCGCTGACCGCATCACCGATGCCGATGCGCAGGTGATCATCACAGCGGACGGGGGCTTCCGCCGCGGCGTCGCTTCGGGGCTCAAGGTCGAGGTCGACGCAGCCCTCACGCTCTGCCCGGCGGTGACCACCAGCCTGGTGGTCCGCCGAACGGGCCAGGAGGTCGGCTGGGTCGAAGGCCGCGACCTGTGGTGGCACGACGTGGTCGACCCTGCGGCACCGACCCATGAACCGAAGGCCTTTGCCGCCGAGCATCCGCTCTACATCATGTACACCTCGGGGACGACGGCCAAGCCCAAGGGGATCTTTCACACCACCGGTGGGTACCTGACGCACACGTCGACTACCCATCGCCTGGTCTTCGACATCAAGGCAGAGACCGACATCTGCTGGACCTCGGCTGACATCGGCTGGGTCACCGGCCATAGCTACATCGTCTACGGACCGCTCGCTAACGGCGTGACGCAGGTGATGTACGAAGGGACGCCCGACGCAGGCGGAAAGGACCGATGGTGGCGCATCATCGAGGACTACAAGGTCACCATCCTCTACACCGCTCCGACGGCCATCCGGACCTTCATGAAGTGGGGAGCGGAGTTTCCGGCTGGCCACGATCTGAGCAGCCTCCGCCTTCTCGGCTCGGTCGGCGAGCCGATCAATCCAGAGGCGTGGATGTGGTACCGCAAGCACATCGGTGGCGGCCGCTGCCCGATCGTCGATACCTGGTGGCAGACCGAGACTGGCGGGATCATGATCACCCCTCTGCCTGGCGTGACGGCGACCAAGCCTGGTGCCGCCATGGTGCCCTTCCCGGGCATCTCCGCGGAGATCGTGGACAACGACGGTGATCCCGTCCCTGATGGTCATGGCGGCCTCCTGGTGATCACCCGTCCGTGGCCGGGGATGCTCAGGGGAATATGGGGCGACCCTGAGCGCTACGCCGACACCTACTGGTCAAAGTTCGACGGCATGTACTTCGCTGGCGATGGGGCCAAGCGCGACGACGACGGCGACATGTGGTTGCTGGGTCGGGTCGACGACGTGATGAATGTCTCGGGACACCGACTCTCCACTGCGGAAGTCGAGCACGCCTTGGTGGGGCACCCGGCGGTCGCTGAGGCCGCCGTGGTCGGCGCTCATGACCAGATCACCGGCCAGGCCATCGTGGCCTTCGTGACCTTGACAGCCTCGTCAGAGCTCCATGGGGCCGACGATCGGGAGATCATCGCCAGCATCCGGGCCCATGTGGCGGAAGCCATCAGTCCGATCGCCAAGCCGCGTCAGGTCATCCTCACGCCAGAACTGCCGAAGACCCGATCAGGCAAGATCATGCGGCGCCTGCTTCGCGACATCGCCGAGCACCGGGCACTCGGCGATGTCACGACGCTGACGGATCCGACTGTGGTCAACATGATCGACGGGCTGATGGCGGCACACGCCGAGGACGACTAGTGGACCTGCAGCAGGTTCGCATCAGGGAAGCCGAGCCGCGAGATGCTCGACGCATTGTTCAGATTCTCGATGCGGGCTCACTGCATCCAGGCGCCGAGGACCCTGAGGATCCGACGTCCTACGCAGCGGTCATTGGTGCCTTCGGCCGAGGCCCGTCGAAGATCCTCGTGGCGGAGAGCGAAGGCAAGGTGGTCGGGGTCATCCAGCTGATCATCATTCAGCACCTCCAGCGACGCGGTGGCATCTGCGCCGAGCTCGAGTCGGTGCACGTCGCCGAAGAGATGCGAGGCCACGGAATCGGTGGGCTGCTCGTCGAGGACGCGGTGCGACGGGCTGCTGAGCTCGGGTGCTACCGGGTGCAACTGACGTCAAACGTGGCACGGCTTGATGCTCATCGGTTCTACGAGGCCCATGGGTTTACGTCGAGCCATCTGGGCTTCAAGCGGAACCTGTCCTAGCTCCAGCTCAATGCTCGAGGAAGACTTCGTTGAGCTCTCCGGTGTCCACGTCGAACACGAATGCCCGAAGTTCGACATGTGAGAGCGCCGGCTCGGCGCTGAGTCGATCCGCCGTTCGGCGCAGGTTCTCTGAGAGGTCGTCGAAGGACCCGAAGGTCATGTTCGACTCCTCACCGATGTCGTCAGTGATCCTGGCCCGTAGGCCGTCTTCGTCAAGACCGTGGAGCCCGCAGTAGGTGTGCTGGATGAGCATGATCCGCTCTGTGCCCAGCATGCGCTGCGAGAGGACCAATGATCGGATGACGTCATCAGTAGCGAGTCCGCCGGCATTGCGGATGATGTGAGCCTCTCCAAGATCGAGCCCCAGCGCTCCGAAGAGATCGAGGCGGGAGTCCATGCAGGTGACCACCGCCAACTGCTTGGCGGGCTCAGTGGAAAGGTGGCGCACACCATGCCCGGCGACGTACTCGGAGTTGTGTGCCAGTGCGGCATCGATCGGCATCAGCGAATCGCTCATGGTGCTGAATCCTAGCGGGACGACAACCCGTGATGACTAGGGTCGACGGTGTGGAGCTCGTCGGACAGATCATGCCCGGATTGCCCCTTCTGGTCGTAGCAGTCCGCCACGAGGCCGAGCATCTCTCGACGGATCTCCCTATCCTCATCACCGGAGTGGGGAAGCTGGCGGCAGCCCGCTCGGTGCTTGGAACATTGGCACCGCTCGATGGTCCGGATCGCCCCAGCCTGCTGGTCAACCTCGGATCGGCTGGGGCACTGCGAGATGGGATCGAGGGGATTCACCGGGTGGGGACGCTGCTCCAGCACGACTTCGATGGGCCGGCCATCGCCGCCACGGTCGGTTCCGACCCCTCACCGCTCATCGTGCTGGGCCAGGGACTGACTCTGGCCACCGGTGATCGTTTCATCGCTGATCCCACCGAGCGGAAGCGACTGGCAGCGGTGGCCGATCTTGTTGACATGGAGGGATACGCGATCGCTAGCGCTGCGGGACTCCTCGGTCTTGACATCATCGTGATGAAGCACGTGTCGGACCAGGCCGATGACGAGGCTCCGGATCGATGGATCGAAACGATCGCCGTGAGCTCGATGGAGTTGGCGAGATGGCTCGACGACTTCGAGGAGGAGTATTGATGGACCACCAGCACATCCAGGCAGACCTTGCGGGTCCGGCAAAGGCACTGCGAGCGGAGATTCCCGAGGTGATGGGAGCCTTCGCTCGGCTCAGCCGCTCGGCGATGGCTGAGGGTGAGCTGACGACGGCGACCAAGGAGCTCATCGCCCTTGCAATCGCTATCACCCGCGAGTGCGATGGATGCGTGGTGGCTCATGCGAGGGGGGCGGCTCGGCGAGGGGCGACTCGGTCGCAGGTGGCGGAGATGATCGGCGTCACCATCCTCATGAATGGTGGACCGGGCACTGTGTGGGGCCCCAGAGCACTCGAGGCCTTCGATCAGTTTTCTGCGACTGCCCCTGCCTCCTGAGCAGCATCGATCTCGGCTGCCACCTCGGCCGAGACCTCCCGGAGACCACGGGGCCACGAGTGCTCTGCCAGCACGATGTTGAGCTCGGTGGAGAAGAGGAACACCTGTGCGCCGACGTTGAGCCAGAAGATCAGACCAATCACGATGGCAAAGAATCCATAGATCTCGCTGGTCCGATGGAGCTGATGGCTCAGTAGGTAGCCGCCGGTCTGCTGGAGAGCGGTCCAGGCGATGCCACCCAGAATCGTTCCCGGCAGGAGCGATCGGTTCCCGATCTCTCGGGGGGCCAGGATCCTCAGGGCGAGGAAGTAGGCACCGAGGTTGATCGCCGCACCGGTGAACAGGGCTCCCCAGTTCAGCAGGACGGAGTAGTGCCTGAGGTAGCCCGACGCCGAGATACCCGTGACAATCGAGCCGAGGACCACTGTGGCGGCAAGCACACCGAGAAGTCGGAGGCCTCGCCAAGATCGGATGAGCAGGTTGGGCTCCTCGAAGCGAGGTCGTCGCCACATCTTGAGCGAAGCCATCTGGAGCGACGAGGTGATGCCGAGGGATCCCCACAGCAGGAACACGAAGTATCCAGCAAAGGCTGGCCAGTTGCCCCGGGCAAGGGCGTGGATGTTGTCCTTGAGCCTGGTGCCGATGACGGGGAATTGCTCGAGCGCCGAGTTGATGATGCGGTCGGTGGCCTCCGAGTGGGCACCGAGGATCATCGAGGCGAGTGTGGTGAGCAGGAGGAGGAGCGGGAAGACTGAGAGGGTGCCGTAGAAGGTGATGAGGGCGCTCTCCCGGCTTCCTCGGTCGTCTCCGTAGCGTTTGATCACCGCCACGGCGACGGCGGTAGTTCGGAACCGCTTGAGCATGGCGTCGAGGCCGTCGATGGTTCGGTTGATCGCCTCGCCGATTGCGCTCATCGTGGGCCATCCTGCATGGCTCAACACTACGGCAGAGCCGTCAAGATGGTCCTGCCCTCCGCTGGCGCCGCGGGCGATTGCTTCTCGCTGACCGCAGAATCGATCGTGCTGTTCGCCAAGAGTTCCGCTCGTCGTGCGGGTGGACCCCAGGTGACGGTGTCCAGCGAGGGTTGAGACGGCGATGGGGTCCGTGTCATTGCGTATCTGAGATCCCCGATGCTCGAGCGGAACCGATGATCCTGGCGACGTTCCATCAAGCTTCAGGTCCGATCGAGCCTGAACTGCTGGCAGCATCGTTCGAGCTCGATCATGACCCTGTGGGCTGGGGCACCTTGTGCGCTGAGGCCGTTGTACGCGTCACCGAGGTGCTCACGGCCACCTCGGTGACCGATGGGTGCATGATGAGGGTGATCGGCACGGCAGACTGTGGGTCGAGCACAGGACGGAACGAGGAGCACGGTGGCCAACGAGATCCCAGAGCCCGAGAAGGCAGACCTTAGCGATGACGAGCGAGCGGAGCGCCTCGTCGCGCTGAACAAGATCATCGAGCTGATGCGCCCAGCGGTGCAGGCCGACGGCGGTGATCTGGTTCTGCTGAGCGCGGATGTGATCAACGGGGTTGTCGAAGTCCAGCTTCAAGGTGCCTGCTCGAGCTGCGCTGTGAGCTCGAGCACTCTGCAGGGCGGGGTCGAGCGCATCTTGAAAGGTCGCCTTGACTGGGTCACTGAGGTGATTGGCGGCATTGACGACTCGGATCTCGATCATGCTCCCACCGGTACTGGGGGATGGGTGGCCCGAGCCGACGCCTGATGCCACGTCACATTAGTTTGCACAACTAACTAATATGGGGGCATGACCACTGCGCCCGTTCTAACTGCCGACGACCTTGATGTGGCGGTCCGACTGAGGACCTTGGTCACTCGACTGAACCGCAAACTGCGTCAGCAGGCCTTGGGAAGCGTCTCGCCCGCGCAGGCGTCACTCCTGGCCATGGCTGATCGCCTCGGATCGCCGACCCTCGGCGAGCTTGCTCGAGCGGAGCAGATCCAGCCGCCGACCACCACCAGGCTGGTCGGGACGATGGTCGAGGCCGGCCTGCTGGCCCGCTTTGAGGAGCCCAGCGATCGCCGCATCAGTCGCGTCAGGTTGACCCCTGCCGGGCGCCGCGAACTCGACCGGATCCGCAAGCTCAAGACGGCGTACCTCGTCGAGCAGATCGGATCGCTCGACGGGGCGGATCGAGCTCGGCTGGCCGAGCTGGTGGATCTCCTCGAACGATTGGCGGAGGGCGTATGAGCGCCCTGCGTCGGGCCACCCGCCGAACCTTCTCGGCACTCAGCGTCCGGAATTTCCGCCTCTACTTCATCGGACAGGGGATCTCAGTCTCTGGCACGTGGATGCAGTCGGTCGCCCAAAGCTGGCTGATCCTGGATCTGACGGGCAGCGGCTTCATGCTGGGCATCACGATCGCCCTCCAGTTCCTCCCCATGCTTGTAGCCGGCACGTGGGGAGGGCTGGTGGTGGACCGCTCCAACAAGCGGACCATCCTCTTCGCTACGCAGACTGCCGGCGGTCTCTTGGCCCTCACCCTCGCCATTTTGACCACCGTCGGGAAGCCGCACGTCTCGACGGTGCTGGCGCTGGCCTTCGGCCTCGGCATCGTCAACCTCTTCGACAACCCTGCCCGGCAGGCCTTCGTCCAAGAGATGGTCGGACGAGACCGACTTCCCAATGCCGTGAGCCTCAACAGCGTGCTGATGAACGCAGGTCGGGTGATCGGTCCAAGCATCGCGGGGATCCTCATTGCCACCACCGGCATCGCTATGAGCTTCTACGTCAATGCCGGCTCGTACCTGGCGGTGATCGTCGCGCTGGCCATGATGCGCACCGGCGAGCTGACGCCCATCCGGATGGCGCGCCGCTCCAAGGGGCAGCTTCGGGCTGGATTCCGGTATGCCTTCGGCGAAGAGCGAATCCGTGACGTTCTCCTCGCCATCGCCATCGTGGGGGTGTTCGCCTTCAACTTCACTACCGTCCTGCCATTGTTGGTCCGCTACTCCTTCCATCAGTCAGCTGGATCCTATGGAGTCCTGATGGGAGCAATGGGCC
>Ga0194049_1000186_pt1 | contig 23120 bp, 14 predicted proteins | sample JunL2225m_MetaG_FD_148665 | JGI IMG/M metagenome (GOLD analysis project Ga0194049, IMG submission 148665) | Anoxic zone freshwater microbial communities from boreal shield lake in IISD Experimental Lakes Area, Ontario, Canada - Jun2016-L224-25m | ecosystem: Environmental > Aquatic > Freshwater >... | reverse complement strand
GCTGTACTTCCCCTATGCCGGGGGGTATTCGGGCAAAGGCAAGCGGCGCAAATACGGCGAAAGGCTGGCGCTGGAAACGCTGAAGGATGCGCACCTGAAATCGGACGCGGTGGAAAAGGACATCCGGCCCCGTGTCTACCAGGCGCAGGCGTGGCACAGGAACTTCCCGGAATTGCTCAATGTCGTCATCATCGTGAAAAACAACCTGAAGACAGGCCGATGCGCGAAGGTGTTGTTGTTTAGCGATGACTTAGGCCCTGGCCGGGGAGACCTTGATCGAATATTACTCTTTGAGATTTCAAATCGAATTTGACTTTAGAGACGCCAAGCAATACTGGGGGTTGGAAGATTTCATGAACGCCTAAGGAAACGCAAGTCGGGAATTTCGCCAATTTCTCCCTGTTCTAAGGTGACCTTTTCGCGGCTATTGTCCGCCAAAATGGAGGGGCTCGACAGAGTCAGCATGCTGGACTTGAAGACCATCTTCAGGGCGCGAAAATACACGCGGAGGATATTAAATTCACTCGGCAAAACAGGCGAGGCGTTTTTAATCGACGAGAGGATTTTCCAAGCCGCAGAAATCGGCAGAATTCATGCAAAAGCAGCGTAACTTTTGGCGAAGGTATTGACATATATACAAAGTAGGTAAAAGCGCTGCACAGGTGAGAAGAACCTCATGTGTCAGGATGGATATCGGCTCCCGCAAGGTGAATTTGGGACATGGTTGAAATCAGGGCAACAGTTTTGCAGGGATCAGGGGAAAGAACCAAGAGTCTGGCGAGTTGTTGAAGCGAGTGGATTCATCGGGGATACTCGCCGCCCCTAAACTTCCCTTGCAAAACGCGGTCGGCGCGGGTTTCCTCAGGACCGCGAGCCAGCGTTTGTCCATTTACGGTCAAGCCAGCGGCGGGACAACCAAGTACACCCCTTCGATCATCAGTATGTTCGGTTTTGCGGTGGCGTTCTAGCCGCCCTAGGTTTGGCTTGGCTGTGCGGCAAAAGGCAAGCCCCAATACTGTTGAATTAAGGAGTAGGTCGGCATCCCCATGCCGACAATGAACTTGTTCTTCCCTCGGCGGCAAAGGGTTGCCGCCCTACGGATTCTGTTGCATAGGCTTAATTCAACAGTATTGAAGGCAAGCCCCGCCCCCCGTTCCCCACGGCAAAAGTCAAACCCCGCCCCTTATTTTCCCCACGCCAAAGCCCCCAATCCGTGTCAGTCAATTGATTGGGCGTCGCCCTTGCCCGGTCGGGCCCGGCAAAAAAATAAATGAAAAAATCAGATTTTTGCTGATATACAGACGGGATCGCTTTGTGAAAAAATGCATCGCAAGTCCGCGATGTTTTCGTGGCCGGGTCTTCGCCGAGGGGGCCGCCCGTCAACCGTCCGTCAACTTTTACGCAGAGGCACAATGCTACCGTCCGAACAAGAGATTATTGGAACGATTTGCGACATTGTCAAAAACATCATGAAAGACTGGGGGTTGGATGCCGAAGTCGATGACGGGACCCTGTTGATCCAGGATTTGGGGTTCACGTCAATGGACATCATCGATCTGATCGCGACGCTGGAGACGCGCTACCAGCGCAAACTGCCCTACGAGTCCCTGGTGACGTTTGCGGACGGGTCGTACCGCAGCGAACTTGCTGTCAAGGATCTCGCAGAATTCATCCAGAAGAACTTTGATGTCGCCCGCCCGGACTCGATAGCCGTGTAGCGATGGCGGCTCCAAACACCCGCAGGAAAACGGCATGTTGATCGGCTATGCCCGCGTTTCGGCGCAGAACCAAAACCTAGACCTTCAGATCGATGCCCTGGTCAAGGCGGGTTGCCACAAGGTCTTTGACGATGGCGCCGGCGGCAGCCGCGCCGAGCGGCCCGGGTTGGCCGAAGCCTTGGAAATGCTGTGCGAGGGCGACACCCTCGTCGTCTGGAGGCTGGACCGTCTGGGCCGCAGCATCAAAAACTTGGTTGGCCTGGCCACCGGACTGCACAAGCAGGGCGTCCAGTTTAAGAGCCTTGCCGATGCCATCGACACCGGCATCCCGTCGGGCTGTTCCTTCTTCCATGTCATGGACAGCCTGGCCGGGATGGAGCGGGAACTGACGGCCGAGCAAACCCGCGCCGGGCTGGAAGTCGCCCGCCAACTGGGCCGCAAGGGCGGCCGCAAGCGGCAAATGACGGACATCAAGATCGAGTCGGCCAAGAAGTTGCTGGCCAGCGGCGTGACCCCCCGTGACGTGGCCAAGGACCTCGGCGTGTCCGTGCCGACGCTATACCGCTGGGTGCCGGCCACGGCACGCCTTTGACGCAGTTTGCGCCGACGAAACCTAATTTATGGCGAAGTCCATCCGGAAAGCGAATGGATTTTTGAAACTTGTTTTATATGCGAACGGTGAGGCCAAACGATATCCCATGCCAAGGCTTATGTTTTATTGCCACAATGTTTCGGGGCTCGGACACATTGTGCGTTCTTTGCAGATTGCGGTGGCGGCACGCCGCCTTGGCGCTTGCGAGTGCGTGGTGGTCACCGGATGCAGCCATTTGCAACACATCACGGTCGATCCCGGCTTGCGGCTTGAGCAACTGCCCCCGGCGCGGAGGGACGGCTGGCAATTCACAGCGGTCGATCCTGCACTGGCCGGCGTTGACATCTTCAAGCTCAGGGCCGGGAAAATCCTATCCATCTGCCGCCGGGAACGGCCCGATGCCGTGCTGGTGGACCATAGCCCCTTGGGGCTTGGCAACGAACTGCTGCCGACGTTGATGTCCGCCGCCGAAGAAGGCTGGCCGACCCGGTTCGTGTGGGGCATCCCTTATTTCAGCAGGGCCGCCGTGGTTTCCCCGGCAAGGCCGCCCAGCAACCCGGCCATTGCGCGCGCCATCGCCCATTACAGTAGCGCGGTCGCCTATGTGGACACTAGGGAAGTGGATGTGTTCTCCCAATTCAAGCCATGGATCCTGCCCGCCAAAACCGCCTATGTGGGGTTTGTCGCGGAGACGCCCCCCCCTGTGGGCGAGATGTCGCCCGGCCTAGTGGCGATCACCTGCGGCGGCGGCACCTTCGCCGTTGAGGTATGCCGGCTGGTGTTGGCGGCAAGGGAGCGGCTGGGCAGTCCGGAGGCAGTCCGATTGCGCATCTTGACTGGCCCGATGGCCGACTCGGATGCCGTCGCCCACGCCATTGAGGGGCAGCGGGGTGTCGAACTGTGGCAGACCGGCCACACGGGCGATGCCATCCGCGATGCCGCCGCCGTAGTGTCCTGCGCCGGTTACAACAACGCCGCACTGTTGTTGCGCACTGGCTTGCCGGTGGTGTTTTTGCCGGTGTCGGACGACCAACGGGCGCGCACGGCGAGCATTGCATCGTTGCCCGGTGTGTGGGCGCTCGATCCGGATGCCGCCGATGCGGTGGAGTTGGCGGCGGGTGCGCTGCGTGGGGCGCTCGCCTGTGGCTTGGTGCGGCGTTGCCTGGATTGGGACTTCAACGGGGCGGCGGCGGCGGCCCGGTGGGTGCTGGACGAAGCTTCTGCCGCGTCTTGGGAAGGCGCGGGGCGGCGGCGGGCGGGGGGCGGTCGATGAAAATTGCCATTGCCCGCGGCGAAGGCTGTTTCGGCGGCATCTTCCGCCGTTTCCGCGAATTGTCAATGTGGTGCAAGGGTCGCCACGAAACGGTCGGCCTGATGCCGCTGGGGAAAGACGACGGGGCTTTGGACTGGCCGGTGCGCACTCTGTGCTACAGCCGTCTGCGTCACATCCGGCCAGACCTGTTGCGGGCCGATTCGATTGAAAGTGTGCTGGATGCCTGCGCGGCGCTGATCGAGCGGATCGCATCGGATTTGCGCACCGAGAGCCCGGACAAAGTGCTTGCGGTTGACACCGATTTGAAAGGGCTGTGCGTGGTGGCCGCATGCCGCCGCGCAGGACTCCCGGTGACGACCTTCGTCGCCGGGGTTTCCAGCGAGGAGGCGGGCCGCGACCGTGGACGGCCGCCGCCCTTTGTGGCGTTGGCGGAGCGTTACTGTTTGGAACAAAGCGACCGGCTGATTTTCCCATCCCTGTTCGTGGCGGAGTATTGCGCCGCCAAACATCTTGGCATGGCCCCGTTTGCCGTGGTGCATAACGGCATCGCCGACACATTTCTACGGGCGGGGCTGGCCACGCCGGACCCCCGAGCCATTGGTGCGGTGATGCGGCTGTCTTGGGTGAAGAACCCCGATGCGCTGGGGCGGATCGCCGATGCGTTGCACCGGCGCGGCTATTCGCTCGACCTGATCACCGACTCGGGCGGTAATACGCGCCCCTCGGAATTGAAGGGCCTGTCCAATGTCCGCTTGGTCGAGCCGACCCTGTCGGACGATGCCCTGGCGGATTTTTACGGGCGGCGGCGCGCCGTCGTGTGCCCGTCCAGATTCGAGGCATCGGGGAACGTGCCGATGGAATCGATTGCGGTCGGCACCCCCGCCGTGGTCACCGACCGGATGGGCATAGGCGAAATATTCCGGTCGCTGGGCTTGGGCCATCTGATTGTGCCGGTGGGCGACGTGGAGGGCGCGGTGGAACGCTTGGTGGACGCCGAGCCAGTCCCGCTGCCAGTGCGCGAGCGCATCCGTGCGGAATTTTCCTGGCAGGCGGTATGCCCCCGTCTTGTCGCGGCCTTGTGAGGAGGGCGTAAAACCATGCTTGCCGTGATGTTCCACAATGTCATTACCGAAATGTTGGACGCGTATGACCGCACCTTGGCGCGGATACACGGCAACCGTTTTGAGCGGACCCTGGCCCATTGCCGGGAGCATTACGACATCGTCCCCTTTGACGAAGCCATGGCGCGGCTGAGTGCCGGGGAAGACACGTCGCGGACACTGACCATCACCTTCGACGACGGCTTCGCCGGTGTTTACGAGGTGGCCAGGCCCATCCTGGCCGGGATGGGGCTCGTCGGGACGGTGTTCATCATGACGGGCCGCGCCGACTCCGCCCCCCCCGATCAGCTCATGGAGTTTGAACGGCTGGAGATCGGGTTGCGGCTGACATCGGCTCAGGTGCTGGAACTGCCTTGGCTGGGCTTGGACGCGCTGGATATCGCCACCGTCCCGGCCAGGGTGCAGGGCTTGCGCCGGATCAAGCAAGCGCTGAAGCAACAGCGTGCCGCCGAGCGGCGGGACTCCATGACGCGGGTGTTGGCGGCGCTCCGCATCGGCGAGGGGGCCATCGCCGCCCATGCCCAAGGTTCCCCACGCTACCGAAAACTGAGTTCCGGCCAAGTGCGGGCGCTGTTGGCGGAGGGGTGGACGATAGGCGGGCACACCCGCAGCCACCTGTCGCTCAAGGGGCTGGACGAGGCCGCGCTGAGGGACGAGGTGGCAGGCAATGCGGAGGATTTGGCGGCGGCCTTCGGGCTTCGCCACGCCCCCTTCGCCTACCCCTACGGCTCGCCCACGGATATTGACCGGCGTGCGCGGGAGGCGGTCAAGGCGGCCGGGTTCTCTGCGGCGTTCACCACCAGCCCCGGGGGCAATGGGCATTCGACTGATTTATTCGAGATCTGCCGGTTTAGCGATGTGGCCTTGTTAAGTCAAGGCGGCTCGTTTGACCGGGCAGCGTAGGCATTTGCTAAACGAGGAAAGATAACCGTGCATCAACCTGCATCAACTTCGGAGTTTGAGTGTATAGCGCTGGTCCCCTGCGGCCCGCGGCGGCCTTACATGGCGCTGGCGGCAACGCGGGGCGGCGGCATTGGCGTGTTGGATATCGAGTTTGCCGGCACGGGCGAAGGCTTGGCGGACTGGCTGTCCGGCCAAATCCGCTGGCTGTGCGATCGTGTCCGCCGAGGCGATAGGGTCGGTGTGCGCCTTGCGCCGGGGCATCTGGCCACCTACCAGGCCTGTCTGGCCGCGCTCGACCCGCAGCGCGGGCTGGTCATCCTCACCGAACCCCCCGGCGCGGATGCGCTGGCCGCCGCCCGTGGGGCGGGCGGCCGGCGCGTCCTAGTCGAAGTCCGCTCGCTGGCGGACTACCTGCAACTCGTCGACGGCAGGCCGCTTGCCGACGGCGTGATCGCCTGCGGCAACGAGACGGGCGGATTTGTCGGCGACGACACCACGTTCATCCTGCTGCAAAAGCTATTGCAACGATCCGAACTCCCCGTTTACGCCAGAGGCGGCATCGGCCTGCGTGCGGCGGCCGGCTGCCGGGCGGCCGGGGCGCGGGGCGTGGTACTCGACGACCAGCTCCTGTTGACACCGGAGTCGCCACTGCCGGACGACTGGAAGCAACACCTTGAAGGGCCTGCCGGGCACGAGACGGCAGTCATCGGGATGGAGACCGGGCGGCCCTGCCGGGTGCTCGACCGGCCGGTGTTCGCCGGCGTTGCCAGGCTCAAGGCGATTGCGCATTCCCTGGCCGCACGGGCGGAACCGGACGCCGCAGGGGAATGGGCCGAGGCGGTGGCGGAGCATCTCGCTTGGAACGCCCCTTATGCGGCGGCGTGGCCGGTCGGGCAGGGCATCGGCTTGGCCGTCACCCTGCAGCGCTGCTTCCACGGGGCGGAAGGCATCGTGCAAGCGTTCATCCGCGAAAGCAGCGCGGGCATCGCACTGGCGCGGGAATATCGGCCCTTGGCGAAAGGCTCGCCGCTGGCCTGCTCCCACGGCACCGACTACCCTATCGTGCAAGGCCCGATGACGCGGGTCAGCGACCGGCCGGAATTCGCCTTGGCGGTCGCCGAAGGGGGTGCGCTGCCGATGATCGCCCTATCCATGTTGAGCGGTTCGCAAATGCGGCCCATCCTCGAAGCGACGCGGGATCTCCTAGGTGGACGGCCTTGGGGCGTGGGCATCCTCGGCTTCGTCCCTCCGGCCTTGCGCGAGGAGCAGATCGAGGAAGTCCGGCGCATCCACCCGCCGTTTGCCATCATCGCGGGGGGCCGCCCCGACCTCGCCTCCAGTCTGGAGGCCGACGGCATCGCCACCTACCTGCATGTGCCGGTTCCCGCACTGCTGCGCAATTTCTTGGCGCAGGGTGCCAAACGGTTCATCTTTGAGGGCAGGGAGTGCGGCGGGCATGTCGGGCCGCTGTGCAGCTTCCCGCTGTGGGAGGCGATGATCGAAGTGCTGCTGGAAGCGGTCACGCCGTCCGCCGCGCCGTCGGTCCACATCCTGTTCGCGGGCGGCATCCACGATGCCGCCTCCGTCACCATTCTTTCCGCCATGGCCGCGCCGCTGGCCGAGCGGGGCATCCGCTGCGGCGTGCTGATGGGCACGGCCTACCTGTTCACCCGCGAGGCGGTGGCAACCGGCGCGGTCGTCGAGCACTACCAGCGCGAGGCGGTGGCCTGCGAGTCCACGGTGTTGCTGACCAGTGGGGTTGGACACTCCAACCGCGTCGCCTACACCACTTTTGCCGACGAGTTCGAACGCGAGCGGCTGGCGTTGCTGAAGGCGCACACCCCGCCCGACAAGGTGCAGGCCGAGCTGGAGAGCATCATGCTGGGGAGGCTGCGCCTGGCCAGCAAGGGCGTGACCCGCGACGGACAGGGCGAATTGGTCCCGGTCGAGGTCGGCGGGCAAGCGTCCTCGGGGATGTACATGCTAGGCCAAGTGGCGACCTTGCGTTCCTCGGTGCATGGCATCGCGGACTTGCACCGCGATGTTTGCGAACGCTCCGCCCAGGCAATGGATGCGGCGGCCAGTGCGCATCCCTCCCAGCCGCCCGGCGCACAGGCGGAGGGCATCGCCATCATCGGCATCGCGAACATCGTGCCAGGTGCGCCGACGCGGACGCGCTTCTGGCGCAATGTCCTCGACCGGATCGACGCCGTCCGCGAGGTCCCGCCCGACCGTTGGGACATCCGCCGCATCTACGACCCCGAGAAGTCCGTCCGCGACAAGTCATACAGCAAGTGGGGCGGCTTCATCGACGATGTCCCGTTCGATCCGATCCGCTATCGCATCCCCCCCACGGTGATGCCTAGCATCAGCACGACGCAGCTTTTGGCGGTGGAGGCGACCTACCAGGCGCTGTCCGATGCCGGCTATGCCGGTGGCAATTTCGACCGCGACAACACTGCGGTCGTCCTTGGTGCCAGCGGCGGCGGCAGCTTTTTAAACGAAGAGCTCACGGCGCGGGCCATGCTGCCCCATCTGTACAGCGAGGTGGACGAGCGTGTGCTTTCCGTCATGCCGGAATGGACCGGGGAAACCTTCCCCGGCGTGCTGGCGAACGTGGTGGCCGGTCGCATTGCCAACCAATTCGACTTGGGCGGCCCCAATTATTCGGTGGACGCGGCGTGCGCCTCGTCCATCGTGGCGGTGGACTTGGCAGTGCGCGAGCTTGAATCGGGCCGCAGCAACATGGCGATCACCGGCGGGATAGACACCTCGCAGACACCCTTTTCCTATATCGCGTTCAGCAAGACCCAGGCGCTTTCCCCCACCGGGCGCGCCCATGTGTTCGACAAGTCGGCGGACGGCACCGTCATCAGCGAGGGCGTGTGCATCCTCGTGCTGAAGCGCCTGGCCGACGCGTTGCGCGACCACGACCGCGTCTATGCCGTCATCCGCGGGACGGGCGGGTCCAGCGACGGCAAGGGGCTGGGGCTCACCGCGCCCAAGGTCGAAGGCCAGCGTCGGGCCGTCGAGCGTGCGCTGCGCCGGGCCGGCGTGGATGCCGACACCCTCGGGCTATACGAAGCCCACGGCACCGGGACCCAACTGGGCGACCGCACCGAGCTGGAAACGCTGATGCGGCTGCTGCGGGAGGCCGGGGCCGCGCCTTATTCCTGCAACGTCGGCTCGGTCAAGGGCCTGATTGGCCATACCAAGACGGCGGCGGGGGCGGTTGGCATCGCCAAGGCCGCCCTCGCGCTGCACCATCGCGTCCTGCCGCCGCACGGTGGAATCGACCAGCCGGTCGATCCTTTAACCGACCCCGACACCCCCATCTACACCTTGGAGAAGCCAAGGCCGTGGCTGGCGAACGGCAGGCATCCCCGCCGTGCCGGCGTGAGCGCGTTCGGGTTCGGCGGCACTAACGGCCACATCGTGCTGGAAGAGTCCGGCGAACGGCACGGGGCGGCGGCGGGCGCGGATTTGTGGCCTTGCGAGTTATTATTGTTCTGCGGGCGCAACGTGGACGAATTGGGCAGCCGGGTCGCCGCCGTGCGGGATGCGCTCGCGCACGGTTGCGAGCCGCCCTTGGCCGCCCTTGCCCTCGCCTTGGCGCGGGAGGCGGAACACGCCCCGCCAGGCCCTCGCCTGGCGGTCGTCGCCGCCGACTTGAAGGAGTTGGACGAGGCGCTCGCCGGCGGCGGGAAAAAGATTCGCAGCGAGGCGGCGGCCGAGCCGTCGCCGCAGGTGATGTTCGCACCGTCCGGCCAGCCGGCAACGGATCGCATCGCGTTCCTGTTCCCCGGCCAAGGGTCGCAATACTTGAACATGGGTTTTGAACCGACACTTTATTTCGAGGATTTGCGGGCGGGCTTCGAATTTGCCGACGCGGCACTCGGCGGCAGTCAGAAACTGAGCGATTGCGTCTTCGCGCCGGCGGCAACCGGCCCGGCGCACGAGGATCGCCAAAGGCAGTCCTTGAATCGCACCGACCGGGCCCAGCCCGCCATCGGTGCGCTGTCGGTCGGTTTCCTCGATCTGCTCGAACGGCTGGGGGTCAAACCGGACATGTTGGGCGGGCATAGCTACGGTGAACTCACCGCCCTGCATGCCGCCGGCACGGTGTCCAGACAGGCGTTTTTCCTCCTCTCGCAAGCCCGTGGACGCGCCATGGACCAGTGCTGCGGCAATGGCGGCATGGCCAGCGTGGCGGCACCCCGCGAGCAAGTGGCAGCCCTCGTCGGGGGGCTGCCGGGCATCGTCATCGCCAACCACAACGGACCGTCCCAAACCGTTATTTCCGGTGCCTTGGACGGGCTGGAAACGGCACTGGCAAAATGCGCGGCGGCGGGATTGTACGCCACTGTGCTGCCAGTGGCGGGCGCGTTCCACTCGCCGTTGATGGCACCTGCCCTGGAACCCTGGGCCGCCGCGCTTGACGGGGCTTCGCTGCGCGAACCGTGCTGCCCGGTGTACGGGAATTCCGATGGCACGCCCTATCGGGGCGATGCGGAAACGACACGGCGGCGGCTGCGCGAGCATGTCTTGAACCCGGTCGAGTTTGCCACTCAGATCGCCCGCATGCATGCGGACGGCGCGCGCACCTTTGTCGAAGTCGGGCCGGGCAAGGTACTAACCCGCCTGGTGTCGTCCATTCTCAAGGAACTGCCCCACGAATGCGTCGCCATGGATCCGAAGCAAGGGCAATTGCGCGGATTCCTGGCAGGCATCGGCGCACTGGCGGTGCGCGGGGCCGTGGCCTGGCCGACGCGGCTGTTTGAAGGCCGCGCCATTGCCGCATCGCCGCTGGAGCGCCTGCTTGAAGAATCCAAACCGGCGGCAACGCCGGCCACGGAGTGGCGGATCAACGGGACGCATGCCCGTCCGGCCTCCGCACCGATGCCTGTGCGCGGGCTGGTGGAGACCCCCGTCCTAGCTGCATCGCAGCGGGATTTCGGCGGCGCAAGCCATGCGGGCATCCCCGCCGCTCATGCGGATGCGGCCCGGGCCCCCGGCAACCAAACGGACATCCTTTCCGCCTATTCGGCCTACCAGGAGACCATGCGCCGGTTCCTTGCCTTGGAAGAACAGGCCCTGGCCAGTTTCATGGCCATGGCACATTCCGACGGCGGCGAAGCCAGGGGCATGGCGCAAACGGCAGAGGCCGGCATCAGATCCTTCGACCCTTGGCTTGGCCGCAGCATGGCCGGTTCCGTCCACTCGCACATCACGCAGGGACTGCCCGAAGCAGTCCCCGAAACGATGCCCGAGGCGATCCCCGAACCGCTCCCCGAAGTGGCCAGGCGTGCCACCGCCATCGAGGATTTGCAGGGCATCGTGTTGCAGGTGCTCGGCAAGCAGACCGGCTACCCCATCGAGACCTTGGGGCTGGATCTCGACTTGGCCGGCGACCTTGGCATCGATTCGCTCAGGAAGGTCGAATTCTTCACCGGCCTAGCGGAAACCCTGCCGGCGGAGGAGCAAGCGGCCATCACTGGAGCGATGGACGAGATCATGGCCGCCCCCACGATACGGGCGCTGCTCAACCGCCTCCGCGCCCTGCTGCAAAAACAACCGGCTGATGCGCCCGTGCCGCCGGGGTTCGCCGCCGGGGGCAGCGATGCCCTGGCCGCCATCCCCGCCGCCAACAGCGACCACCCGGCAGCATCACCCGCCCATGCCAAGGACATCGATCCGCCTAGGGAAAGGGACGGCTGCCCACGCTTCCTGCCGACGGAATACACCCTGCCGATCGACAAGTCGCGTGGCAGCGCCCTGCGCGGGACCGTGCTTCTCACCGAAGACGGGGCGGGCATCGCACAACAGGTCGCGGAGGGACTGGCCCGCCTTGGGGTTGCCAGCGTCCTGATCGGACGTGCCACACTCGAAGACCCGGAGGCGTTGCGGCATTGCCTGCGCGACGGCCCGGAAGACCTGTGCGCCATCGTCCATCTCGCGCCCCTTGCGCACGGGGCGATGCCGGAGCAGTTCGAGGAATGGCACCGCTTAGTGCAGGTCCAGGCCAAGTCGCTGTTCCACATCCTCCACTCCGGCGGGCAACGATTGCGGCGGCCGCAGGATGCCGCGCCTTTGCAGGTCGTTGCCGCAAGCCTGATGGGCGGGCGGTTCGGGCGCAACAGTTCGTTTGGCCCCGGTCTGCCGATCGGCGGGGCGGCGGCGGGAATCCTCAAAAGCCTGGCCTTGGAATGGCCCGGCATCGTGGCCAAGGCCGTCGATTTCGACGGTGGCCAAGGCAAGCCGCAAATGGTCGAGTCGCTGCTTGACGAGTTGCTGCATGCAGACTCGCATGGCGAAATCGGCTATCCCGGCGGCATCCGCACCGTGTTCACCCACATGCCCGCGCCGCACCGGCGGGGCGGCACCCCGCCCGCTGCCCCGCCCGCCGCCGATTGGGTGGTGCTCGCCACCGGCGGGGCGCGCGGCATCACCGCCGACGTGTTGCGCACCTTGGCGCGCCCAGGCATGACGGTGATCCTGTCCGGCCGTTCCGCCGCCCCCGGGTCGGAGCCGGGCGAACTGGCAAGGTTGGCGGATGCCGCCGCGCTACGCGCCTATTTTCTCGAACAGGCCGGGCGCGACGGCGAGACCGTCACCCCGGTGCGCATCAACGAGCGCGTCCAGAAGGTGATGCAAGACCGCGAGATGCGCGGCACGCTGGCGCAGTTGGCGGCAGACGGCGCCAATGTCGCCTACCGCGCCTGCGACATGCGCTCGCACGAAGAGGTGGGTCTGTTGATGAGTTGGATTTATGCCACCTACGGCCGGTTGGACGCGCTGATCCACGGCGCGGGTGTCATTGAGGACAAGTTGCTGCTGGACAAGGACTGGAATTCCTTCGACCGGGTGTTCGACACCAAGGTCGACAGCGCCTATTTGCTGAGCCGCTGCGTCCGCCCGGAGACCCTCAAGCTGGCCGTGTTCTTCGGATCGGTTTCCGGGCGGGCGGGAAGCCCGGGCCAGACCGACTACGCCGCCGCCAACGAAGTGCTCAACCGGTTTTCCTGGTGGCTGCGACGGCAATGGCCGAAGGCCAGGGTCGTCACCATCAATTGGGGGCCTTGGGCTTCTTCCGGCATGGCCACGCCGCTCGTGCAGGCGCAACTGAAAAAGCGCGGCATTTACCCCATCGAAGTGGACGCGGGGTGCGCCTTTTTTGCCGACGAGATCGCCTGGGGGGGGATGGGCGATGTCGAGGTATTGGCCGGGGCAGGCCCTTGGGCCGAACTGCCGCCGGTATCCGGGGAGGGCGTTTCGCAGTGGCCGAGACCGGCCGGGAAGGCGGTTTGATGAACCGTCCGCCCCGGATCGTGCATTGCAGCGACACCACCCTGCGCGACGGCGGGCAGATGCCCGGTGCCGCGCAGGATCACGGGGCGAAGCTGCGCATCGCCACCCGCCCGCTGCACACCTCGGCATGGCGGGCGGGATCATCAAGCCGCTGCCCTGAGGGAAACCCGGCGGCGGATCCGTTTTTTTTCATCTTCCAACACAGGGTACGATAATTATGACTGCTTATTCGACAACTCCCCTGGCCGGCACGTTCGGACAGATCATCCAGCCGCAACAGCCCGACGGCCTGCCCGACCCCGAGGCGGTCATGGAAACGTTCCGGCACAGCGGGGCGGTGCTGCTGCGCGGCTTCCCCTTCACCGTCGAATCGTTCACCGCGTTCAGCGACCAGTGCTGCCCGAGGTTTTCCAAATACGTCGGCGGCGGCATCCGCTTCAAGGCCCTGGACCGCGCTGCGCGGGACGCAAGCGGGACGGTGCTGTCCACCACCGGCAGCACCCAGTCGTTTTCCATCCCGCTGCACGGCGAGATGTATTACCAGAAGGACCGGCCAGACCTGCTCTGGTTTTATTGCGCGACCCCGCCGCTCACCCGCGGCCAGACCACCCTCGCCGACGGGCGCGAAATGTTTGCCAAGCTATCGGAGCGATCCAAGGGACTGCTGCGCGACAAGCGGCTGAAATATGAACGGGACCTGACCCCGGACGACTGGCACACCGCGTTCTTGACCGACGACATCGAAGAACTGCGCAGACTGTGCCAAGTCAACGAACTGAGCTTGGAAGTCATGCCGGACAACTCCGTCCGCATCGACTTCATCGAGTCGGCGCTCACCCACTTCGAGGGCAAGGAAGCCTTCATCAACAACGCCGTCCTGCTGTGGGACTTCGAAAAGTTGATGCGCGAGGGTTTCGCCAGCAAATTATTCGGCGACGACCAGCCGGCCAAGCCGCACATGGTCGTCCGCTTCGAGGATGGGTCGGAACTGCCCGGCTGGCTGATGGACGATATCGAGCGGGTCGCGGAGGAGGTCACCGTCGATGTGAATTGGCAGGCGGGCGACTTGGTGATGGTCAACAACCGTGGGATTCTGCATGGCCGCCGCAAGACCGTGGGCGAGGAGCGCGACATACTGGTGCGCCTCGGGCATTGCTGAAACATGAAGACGCTGAAACTTGAAGACCGCAAACGGCAAGGGGACGCTGGCGCGATGAGCGAAGCCGGCCCATCCAAGGCCGGCACCCCCGGCTCCGGGGTGCGCTTGACCAACCGGAGTTTCGGAACCCAACCGCTGATTGTCCACGCGCACGGCCCCTTGCATAACAAGCCTGCCTGGCCGCGCATCAAGGAAGCCGTGTTCTCGCTGCCAGCCCAGTCGCTCGGCCCGGTGGAAGGGCTCACGCTGCTGACCTGCAACAACGGCCACGAAAACATGGGGCTGTTCGAGCGTAGCGCGGCGAATTTGGGCATCCCCTGCATGGTCAGGGGCGAAGGCATCATGCCTTGGGTCAACAGCCGGCACAAGCCGCGGGTGATTTACGACGCACTCCACGAGATCGACACCGAGTACGTACTCTACGCGGACTCCCGCGACGCTGTCTTGCTCGGCAGCCCGCAAAGGGCGATCCAGCACTTGAACGCGCTGGACGGCTGCGACCTGCTATTCGGCGGCGACCGGATCAACTGGCCCGCGCTCGACCATTTCCGGCAATTCGAATCCTCGCTCCCCGGTGCCAAGGAGAGCGAGTTCCGCTTCCTCAACGGCGGCGCTTGGGTCGGCAGGACTGCCTTCTGCCGCGAGTTTTTCGCCGCGGCGATGCGCACGGCACCGGCATCGGAAGTCCCGGATTCCGAGCAGGGTATCTTAAAGGCACTTTTCCCTCAATACCACCCGCGCGTACAACTGGATTACCGGTGCGAGATCCTCCAAAACATTGGGTTTGTGTTTATTGATATTTTTGATATTGACGGGTATTAAGAACTAGGTTAATGCCAAGCGATGGTTCCTGTGGCAAGGGTTCCTGAAAATATAAGCTTGACGGAATGCATGGATAAGGTTTAAGTTATATCACGCGGGAATCAGGGGGACTGGCCGAGTAAGTGCAAGGCATGAATAAGCCACTGGTTAAAATAAGGGATGCATTGGCAGGCCCCTAGTGAATTGCCGTTCTCGAAAACCTTTTTTTGGTAGTTTAAAGAAACTATGGAGGTAAGTCACATGTGGGGTTTCCTCTTCGGTTTGGGGGTAGGCACGGCGCTTTTGTCCAGCGGGCCGCGGGTCTGCCGCGGGTTGGCTGTCCTGCTGGTCGCGGGCGAGGATGCCGCAGTTTGCGCGGCACGCACGGCGCGTCGCGTCGCAGTGCAAATCCGCGAGGATTTGGAAGACATTGCGGCCGAGGCACAGGGCCCGGAAGGCCGCTAGGGTAGTAAACGGGGTTTTGTCGCATGACAAACCCTAGTTTAGGTGCATTGAGTTTGATGTTTCTTGTCTGTTTTGTGGGCCGGACGCAGGCGATAGGGGAAATCCAATCGCTTATCGTCGATAAGGCCCCTACAGTCAAACATAGGCCAAAGCCGGTCAAATTGACGGTTTTGATTAACTTCGGGCGAGCGATTATTGAAATCAATCCCCATATTTTAACGAACAGAGGTAGTTGCAAATGATAGGCATGATTCTTCGTAGTGTGAGTTGGAAAACCTTCGCCGCCGGTGCGGCCACCGTGGTCGTGGGCGAGACCATCGCCCGGCCTTTGCTGGTTTCCGTCTTCAAGGCGGGCATTGGCGTGAAGTCGGCCGTCGTCGGCGCGTACGCAGCCGCCGCAGGCGCCTATGAAAAGGCCCGCGAGGAAGCGGGCAGCCTCTATGCCGATGCCGCGAAAGTGCGCGAGGGCAAAGATCCATTTTCAGGCTTGGTTGCCGAAATCAGGCAGTTGCGGGAGGATGTGTCCGCGCTGAAGACGCAGTCCCCCGACCTGAAGGCAAAGCCTTAACAACGGGGCGCTCCCATACCCTTGACAGACTTGGCCCAAGGACTGCCTCGGATCCCGCGTTGCGAACCCTCCAACATTTGACACCATGAAGCAGTTCCAGATCCGTTCATCAATCCCCGGGCGAGTCCGTTGGAGCGTACCCGCCCTCATCGACCGGCCGCAGCTCGGCCGGGCCATCGAACACGCTTTCACGGCACGGGCCGATGTGACATCGGTCCATGCCAACCCGGTCAGCGGGAGGGTTTTACTCGAATACCGGCAGGGCGGGAACCTACAGGCATTCGAAGGTCTGTTGCAACTCGCCCTCGCGGAGGGTGGGTCGTTGGCCGCAGGGCCTGCGCCCGGACCGTCGCCCGCCGCCGAGGAAAATCCCTTGCTGCGCCTGTTGCTCCACCCACCGGAGCATCGCCGCATGACCAAGCGGGCCATAAGCATCGCCTTCATGGACCGGCTGTTCGAAGCCGTCCCCCCCGTACTGATCGGCGGGGCCATTGATATTGTCACCCGCGGGCCCAACTCGTTTTTCGGCAGGCTGGGCTTGCCCACGCCCCGGCTCCAACTGTTGGCGCTCGGCACGATTGGTGCCATCGTCTGGAGCCTCGACTCGGTGATGAACTACCACCACACGGTTTCCACCACGGCGCTGGCCACGACGGTCCAGCGCGACTTGCGCAACGAGGTCTACCAGCACTTGCAGTACCTCGACATCGGCCAGATCGAGGCGCAGGCCGTCAGCGACTGGCTGTTCGTCCTGCAAAACGACATCGACAGGATCGAATCCTTCATTGAGGACGGCATCGACCCGATTGTCACCATCCTGACCAACGGCCTGATCGTCGGCGTGACTTTCCTATCCATCTCCCCCGTGCTGGCGGCCGTGCAACTGCTCTCCATCCCCGGCCTTTACCTAGTCACGACGCAACTGTTGAAGCCGATTCGCAAGCAGCAGGTTGTCGCGCACGCCGACCAGAAGCGACTGTCTGCGCTGCTCCATGGCAACATGGCCGGCATGCCGACCATCGCCGGCTTCTCCAGCCAAGAGGCGGAGTCGAAGCGGGTGGAAGACATCAGCGCCCAATCGACGGACAGCACCCAGCGCATGAATGTCATCCGCGCCGCCTACATACCCGCCATCAAGATGGTTGTCGGCGCCAGTTTCCTGACCACGCTCTGCTACGGTGGCGTGCTGGTGAATCGCGGGGCCATGTCGGTCGCGTCGCTGAACATAATGGGGCAAAGCTCGATGAAGCTGCTTACCGCCCTGGCCCGCTTGGGCATCAGCCTGGAGCAATACCAGCGCATGATGGTCTCGCTCGGGCGGGTCAACAAGCTACTTGAACGCCAGCCTGCGGTGGTCGGCGGGCCAACCCCGCTGACTCCGCGCCATGCGGCGGCGGACATTTTGTTCGAAGACGTGGTCTTCGGCTATGTGGCGGACCGGCCGGTGCTGCGCGGCCTCAGCCTACGCTTCCCGGCCGGCCAGACCATTGGCGTGGTCGGCTCGACCGGGACGGGCAAGACCACCATCCTGAAGCTGCTGTCGCGCTTTTATGACATCCAGTCCGGGAGCATCAAAATCGGCGGGGTGGACATCCGCGAGTTTTGCCTGGACGGCCTCAGGGGAGCCATGGCGATGGTACCCCAGCAGATTTTCCTGTTTTCCGGGTCGGTCCGCGATAACGTCGCCTACGCCAGACCGGATGCGCCGCCCGATGCGGTGGAGTCCGCCGCGCAGATCGCCAAGGCCCACGATTTCATCGCAGCGCTGCCGGAAGGGTACGACACCCTGATCGGCGAGGGCGGCATCAAACTGTCCGGGGGGCAGCAGCAACGGCTGGCAATCGCGCGGGCCGTCCTCGCCGACCGGCCGATCCTGCTATTCGACGAGGCGACTTCGGCGATGGACTACGAAACCGAGGCCGCCATCCAGCGTTCCCTGCAGGACGTGACCGCCGGGCGCACCACCATCGTGGTGGCGCACCGCCTGTCGACCGTGCGCCACGCGGATCTGATCTACGTGCTTGACGAAGGGCAATTGCGCGAACAGGGGCGGCACGATGACTTGCTCCGGGCGAACGGCATTTACGCGGGCCTGTGGCGACTCCAGACGGGCGAGACCTATCACGACCACAGTCATTTCCTTTCCCCCTCCGAGAGCCCATGAAGCGACTCATCATCAACGCCGACGACTTCGGCCTCACCGACGGGGTGTGCGAGGGGATCGTCGAGGCGATTTGCGACGGCATCGTGACCAGCACGACGGCCATGGTGGCCGTGCCAGGCGCGGCCGCCCGCTTGGCGCGTTGGGCGCACGCCATCCCCAACCAGATCGGGTTGCACCTGCAACTCACTGGCGGCCAGCCGTGCAGCCCGGCCCAGGAGGTATCCTCGCTGCTTGACGGCCAGGGGCAATTCCCGAGATCGCGCAAGGGTCTGGGGCAAATCGACCCCGGGGAAGTGGCCTTGGAGTGGCAGGCGCAACTGGCCAGGCTGCGCCAGTGGGGGATCGAACCCACCCACTTGGACAGCCACCACCATGTCCACCACCTGCGCCCCGCCATCCCTGCCATCGTCGGCCTTGCCAAGGCGGGGGGGCTGCCCGTGCGGACGGGGCCGCTGCCCGTGGCGCATGCCTTGCGCACCGCCAACATACCCCATGCCGACTACTTGGACACCAGTTGGTATGGCGACGGGTTGACCGCAGACCGGCTCGTGCAGGCCGTGTCCCAGGCTTTCGACCGGATCGGCGGGCACGGCACGGTCGAGCTGATGTGCCACCCCGGCTACGCCGACGACGCGCTGTCCGCAGTGTCGGATTATGTGGAAGGGCGCTGGCAGGAACTGATCCTGCTGCGCTCCGGCGACTTTGCCTCACGCTTGGAAGGGCTGGGCATCCAATTGATTTCCTACGCGGAGCTTTGCCTTGACAGCACCCGCCCGCCGCCCCTTGACAAACAACCTGGCCGCCCTAGCCATTGGGCGCAGAACCTTAGAGCATCAGACTAATTGATAATCATGCATTCCAATCCAGCCCCCATTGCAGTCCTCGGACTTGCCGTATGCACCGGCGAATATCCGGATCTGATTGCGTTCCGGCATGGTCTGGCCGGTGTGCCCGCCGACCGGCCAGCCGGATCGATCCTGACCGGCGTGTCGGACTTGTTGCACGCCGTCCTCCACGACGGCGGGGTCGAGCCCAACGACCCGCGCTGCTCGCAACTCGGGGTGTTCATCACCGGCAAGGCATCCGCAGTCGGGATCGGGGCGTTGGCCACGGAAGGCATCCGTGCGGCCCTGACCGAATACACTGGCGAACACGGCGCATTACATGCCGTGGTGCGCGCCTCCGAAGCGCTTTGCGCCGGCGATTGCCAGTTGGCAGTCGTCCTCGCGCTGGACTCGTCCGCCGCCAGCGAATCCCGTTTCGAGGGTAGCGGGGCCTTGCTTGGCCAGGCCGGCCCGCCGGCGGCGCGGGCCTATGCGCACCTTTATCCCGGCTTGGCGCGGAAAACCGGCGATGCCGGCCCGGCCGGCCTGCTGGCCGAGGCCGCCGTGCGGGCGGAAGTCGATATCAAAAGCCTAGGGCTGCTCGACGTGCAAGGGCATGGGGACGGCACGCAAACCCTCGCCACGCTCCTCGGGCAATTGCGCCCCGAACTGTCCAGTGGCGACAAACACCTGCCGCATTGCACGGTCGGCCCGTTGCTGCCGTCCCCCTCCGCAGTGGATGCCTTGAACGGCTTCTGCGCAGTCGCGCTGGCGTTGTACGAGCGCATCCTGCCGCCGTTGCGCGGCGACTGCCGGGACTCCATCGCCAGGCCCTTCACCGCCGACCCCTCGCCCCGCCCATGGATCGGGCAGGCACCGCGCCGCGCCGGCATGCTCGCACTCCATCCCGGTGCGGATGCCGCCCTCATCCTCGAACAGCCGCCGGGCGACCCGCGCGCCGAGCCGCCACGGCTGGACCCCGCCTGGCCGGTCGAACTGATCCTGCTGTCCGCCTCCGGGCGGGCCGAGTTGACGGGGCGGATGCGCAGCTTGGCGGAACGGGCGGCAGCGGACAGGGGCAGACCGTTGCGCGAATTGGCCCGCGACTATGCCGGCGCCGCCCTGTTGGACTGCCGCGCCGCCGTGGTCGCCCGCGACACTGGGGAACTTGCGGACAAGCTGGGGCGGTTCATCAAGCGCCTGGAAACGTCCGCAAGCACCCATTTCCAGACCCCCGACGGTACTTATTTCGCGGAGGGCAAGCCGAAGGACGGCAAGACGGCCCTGATGATCCCCGGGCAGGGCTCCCAATACCTGGGCATGTTCGGCGACCTGTGTTTGACGTTCCCCGGGATGCAGGCATGGTTCGAGCGGGTGCATGACGTGTTCGGCGACACCGAGATCTGTCCGCCGCAGTTCGTGGTCGCGCCGCCTGGCATCGGTTTCAGCGACGCGGATCGGCTGGTGCAGCACAAGCGGCTGTATGCCATCGGCAGCGGTGCCACCGTGATGCTTTGCGGTTGCCTCGGCCTCTACGGCTTGCTGGCCAAGGCCGGGGTGAAGGCCGACATGCTGGTCGGCTACAGCAACGGGGAAAACGCCGCATTGATCGCGTCGGACACCTGGCGCTTCTCCGGCCAGTCGCATTTCTTCGCCATGGTCACCGATTTGCGCGAGAACGATGTCTTCGAACGCTCCGGCATCGACATACCGAGGGGTGCCAGCGCCGCCGTCAACAACGTCCCGCGCACACAACTGGGCGGGATTCTCGACCCCTACGCCGGGCGCGTGTTCCTGGCGCTCGACAACTGCCCCGACCAGGTGGTGCTATTCGGCGAAGCGGGCGCGCTGGCGGAGGTCACGGCACAACTCACCAAGGCCGGTGCGTTTTGCTCCGAGTTGCCCTTTGATCGCGGACACCATACACCCTTTTACCAGCCCCATGCCGACATGTTGCTGACACTGTACGGCAAGTTCGACTTCGGCCCCGGCCAGGTTCCGCTGTATAGTTGCATCACCAGCGCCCCCTTCCCCGAGGAACCCGACGAAATCCGCGCCTTGGCCGCCTCGCAATGGACCCGTTGCGTGCGCTTCGGCGACACCGTCCAGCGCCTCTACGACGACGGTGTCCGCCATTTCGTCGAGGTGGGGCCGGGTTCCAGACTTAGCGGGTTCGTCCACAACACCCTGCGCGGCCATCCCCATGCCGCCCTGTCCGTCAACGTGCAGGGACGCCCGGGCCTGGAACAGTTACTCAAGTCACTGGGCCATCTGTTTGCCATCGGGCAACCGATCGACCTGGGTCCTTTGACCACTGGCTTCAATGCCGCGCCGCTGGCCGGGCAAATGCCGGCGAACCCGCAACCGCCCGGCAACGGCGGGGCCACCCGGCACATCCTTGCGGAACACTTTCTGCTCATGCAAGATTTTTTGGAAGGCCAGCGGCGCAGCCATAGGCAATTGAGCGATATCCTCGGCGGGCAAGGGGCCGCGCCGCCGCGCACCGCATGGCCCATGCTCGGGGGAAAGGTCGAAACGGGCGAGGGATGGCTCAAGGCACGGCGCACCTTCACCTTGGGCGGCGACCCGTTCCTGGCCCACCACGCCTTCGGCCTGCGCCGTTCCGATGCCGTTGACGAGCTTCGCGGCCTGCCGGTCATCCCGTTCACCTTCAGCATGGAACTGGTGGCCGAGGCCGCTGCCCGCCTCGCCGGATGGTCTGCCCCCGGGCTCACTCTGAGCGGGCTGAACGCGGTGCGCTGGCTGGCTGCGGACGATGCCTTGACCGTGGACATCGAAGCCCATTTCGCCGAGTCCCCCGACACCCGCGAGAAGGCAGTCCGCGTCCGCATCTTCGAGGTGACCGACCCCGGCGAGGGGTTGCGCGCACTGGCCTTCGAAGGCTGGGCGCACCCCGCCGCCCAGGCTGGCGGCACCCCGCTAAAGGCCATCCAAAACGCCCCCGCGCCGCAGGTCTCGGCAACCCAACTCAACGCACGGCTGTTCCACGGGCCGCTGCTCAAAAGCATCTGCGGCATCGCCGCCATCGACGCGGGCGGGGCCGAGCTTAGCGCCGTCGTCCCGCCCGTGGCGGGGCTGTTTCAAGGCCAGGACGACCCCGCGTTGCGGATTCCGGCGGCGCTGCTCGATGCCGTCGGGCAGCTTGTGTTTTACTGGCTCGCCGGACAAGGCTGCCAAACCGTTGGCCTGTTCCCCTTCCAAGTCGCCCGCTATGTGCAGTTCGCCCCGCCGCCGCCGCCCGGCAGCGCCCTCCTGTTGCGAGGGCAGGCCCGGCTGTCCGCCAACATCACCCATGCGGATGTGGAGATACTCGACGCGCAAGGGGCGATCCTGGCGCGGGTCGAGGGGCTGAAGATGAAACTCTATGACTACGACGACCCCTACCTGCGCTATGTCTTGGGGACGGATACCGGCATCCGGCTTTCGGAGCGCATCGGGAGCGAGTGGCGTCGCCGCCTACAACCCCCGCCGGGCTGGTTTTCCGCCGAAGCCCAAGGCATCTGGGGCCGCCTGCTCGCACGAGTGGCACTCAATGGCCGCGAACGGCGGGCCTTGCGCGAGGTTGCCGCAGGCGAGCGCGTCAACTGGACGCTGCCCCGTGTGGTTGCCAAGGAACTGGCCTTGGACTGGCTGGAAACGCTAGGGGTGCATGCCCAGCCTGCCGACATCGAGGCGGTCGGGACCGGCACGGGCTTCCTGTTCCAAGGGGAGGCGCTAGGCCTGTTGTCGATGAAATTGCGCGTCAGCATTGAAACGACGGAAACGGGGATCATGGCGGTGCTGACCGGTGACGGGTGAGCCATCCGGCATTCGGCCTGATGGCTTATGAACGCTGGAATTGCAGTTCGGAGTTGAATCCACGGATTTGACTAGACAAAATGGAAAATAACTAACCATCCACCAATAAGGAAACGACCAAAGACCGTCACTAATCAAGATTCAAAAAAAGTAAAAACAACCAATGCCGCATCAAGTGTGGAAAAGGGTGCGCCCGGAATGTGTCAATGACTTTGAGACACCAAGCTGGTTTATTTAGTGTCTAACCGTTGTGTATTTTTGGGTTCAGGTTCTCCTTGGCGGTGGTGGGGGGATTGATCCAGACGGCGGTGGGCAAGCTGGGCGGTTGGGGGCATTTCCCCTTGAACCGCTTTGGGTTGGCGATGAAAGCGGCCTCCAGGGTTTTGGCGCGTTCCAGGTACACCG
>Ga0194049_1000185_pt1 | contig 23126 bp, 22 predicted proteins | sample JunL2225m_MetaG_FD_148665 | JGI IMG/M metagenome (GOLD analysis project Ga0194049, IMG submission 148665) | Anoxic zone freshwater microbial communities from boreal shield lake in IISD Experimental Lakes Area, Ontario, Canada - Jun2016-L224-25m | ecosystem: Environmental > Aquatic > Freshwater >... | reverse complement strand
AAAATCACAGGGCGCAAGCACTCGCACTTCGTGGCCGATGCGGCGGAGTTCGCGCGCCAAACCCATGACTTGGGCTTGCACTCCGCCCGGTACCGACACGCTGTAGGGACTCACCATTGCAACCCGCAACATGTTCACGCCGTATACGGTAGACCGTCTAGAAGCTTTTCAAACGGAAAATACAAAGTCAGCACGAAAGCAGTGAGACCATGACGCAATTCCCTACAAGCCCCTATTCCAAGCCAGCAATTTCGATCGTCGCATCGCCCACCAAGCGCAATGCAATTTTGGAGTTGGCACAACAAGCCGAGCAACTCGGCTTTGAAGGACTTGCCTGCCCAAGCCTCGGCGGCACCATGGCGCTGTGTACCTCACTCGCCCATGCCACAAGCACCATTCATTTCTGGACATCGATACAACCGATGTACTACAGCCATCCGGTTGAGACGGCCAATACTGCAGCACACATTCACGAAATTTCTCACGGACGATTTGGTCTCGGTATTGGTGTCAGTCACGGGCCGGTGGTGCAACGTCTCGGTGTCGAGACCGGCAAGCCACTGAGCGACATTTCCAATTACGTTGCAGCGATGCGTGCAAATGAAAAATTTTCCGGAGAACTCCCACCGATCTACCTGGCGACACTGCGAGACAAAATGCTCGCTCTCTCGCACCAAATATCGGAAGGCGCTATTTGGGCAAACGCATCATTGCGCGACATTGGGCGCCAGGTTGCGTCTCTACCTGCCGACAAACAATCAACCTTCTTCATGTCCAACATGGTTCCGACCATCATTAGCGACGATATTGACGCAGCGTTAGCCCTACACCGAAAAACACTGACGGGTTATGTCTCACTCCCCAACTATCGCAATTATTGGCGCAACGCTGGTTACGTCGACGAGATGGACGCAATCGAGCACGTGCTCGCAACAACTCCCAAAGAGTCAATGGCCCAAACATTGCAAGCAACGATGAGCGACTCATGGTTGCGCGACTGCACTATCTCTGGTTCAGCCGCTCAAGTACGCGAACAATTTGCAGCATGGGCCAACGCAGGCGTTTTGCCAATTGCAGTGATGTCGTCTACCTCTGGTGGTCAGGCAAAAGCAATCAGCGAACTTTTTGCTGCTTTCGCCTAATGCAAGTACGACGTGTTACGAGATTTGCGCGATTAAGTCCTCGACGAGTTTCTTAATCTCGTCGCGGATCGGACGCACGGCATCTATTCCTTGGCCCGCGGGATCTTCAAGCGGCCAATCCACATACTTCTTGCCGGGTAAAAACGGGCACGCATCACCGCAACCCATTGTCACGACCACATCTACGGCTTCCAACATCTCCATTGTCCACAATTGTGGTTGAGCAGATGCAATGTCGATTCCAACTTCTTTCATCACCGCAACGGCAGAAGGATTAATTGCATTCGCGGGCTCAGAACCAGCCGAATAGACGGTGACACGACCAGCGCCGAGCTGACGCATAAAGCCAGCCGCCATTTGCGACCGACCAGAGTTGTGGATGCATAAAAACAAGACACCCTTCATGCGCGCGGTTTACCAAAAACGAACTTGATGATCACCACTGCCAACGCGGCACCGATCAGTTGCATCAGCACAAACATCGGCACCGACTCTGGAGCAATTCCGGCAAACGTGTTGCTCAGACTTCGAGCAACGCTGACTGCTGGGTTTGCCAACGAAGTTGACGAAGTGAAAAAATATGCTCCAGTGATCCACGCCGCAACGGTAAATGGAACTAGATGTGCGCGCTGTGCACGAATGGTCCCGTAGATCACGAGCAGCAGACCAACTGTTGCAACAACTTCAGAGAAAAGAATCCCTGAACCAGAGCGAACTTTGTGCGAAATATTGATGGCATCCAAATCAAACATCAGGTTTGCAGTGATGGCACCAATGCACCCACCGATAGTTTGCGCGACCGCATAAAACGCGGTGTCTCGAACTGTCGCCTCTCCAGTAAAAATTCCGACAATGCCAACAACTGGATTAAAAGATGCTCCAGACACAGGTGCGAAAATCAAAATCAGTGCGACCAACGCCCCACCTGTAGCCACAGCGTTGCACAGCAATTGCAGAGCCACGATGTCAGTAAGTCTCTCGGCCATAATTCCCGAACCAATGACCGCAACTATTAGCAGCCCTGTTCCAATCGCTTCAGCCGCTAAACGGCGCGGCATCGAAATTTTTGAATCCGTCGTCATTAACAGCACTTCTGATCGATTGTGGCATGAAATGTCGGTGCATCAGACAACACCGTGTAGAACTCCCAAGGTGCACCATCAGGACTTTGCATCCACACTTTGTCTTGCACTGCATAACAACACGTTGTGTCTTTTTCGACCGAATCAACGAGACCCAGTTGCTCAAATCTTTCAATCGAGCTTTCAACTTGCGCAGTCGTTTCAAGTTCTACGCCTAAGTGATTGAGATGCTGGTAATCCGCCATGGCATCTCGGGGTGTTTCGATCAATACCAATTTGAGTGGTGGGTCGGCGATGGCAAAATTGGCGTAGCCCTCGCGAACCTTGGCAGGAGTTGCGTTGAACATCTTTGAATAAAACTCAATGGCCTCTTGCAGATTTGAAACATTGAGTGCTAGTTGAACTCGTGACACAACGACCTCCATATTGTTTGCTATATTGATAACTATCAATATAACACAGACCACCGAAAACTGTTGTTCGCCCGTCACCGAGGCATTTCTCAAGACGCGTGATGCTGTTCATTTGTCCCAAGGCTTCGCCGCACTTGCAGACCCTGTGCGACTCAAACTTTTTAGTCTCATCGCCGCATCTGCCGATGCAGAAACATGCGCATGTTCGTTGGTCAAACCGACGGGTCGATCACAGCCAACCGTAAGTCACCACTTGAAGGTGTTACGCGAGGCTGGCCTGATCACTGGTACCAAACGCGGCACATGGATTTGGTACCGAGTTAATCGCGATCGGTTACAAGTGTTGCAAGACGTACTCGGTTAAGCGACTGTCGCTTCCTGGTAACCAGGATCACTCGGCCAGTTTGGCTGAAACAAATGCCATTGCTCTGGCGCTTGTCGAATCAAATCCTCGATCTCAAGCATCAAGAGTTGCGAAATACGCGAAACATCTTCTCGTAATGATCCTTGTCGCTCAACAACAAGTGCAGGTCTGATCACTGCTTTATGGCCATGAGCGCCGGGAGTAAAGAACGTTGCCATTGGCAATAGTGATGCACCCGTACGCAACGCAAAAAATGCAGGACCAGCAGGCACCGTCGTTGTCTCGCCAAAAAACTGCACCTCTACCCCAGTACGTTTACCGTCTTTGGGAATATCACGATCGCACAGCAACGACACCACGTGGTTGTCGCGCAATGCTTTGCCCACAGCAACCCCAGCATCATCGGTGAGCGCAATGACATTGACTCCGTAAGTTGAGCGTAGATTTACAAACCACTCAAACAATTCGGTGTTTTCTAGGCGCTCCACAACTGCAGTCAATTGGAATCCCTGGTCAATCAACCAGCGTCCCGACCACTCCCAGCTACCCATGTGTGGCAACGCCAAAATTGTGCCCTTGCCATGTGAAGCCGCACGCTCGATGTGCTCGAACCCCTCGACTTGATGCCCCGCAGCAATTTGACTCGTGGATTGCGATGGCAAACGAAATGTCTCTAAGTAATAACGCGTGTAACTCACAAACGCCTGCTGCGTTGCTACATGCAATCGCTTACCGCTCAGGCTTGGATCAACTCGTTGCAAATGTCGCATGACCATGGCCCTGTTTTGCTTCATTGCTCTTGCCAGAGAACTCCCTACGCCGATAGAGGCTCCCGTTAACAATGGCGAGGGAGCGACACGAGCGAGCATTGAGGCGACCTTGTAGCCAGCAACAGCAATGTGATCTGCCGTTTTATTGCTCCTACTCGCCATGCAAAATTATTGCAATCGGCGGCGGCGCGCAAAACGTTCGCGATAATCATCACGACGCACACGACGAGAAGCGCGGCGCGATCGACGCACTTCTTGTTTTTGTGCAGTAACAGGAGCAACTGCAGCCTGTTTCCAAACCTTTGCAAAACGTTGCACCGCGGTCATCGTGGTCAGTATGAGCATCGCCCACATCACCCACCACATCAACGCACCAAACAGCAATCCGAAGCACAAAACAATGATGCGCTCTGCTCGTTCCATCAAACCACCCTTGGCATGAAGACCAAGCGATTCGGCTTTGGCTCGCTGATACGAAATCAGCGACGAAACTGCCATCACTGCAAACGGCAGGACTGCGGCTGTGGCACCACGGGTATCGGCCAAATACCACGCCACACCACCGAGCAAGAACGAGTCGCTCACTCGGTCGATGACTGAGTCAAAAAACGCACCACGTTGACTTGCCGAATTTGAAGCCTTGGCAAGCGCACCATCAAACATGTCGGGAAGCGCCGACAAGATGACAAGGGCAAGACCAAGTGGCAACGCGCCAAGACCAATGGCAACCGAAGCGCAAATCGCTATCAATAGACCCAAGATGGTGATGTGATCAGGCGACAAACCTGTGCGCAGCAGCAACTTGCCAACAGGGCGCACAACGCGCTCGATCTCTGCGCGAAACCGACCATCAAACATGTGAGAAAGCCTACTTGTCTGGGTTAGCTTCAACTAAACATTCGACAATTGAAGCATCTATTGCGTCCACCAGGACCAAACCCCGCTGTACTGGGGGTTCTTCGGCGCTGTAACAAAACACGCGCCAAGTGGGTCGACTACGAAATCCGCGCCATACCTGTTGAGCAGAAGAATGCCCAACCGCAAAGCCAACCGCGCGACTCGCAAACACGAGTGCAGTCTTTTCGTCAACTGTCATTTTCCAGGATGAACTCAATACGAATAATCCGAACACGCTGAGCGCAATCGCAACGATGAGCATTCCATCATTTACAAGACCACTTTTTCCGAGTGACGAACTTGCCGATTGCGCTGCGAGCCACAACCCAAAGCATGCAACTGCAACACCGAGATAAATGAATCCAGGAATTCGGCGCCGATGGTTGTCAGGAAATTGGTACGGCCCGACAAATGCAGAAATATCTAGATCATCCGGCAGTGCGTCGCGTATTTCGTTGCTTGACATTATCTACTTCCCTGTTTCTTTGTTTTGCGATTCGAGTGCTTTCCACGCAGATCTCACACGCGCAGCCGTGACATCCAAAGCTTCGGGCAGAATCTTGGTGTTGGCAATGGCAACCATGAAATTGGTGTCGCCACCCCACCGAGGAACGATGTGCACGTGCAGGTGCTGGGCAATACTTCCACCAGCCGAAGCACCGATATTGATACCAACGTTGATGCCTTGCGGATTGTATTCAGCCTTCAACACTTGCACACCAAACGTAACCGTCGACCAAATCTCGTTGTGCTCATCTGGTGTGAGGTTTTCGAGTTCGGCCACTTCGCGAAATGGCAAAACCAACAAGTGTCCGGGAGAATAAGGAAACGCATTGAGAATCACAAATGAATGAACACCACGATGGACAATATGAGATTCTTCGTCTTTCAAATCCGACTGCAGAATCTCGGTAAACACCGACTTGCCCGAATTATTCTTCTTTATATCGCCCTGCACGTATTGCGCACGCCAACCGTTCCATAGTCGCTCAAGACGCATATCGACTACAAGACCAGTTCATCTGCATCAGCAGTTTCGTCTTGCAACTGCTTCACAAAGTCTGCGAACTTGACATCGCGTATTACTTCACCACCGCGAGGATTAACCCCAACAGTTTCGTTTGCCACATCGTCATCGCCAACAACCAACACATACGGGATGCGCTCCAGTTTTGCCGAACGAATTCGCTTGCCCAACTGCTCATCGGCAACGCTTGTATCAACACGGAAACCGGCCCGCTGAAGTTGCGTGATGAGTTTTGTTGCGTACGGCTCGTGGCCGCTCGTCACTGGAAGTACGCGCACTTGCACTGGTGCCAGCCAAGTTGGAAATGCGCCACCGTAGTGCTCGAGGAGCACACCGAAGAATCGTTCGACCGAACCGAACAACGCTCGGTGCAACATGATCGGCTGATGACGACCGTTGTCGGAGCCGATGTACTCCAACTTGAATCGCTCTGGAAGATTGAAATCTAATTGAATTGTGCTCAACTGCCATTTACGGCCGATTGCATCGCGCACATCAATGTCGATTTTTGGGCCATAGAACGCAGCATCGCCTTCTTTGACCGAATAGTCAACGCCATGGCGATGCAGGGCTTCACGCAATGCTGTAGTTGCCTTTTCCCAAATCTCGTCGCTACCAACCGATTTTTCTGGGTCACGTGTTGAGAGTTTGAATTCAAAATCCTCAAAACCAAACTTGCGCAATACCGAGATGACAAAATCAAGCAACGAAGTAATCTCGTCGGCCATCTGGTCTTCTGTGCAAAAAATATGGCTGTCATCTTGCGTGAATCCGCGAATTCGCAACAAACCATGCAATGTTCCTGCACGCTCGTAGCGATACACAGTGCCAAGCTCGAATAAACGCAATGGCAATTCGCGGTAACTGCGCTGTCTATCGCGATAGATCAAGCAATGCATTGGGCAGTTCATCGGCTTTGGGTAATACGTGCCGTTGTCCATCTCCATTGGTGGATACATGCCGTCTTTATAGAAGTGCAAGTGGCCAGATGTTTCAAACAAATCAGCATTAGCAAGATGCGGCGTAAAGACAAACTGGTATCCGCCATTTTGATGACGGTGACGGCTGTAGTCCTCCATCAATTTGCGAACGATCCCACCCTTTGGATGCCACACGGCGAGTCCACCGCCGATTTCGGATGGAAACGAAAGCAAATCCATTTCGACTGCAAGTCGACGGTGATCTCGCTTTTCGGCTTCTGCCAAACGAGTGATGTGTTCTTCAAGAGCAGCCTTCGACTCCCATGCTGTTCCATAGATCCGCTGCAACATCGGACCCTTCTCATTGCCCCGCCAATATGCTCCAGCAACTTTCATCAATGCAAAGTGTCCGAGTTTGCCGGTTGTTGGCACGTGAGGACCCCGACACAAGTCAACGAACGAATCGGTGTTGCGATAGACGCTCACAACGTCGCCACCCTGCACTTCGGATGCATCAGTGCCATCGGCAGAACCGCTGGTAACGCGTGTAATAATTTCGCATTTGTAGGGCTGATCAGCAAACAATTCGAGAGCAGCCTTGACCGACATCTCGTCGCGAGTAAATGACTGGTCAGCTTTAATAATCTCACGCATCTTTTCGGTAATCGCAGCGAGGTCAGTGTCACTGAAAGTTTTGCCACCAGGCAATTCGAAGTCGTAGTAGAAGCCATCTTCAATTGCAGGGCCAATCGTAAATTTGGCGCCAGCAAACAATTGCACGACTGCTTGGGCCATAACGTGTGCCGTTGAGTGCCGTAAGACATGTCGTCCTGCTTCACTCTCTGCGGTAATGATTGAAACTTTTGCTCCAGCAGCCAACGCAACGGTGAGGTCCGTTTCTACGCCATCGACGACCGCAGCAACTGCGGCTTTCGCCAACCTGGATCCAATCCCCTGGGCTAGATCGAGCGCTGTTGATCCGAGCGGCAACGATTTCTTAGTGCCGTCAGGAAGGCTGACTTCGAAGGTTTCTACTGCACTCATCGTGCTTGTCAGTCTAGGTTCGAAAGGCTCACGAGAACGTCTCAATTAATGCTTGAGCTCAATTCCTAAAAGACGGGCAGCGACGGTCACGTCGACTCCGTTTGCTACAGCCTTGTCGATGAGCGCGATTGCACGCGGTGTATCGAGATCGTCATCAAGAGCATCACGAACCGAATTGAGTAATTGGTCGTCATCGTTCGTTGTTCCGGTACCCCAGTTTGCGAGCCTTTCAGCATTGCGAGCAAACATGTCCTCGTCCCATTCCCATTCAAAACGGTAATGGTGCTCAATCAATCCAAGTCGGATTACCCGTGGATCAAAACGCGTTCGTAGCTTGTCAACGAACACTAAGTTTCCACGACTCTTCGACATCTTGTGACCATCCATCGATACCATCGCAACATGCATCCAGTGCTTCACGAACTGTTCGCCCGTCGCCGCTTCCGACTGAGCACGCTCGCATTCGTGATGAGGAAAAATTAAATCGCTGCCACCACCATGCAAGTCGATCGTTGTTCCCAACTCGCGCAATGCAAGTGCAGAGCATTCAATGTGCCAACCAGGTCTGCCTGGTCCCCACATGGTTTCCCAGGATGGTTCGTCCACTGCCGATGGATGCCACAAAACGAAATCGAGTGGATGACGCTTATGTGGGTCTTCCACATTGCCTCCGCGTTCGCGAGCAAGTTCGATCATCGTTTCTTGTGAATAATGCGAAATCTCGCCAAAAGTTTTTGACTGAGTGACATCGAAATACACGGAACCACCCGACTGATACGCAAAGCCCTTGTCAATCACCATGCCGATGAATCCACGAATATCCGATATTGCTGATGACGCACGCGGCGTGGAATACATCGGCAGGACTCCGAGCGCTTCCATGTCGCCGGTGAAGCGAGCCTCTTCCCCTGCTGCTAAATCAAGATAATGCACACCCAATTCGCGCGCCTTAGCGAACAGCGGGTCGTCAACATCAGTGACGTTGCGTACGCACTTCACTTCATGACCAAGGTCGATTAATCGTCGAATCAAGATGTCGTAGCTGATAAATGTAAAAGCATGACCCAGATGTGTTGCGTCGTACGGAGTGATACCGCACGTGTACATCAATACTGTTGGCCCGGGTTCGAATGGAACCACCGACTGTTTGGCGGTGTCGTAGAGGCGCATTACAAAATCTTCAGATTCCGTCCACTTACAGGATCAACATCGGGCAAGCCCGTCATGCGCGGCGCAACACGCGTCTTGTATCGCACATTCATCTGCAGCATGACCGCAGTGAACGCCTCGAGCGCAAGCGCGTTCGACAACCTTCCCGTGTTGAGTGGTCGACAGCCAGGGATCTTTTCAACAATGTCGCTCACCGTTTCGATTGCTTCAGGATGATCCGAGCAAATCAACACATCGCTGTCGACGTGATGATTGAGATTGCCAAGCTCTTTTGCAGGCAAGTGCTGCAATGCTGCGACAACTTTGCTCAGAGGAATTTCGGCTTGCACGTGGGCAGCAATGCTTCCGCGAGGTGGAACAAGTGGCTGAAACTCTTTGCCGACTTTGACCAACGCATTAGCCATTGTGATCACAATCTTTCCAGCTAGTTGACTCGCATAGTCTCCAACAATCGTGGCGGTGGAATCCCAAGGCGTTGCAACGACGACAAGATCGCAATTCACAGCGTCAGCGTTGTCGCCACCCTGAATGGTCAGTTTGTGGCTTGGCCACAGTGCTTGCAACTCTTTGACCTTCTCGATTGATCGCGCCTTCTCTCGCGACCCGATCACAACGTCGTAGCCAGCCACGTTTAAGCGAAGTGCAAGTCCGCTACCCGCAGGCCCGGTACCACCAATTATCCCAATTTTCATCTAACGAGCCTGCCACAAACACCCCCCAACAACTACCGTTGATGGCATGGGAATTTTGGATGGCAAGAAGATAGTGGTCACAGGGGTGCTTACTGATGCTTCGTTGGCCTTCGGGGTCGCCCAGTTGGCTCAGCGCGAAGGCGCCACAGTTCTCTTGACTGGTGCAGGTCGTGGTCTATCCATCACCGAGCGAACCGCTCGCAAGCTCGACACCCCAGCCGAAGTTGTTGAGTTTGATGTGACTGTGGATGAACATGTTGAGAGCGCGCGTGCCGGGGCAAAGAAACACCTCGGCAACGTTGACGGCGTACTTCATGCAATCGGTTTCGCCCCCGCTGTGTGTTTGGGTGACGACTTCATGGCTGCGCAGTGGAACGACGTGGCCGTTGCAATGCAGATTTCTGCCTACTCACTTAAAACACTTGCAGATGCTTTTGTGCCGCTGATGTCATCAGGTGGAAGTTTCGTTGGTCTTGACTTCGACAACACCGTTGCATGGCCTGCATACAACTGGATGGGCGTCGCCAAAGCTGCGCTCGAATCCACCAGCCGGTATCTCGCCAAAGAACTGGGTGGAAAGAATATTCGCTGCAACCTTGTTGCTGCTGGACCGATCAAAACGATGGCCGCAAAATCTATTCCTGGTTTCCAAACATTTGAAGATGTGTGGAGTGACCGCGCCCCACTGGGATGGGACGTCAATGACTCAACGGCAGTTGCGCGCGCATGTGTCGCATTGCTGTCCGATTGGTTTCCAGCCACTACCGCAGAAGTGATTCATGTGGATGGTGGCTATCACGCAATGGGCGTGTAAATGCAAAAACTCGCAAGGCGTCTTGCCGCGCATGTGCTCGCCCTCTCTTTCGTTGCTACAAGCGCGTTCGTTGTTACAAGCGCATTCGTTGTTTCAAGCGCGACTGTTCTCGCTGTCGCTCTCGATTCAACAACGTCGTTTGCCGCATCTGGTACCGACCCTCTGCTCGATCAACAGTGGGGCTTGACAGCAATCGGCGCACCATCGGTTTGGAAAATCACTCGTGGTGCCGGTGTGACTGTTGCGGTGATCGACAGCGGCAGTGGCCCGCACCCCGACTTGGACGCCAATCTTGATGCAGGTCGCACGATGTTCGGATCAATTGACAGTGCCGGAGAGATAGATGTCGATGTTGCAGGTCATGGTTCACACGTAGCGGGAATTATCGCTGCAGTTGCCGACAACGCAATAGGCGGATCGGGTGTTGCACCGCAATCTCGCATTTTGCCAATCAGAGTGTTGGATCCACAGGGGTCTGGAGATTCCAAAGATGTTTCAAAAGCAGTTCGCTTTGCTGTGGACTCAGGCGCAAAAGTGATCAACCTCTCGCTAGGTGGCGCAACCGAGAGCACCTCACTCACTGCGGCAATTCAGTACGCAGTAGATCACAATGTGCTCGTCGTTGCCGCGGCGGGTAATGGCGCCGCAGACTCTCCACCAAAATGGCCTGGAGCTAGTGATCTCACAATTGCAGTGACTGCCGTAGACCGCAATAACAGCGTTACTTCATTCGATCAACGCGGCGATTACATCGATCTTGCTGCACCAGGAGTTTCCATTATTTCAACCGCCAGTAATGACTACAAAATTCAGAGCGGCACGAGCATGGCAGCAGCATTCGTAACCGGTGCAGCAGCGTTGTTGTTTGCGGCTCAACCGTCGATAACCGCAGCCCAGGTGCGCGATATTTTGCAACGCACCGCCACCGACATCGGCACGCCTGGTCGCGACACAACGTTTGGCTACGGCATCATTAACCTGGTCGCTGCTTTCGCCGAACTTGACGTGATGTTTCCAAAAATCATCACCGCATCACTTACCACCGAAGGTCACGTTGGCGCGCTCGCAATCGGTACCGCGTCAACTTCAGCAGCTACCGCCACCAGTCAGTGGTATCGATGCACAGCTGCAGGAGAAGCAACAACAAGCCAACCAGCAGACTGCACCGCTATCGCCAACGCCGTTGCAATCAACTATCAATCGACCGTCAAAGACCTACGCAAGTTTCTTCGATACTCAGTGACTGCAACAAGTGGTCTTAGCGGATCGATCACAAGCACCCATTTCTCGGCAACAACTATTCCCGAATCCGGTGCATGGATCACGACCTCCACTATTTCTTCTCAGACAAAAATACCACTAAGCGAATTGCTTCGCAGCCCTTCCAAAGGCACGCGCACATTCAAAATTGTCAATGGCTCATGCAAGTTGCGTAATTCTGCACTCGTTGCTCCTGCATTGCCTGGAGTGTGCACTCTCAAAGTTTCAATAGCCGCAAAAGCGCCATACCCAACATTGGGATTCACCTCAATCATCACCGTTTCATAACATGACCAATCGCCTGAGCCACGAGATCAGCCCATACCTTCGCCAACATCGCGATAACCCAGTTGATTGGTTTCCGTGGGGTGACGAGGCGTTTGCTCTCGCACGCGCCACCGGCAAACCAATACTTCTTTCAGTTGGCTACTCGGCATGTCACTGGTGCCACGTCATGGCCCACGAATGTTTTGAAGATATAGAAACTGCTTCGCTGATGAATGAGTTGTTTGTCAATATCAAAGTTGATCGCGAAGAACGACCCGACGTTGACGCGATTTATATGGACGCAGTGCAGGCCATGACCGGTCGTGGTGGCTGGCCAATGACCGTATTTCTTACGCCGGATGCAAAGCCGTTTTACGGTGGTACATATTTTCCAAAACCAACATTTATACAATTAATGAACGCAATTGTTGATGCGTGGCACAACCGTCGCGACGATATTGAAAGCAATATTGAGGCGCTCATGCAAAGTCTGAGTCGCACAAGCCGCATTACCAACAACACGGGTAATACGCAAAGCCCACAGTCGGCATTGATCGGCCAGCAGCAGTTGAACGCAGCAGTCGAACAGATGCTCAAGACCTTTGACGCCGACTGGGGTGGTTTTGGCTCCGCACCAAAATTTCCGAGCACCATGAACCTCGATTTATTACTGCGGGTCTATCTCGATAACCCAAACGCAGAACTTCTACAGATACTCACCACTTCGCTGGACGCGATGGCCTCTGGTGGCATGTATGACCACCTCGGCGGGGGGTTCGCCCGTTACAGCGTGGATGCTCAATGGCTTGTGCCGCACTTCGAAAAAATGTTGTACGACCAGGCGTTACTCGCTCGCGTCTACCTGCATGCGGGCGTTGCGCTCAACGAGCCGCGGTGGCTACAGATTGCTTCCGAAACTATCGACTATGTGTTGCGCGAATTAAGCCACCCAGACGGCGGATTTTTCTGTGCACAAGATGCCGATTCTGTCGACGAACAGGGCCACAGCGTGGAGGGACATTTTTATGTGTGGTCACGCCAACAGGTCGTAGACACTCTCCCCCAAGATCTGCACGAAGTTGCACTCGAATGGTATGAAGTAACTGAAGCGGGAAACTTCGAGGGCTCAAACATCTTGAGCAGACTGCATCATCGCGGCGATCTCAAGAGGAACTCAGCAGTTGAACGCGCTCGAGCGTTATTGCTTGAATCTCGTAACACGCGATCAAAGCCAGGCCTAGACGACAAGATTCTTACCGAATGGAATGGGATGATGCTTGCAACACTCGCCGAAGCTGCGGCATTACTGCAGCGACCAGACTGGCTTGCTGCTGCTGTGAAAAACGGAGAATTCCTGATCAACCAATTGTGCACAGAGTCTGGATCAACAACTATCAAGCGCAGTTGGCATCAAGATGGAAACCCACAAGCACAACATGCAGCCCTCGGGGCCGATCTCGCACAACTCGTCGATGGCTTCACCAGACTTGCCGAAGCAACCGGCCAAGCATCTTGGATCACTCACGCCAAAACCATTGCGAACAAACTGTTATCCGATTACTGGGACGTCGAGAATGGCGGCATATTCACAACAGCACACGACGGCGAACAGTTGATTGTGCGACAAAAAGATCTGATGGACAACGCAACGCCATCAGCCAACTCGACTGCAGCTTTTGCGCTTTATCGGCTTGGGGCACTCACAGGCGAAGAGCGCTATGCGCAGCACGCTGACCAAATTTCGCAATTGCTCTCTCACATTGCTACGAGCGCACCAACTGCGTTCGGCAATTTGCTCAGTGCCGCACATCTGCGACACCGCGGTGTAGTCGAAGTTGCAATCACCGGCAATCGACCCGACTTGGTAGCGCAACTACACAAGCAGTGGTTGCCAACCGTGGTGAGTGCATGGGGCGAGCGCTATGACTCGCCTATCTGGCACGACCGCAACGATGATTTTGCCTACGTGTGTCGCCAATACTCATGCATGGCTCCAGCACATGACGCTAAGTCTTTTGACGAAGCAATACGCGACGCCCTGCAACCAGATCGGGGTTAATTCACCAACCGTTGAGGTGAATAATTTGGTCGGCGCTACGGCGGGCCCGATTTGCACTGGCGCTTGCACTTGCATTCAGCGCATCACTCTCGAGTGGCCAACCAAGTGCGATTGCACCGATCAATTGCAATGCGTCAGGAACACACAGCCTGGTGCGCAACTCTTTCTCGCCACTAAATACCGCAAAGAACAAAGCACCTAGTCCGGCATCCTCGGCAGCAAGCAGCATCGTCATCGCAGCAAACGAAGCATCAACAGTCCAATACGGAGTCGGCCATGCTTCTGTACTTACGCCTAATCCCGTGTGCGCCTTGTCGTTCTCGGAGTAACGCTCCACATATGCCAGAGGATCAGCAAACACCAATGCGATAACTGGCGCGTCCAGCAATTGCTTCCAGCGAAAACTCTCTCGCTTCTCAACAGCGAGCGTGTCATCCCAAAACTTTGCAGTGTCACTCGATGTGATGATCAGTGCGTGCCAACCCTGTGTCTTGCCAGCAGAGGGTGCGCGCGAAGCAAGATCTACGATCTGCGAAATAAGTTTCGAGTCAACGGGCTGAGTTGAAAACCCGCGCGTCATGCGCCGACCGCGTACTACGTCGGCGAACTCCAAAGTTGACTGCTTAGTGTTTGCCGAGTTTGGCCAAAGACTCGGCCATTGTCCAACCGTGCACAATTACAACGCCACTCTTGGCCTTGGCAGCAGTTGCAAACTGAGCAGCAACATCGGCTTCGATCTTTTCTGTCTTCAATGTCTCATGATCCAAAAAACCACTTTGTGCATTGACCTTGACGGTGAAGCTCTGGTCGTCGTACGAAGACTCAACTCCGAAGCGTCGTGCCAAGCGCTTGCCCCATGCACGCTCTTCGCCAACTGCGCGGTGGCTTGGTCGAGGAATTAATTCAGTCAGTGACTTAAAGGCCTCGAGACCGGCCGCCGATGCAAATCGTGAACCGACCACAACGTCTTCGTCGGGGAATGCCATCAGTGCGCGGTGATACGCCTCGCCCATCAAACCCTTCAAGACCATGTCGCGCTTACCAGACTTTTTGATGCTCATCATGCCGAGCAGCACGCAAGGTGTGCCCCCGATGCGCTCTAGCGTCGAGAAGGTAAAACCATGAATCTTGCCGTCAATACGGGCACTGGTAAACAACACCCACTCGTCTTTGGCTTTTGAAACTGGGCCGATTCCGAAGGCCCCACCCATTGCTGCCAACTCATCAAGTTCGGCATCGGTCAGAGACCCACAATCACGCGTCTCGACCACAACTGACATGCCTACAGTCTGCCAGCAAAACTTCGGTTTCGGCAGGGGTCATCTATGCAATCGTTGCAGCATCTCCAAACGATGCTCGAAGTTGACCCATTACTCGATCTAAGTTGACCGTGTATTGCGCGCCAAGGCTTACTGCTTTGTCGTCTGACAGATGCAGGAATACAGGCGCATCACCAGGGTGCTCTAGCAACACCGCTTGCAAATCCGCAATCAAGGTCTCAGTGATCGCCTGGGCACTGAATCTCAAGTGCAATGAGTCCTGCGATGATCGCAAACCTTCCAAAACAATAATTTCAGTGGCCATAAAGCCGACTTTTGTTTCATCGCGTGCATCCATTCTGCCCCGCACCGAGATCAGCATGTCATCGGCAAGTTGATGCCCGTATTTTTCGAGAGTCTTTGGAAAAACGGTGACCTCAATTGCACCCTGCAAATCCTCCAGCATGAACGTAGCCATCTGGTCGCCTCTTTTGGTGTAGCGCCGATTGACCTGGTTGACAATGCCACCAATGGTCATAAACGCGCCATCAGCAGATTCGAGCGCTTCAGGAATTGAACAATCAACGCGACGTCGCAGAGCACCTTCAATGCCCATCAGCGGATGATCCGACACGTACAGACCGAGCATCTCTTTTTCAAATTTCAGTTGCTCGGATTTTTCAAAGTGCAAGTCTGGAATCAACTGGCGCTCACTGAACCCACCTTCAGTTTCTTCCATCTCGCCAAACAGACTCATAACACCCTGATCTTTTTCTTCGCGACGTTTCAGAGTCGTATCAATAATCGGCATGAATGAAGCAAGTAATCCCTTACGTGGATGACCAAGCTTGTCAAATGCACCTGCTTTAATCAGCGACTCGATCGCCCTCTTGTTGAGTACGTCTGTTGGCACTCGTTCAGCAAAGTCATAAAAAGATTCGAACGGACCATATGTGTCGCGATGCTCAACAATTTTTGTCGAGAGACCCTCGCCCACGTTGCGGATTGCAGAGAGGCCAAAAGTGATCTTGCGCACCTCGCCATCGAGCACTGGTTCGAAATTGACGCCAGAAAGATTGATGTCGGGTGTGAGCACAACGATGTTGTTCATGCGTGCGTCAGACAGATAGACAGCCGCCTTCTCATAATTGGTCTTGACGCTGGTGAGCAAACACGCAAGGTACTCAACTGGGAAATGCGTCTTCAGATACGCGGTTTGATACGAAATTAATCCGTAACCATATGCGTGACTTTTTGCAAATGCATAGTCGGCAAACTTTTCAATCATGTCAAAAATGGTTGTCCCCAACTCATCGCCATAGCCCAAATTGATACAGCCCGCTTCAAAACCTGCGCGTTGTTCAGCCATCGCAACTGTGTCTTTTTTGCCACAAGCTTTTCGCAACGTGTCTGCTTCGGCCAGCGAGTATCCGGCAAATTTTTGGGCCACGCGCATCATGCTCTCTTGATAGATCATGAGTCCGTACGTATCACCCAACAGCTCAGCAGCATCGGGATGGAAATACTCATTCTTTTTGCGATTGTTTTTGTAGTCAGCAAAATCATTGTGCATGTTCTCACCCATTGGGCCAGGTCGATACAGAGCGAGAACCGCAGAAAGATGCTCAAACGTTTCCGGTATCAAGGACCGCAACAATGCCCGCATTGGGGTGCTCTCCAACTGAAAAACCCCGATGGTGTCACCACGTGCAAGTAGCTCAAAAGTTGGCTTGTCGTCAATCGGTAATTTGTCTACATCAAAGTCGCTATCGCGAAATTGGCGGATCATGGCATTGGCATCGCTCAGTACATCGAGGTTTCGAAGCCCCAAAATATCCATCTTGAGTAGTCCGAGCGCCTCAACACCATGCATTTCAAATTGCGTCACCACCGGTGCGTCTTCTGGGTTCTGACCTTGTTCTGTTTTGCGCTGAATGGGTAGATACTCAGTCAATTTCTCTTTTGTAATCACCACTGCAGCAGCATGGATGCCAACGTTGCGCTTGAGACCTTCGAGCCCACGAGCAACGTCCACAACTTCTTTGACTTCGCTATCGAGTTCGTACAAAGCCCGCAACTCTGCAGCAGCCCGATATCCGTCTGTGTGTTCACCTTCCGGATCTGGCTCTAAACAAAACCTCAGAGGAGTGTCGCGGCCCATGACCACAGGTGGCATCAGCTTGGCAATCTTGTCACCAACGGGATACGGCTTGCCCAGCACTCTCGCGGCATCGCGCACAGCGTTACGAGCCTTGATCGTGCCAAATGTAATGATTTGCGCAACGTGGTCACGACCATATTTATCTGCCGCATACCGAATCATCTGATCGCGGTAACGCGAGTCAAAGTCCATATCAATATCGGGCATCGTGACACGACTCGGATTTAAGAATCTTTCAAACAGCAAGTCGTACTTGATCGGATCCAAGTCGGTGATGCGCAAGCAATATGCAACGGCACACCCAGCGGCTGATCCACGACCAGGACCGACGCGTATCGAATGGTCGCGCGCGTATCGAATCATGTCCCACACAATTAAGAAGTACGAACTGAAACCCATCTGTTCAATTGTTTGCAATTCAAAGTTGAGACGCTCGAGCACTGCAGGTGGAAGTTTCTGACCCCATCGCTCCTTGGCTCCCTCGAGAGCAAGGTGGTGCAGATATTGGCCGTCGGTCTTGAAACCTACAGGTAGCTCAAAGTTTGGGAGCACCGGTTTTCCAAATTCAATCTCGATGTTTGCCCGCTCGGCAATCCACAGCGTGTTGCTGCACGCCTCTGGCACGTCTCGAAACAACCACTGCATCTCTTGAGCGCTCTTTAAATAATGTTCGGATCCCTCAAACTTGAAACGATTTGGATCTGACATCGTGCAACCTGTTTGCACACACAACAAAGCGTCGTGTGCGGCATGATCATCTCGATGCGTGTAGTGGGTGTCGTTTGTGGCAAGAAGCGGAGCACCAATTTTGCGTGAGAGTTCAATCAAGAGTGGATTTGTCCGTTTTTGATCTGCAAGTCCATGATCTTGCAATTCAATAAAAAAGTTGTCCTTGCCAAAAATATCTTGCAGCCTTCCAGCGCAATCATGGGCACCAGTGATGTCGCCTTTCATCAGGCGTTGCAATACGTGTCCGCCCAAGCAACCGCTCGTTGCGATCAAACCTTCATGATGCTCGTGCAGCAACTCCCAATCAATGCGCGGTTGGTAGTAGTAGCCCTCCAAAAATGCGCGGCTCGACAACTGAATTAAATTCTTGTAGCCAACATTGTTTTCTGCAAGGAGCGTGAGGTGGTAGTACACCTTGCCGCCAGACTCAGTCTCTCCACCCGAATCATCCACCCTGCCTCGCCGAGAAGGCCGCTCAGAGCGATGCTCATGAGCCATGTATGCCTCAGTGCCAATGATTGGCTTAATACCCTGCTTTTTGCACTGTCGATAAAAATCGAGCGTTCCATACATGTTGCCGTGATCGGTCATGCCCAGTGCGGGCTGACCATCGGCTGCGGCTGCTGCAACCAACTCGTCCAGTCGCGATGCGCCATCCAACATCGAAAACTCCGTATGGACATGCAAGTGGGTAAACGAATCTCCCACTTAGATCTCCTTTCGTTTTTCGATCGATGTTTGCGGCAAAAATCCGCGTTGGAGGACAGAGATTATCAGTGGGGTGTTTGCCCGTGGTGCTTACCTGTATTAACTCGCCACTGGCTAGAGATATGTGCCAGGGCGATCCGAGATTTCTGGGGCCTCTGCCCCACCAGGACCACTTGGCAATTGGCGCATTTGATTTAATTGCTGACTCGCGGCCAGTTGCTGCGCAAACAATGTTGCCTGTATTCCATGGAACAGACCCTCGAGCCAACCAACCAATTGGGCCTTGGCAACTCGTAGTTCGCTGTCTGACGGTGTCACTCCATCGCGAAATGGCAGCGACAACATCCGCAACTCTTCTGCCAAGTCGGGTGAAAGGGCTTCAGTCAATTCAACAATTGATCGTTCATAAATTTCCGCAAGACGTTCGCGTGCCGGTCCATCCATCGTCATTGAATGCACTTCGTCAAGCAGTTGCTTAATCATCGAACCGATGCGCATCACCTTGGCCGGCGCTGTCACCGTTTCGTTTGGAATTGCTGGTGGATTTTCTTGGGCATCATCTTGCACTACTTCAGTCATAGTTGCATTATCTCACGGTCGTTGAGCAATTGCCAACAACGGAACATGCATTTCTGCTTCTGTCAACGATCCGTGTCGGCAAACCAGCTGATATGGACCAGTGTCGTATGGCTCATGAAAACTCACATCTTTAAACGGTACGAGTGCAACATCGCCAAGACGCTTGCGCGCTGCATCGGTCACCCGTGGACCAAACCATCCATTGTCTATCGTCTCGTCACGAGTGACGACCCAAGCAACGTCGCCGTACAGTTCTTTTGCGGTTGCAAGAAGCGACTGAGTAGCACCATTGCGTGCGTGAAGCCAACGAAACCTGCCCTCGCCAGACTGATACGCAACTTGATCAAGTACATCGCGGTGCGGAGTGATTGATGCGTCGCCGATGTGCACCTGGCCATGATCTGCCGTCACGATCAACACACTCCCTGGTGTCAATTGCTCAAGCACATCTGCAACCAATCGATCTGCTTGTCGCAACTCTGCTTCATAAAACTCACCGAAACCACGCTCGTGAGCAATCTTGTCAATTCCGTCGTAATAGGCATATATAAATTTTTGACCCGTTCGCAACAAGAGACCAACTTGTACTGCAATGCTCGACGAAGATCTCCAACCCATCGGACGAGAACCGCGTAAGTGCGCTTCGGTAAATGCCGAGCCTTCAAGTTCGGCTTTGCTCAGCACCGGCACTGACGCACCCATAAAGGGAGGGCACGGCTGCACCATCTCTGGCGGATACGTTGTGCGCAAGTCGCCCTTTTCATCTCCCCAGCGCAACATCTGCATCACGTGACGCCCCATGTCCATGCGATAACCCATGAGGCCGTGTTCGCCAGGTGTCAAACCCGTGGTAATCGACGTCAATGCAGTCACCGTTGTTGATGGTGCAACCGTGGTGATCGATCCACCTTGCATCGAAGAAATTGTTGGCGCATGCGCAATGTTGCTTTGCAGTTGATGCCAACCAAGACCGTCGATGACGAGCAAGACAACTTGGTTTGCTCCCTCTACTGCTTTTGGCATCCATGCAGGAACCGAATCTGTGCCCCGCGGCCCGAGCAGGCTTGGGATAATGCTGGAGATACAACCCCCTGAATACTGAGGAAGCGTTGGATCTAACACGCGATCTACACTACAACCGTGCGTGTATCTACTCGGGGCGACTATGCGTGTCGCGCTCTTCTCTCTCTTGCCCTCCATGAAGGCGAGCCAGGCCCAACATCGGTGCGCGACATCGCAACACGCACTGCGCTTCCACAGCCTTATCTTGAGCAGATTCTTTTGGTGCTCAAGGGCGCAGGCCTCGTCAAATCAAAGCGTGGCGTAGGCGGCGGATACACACTTGCTCGACCACCAGAAGACATATTGCTCTCGCAAATAATTGCAGCAGCCGACGGCCCGATCAGTCTTGGAGATTTTGGCAAACCACACCAGGATGGCTCATGCGATCATGAAGGACACTGCGTCCTGCTAGCGATCTGGAATGTTGCTGGTGAGCACATGCGCGAGCACCTCGAGGATTACACGTTGGCAAAAATTGCCTCTGCAGCCAAAGGCACATCGCCCTGGCCTCAACTCCATCACTAAATCGGTAAATCAATTACCCGTAAAGCGTTTAGCTACAACGTGCGAGCAATGCTTTCATGTCGTCGGGCATTTCGGCTTCAAACGACATCGATTGTCCACTGATCGGATGCAAGAAGGCCAACTGAGCGGCATGCAACATCGGACGCGGCGCAGAGAGCGAACTTCGCGCACCTCCGTATGTCGAGTCTCCCACTACGGGATGACCAATTGATTCGAGATGAACTCTGATTTGGTGCGTTCGTCCAGTTTCGAGATTGCATTCAACTAATGAGCTCGGCAACGGCAGATCAAACTTTGACTTCACTTCAAATCGTGTTCGAGCGGCCTTGCCGTCGACAACGACTCCCATGCGAGTCGGGTCTTTCTGATCTCTACCGATAGGAGCATCAATGGTTCCAGACAAAACGGTTGGGTGTCCCCACACGAGCGCCAAATAGGTGCGCTTCACTTCACGCTTTGATAACGCATCGACAAGTGCTTCGTACGCTGCTTGCGTTTTTGCCATCACCATCAAGCCAGTCGTGCCCGCATCCAATCGATGCACAACGCCAGGACGCAACGGGTCACCAGCAGATGCCATTTCAGGAAACCTCGCAAGGGCTCCGTTGACCATCGTGCCTGTTGGATTACCAGCGCCAGGATGCACAACCAAACCTGCATTCTTATTGATCACCACGACGTCGGCGTCTTCAAAGACAACATCCAAGATCACGGTTGCATCGGCTGTTGGCAATTCTTTTTTGGGCAGCAATGCTGTATCAATGGATATCGACTGACCTTCAGCGATTTTGGTTTTGCCGGTCACGGCACACACTCCGTCGACCACTACTCCGCCGGCCTGTATCAGCGACGCCGCAGAGGCGCGACTCACATCGGCAATCAACGCAACGATGCGATCCAGCCGTTGATCATTGAGTGCTGCAGGAATAGTTTCGTTCAGCACTAGTGGACATCCGTTCGATTGATCTGAGAGTTGTACTTGAGCATTGCCACCATCATTGTCGCGGCTCCGATCATGATTGCCATGTCGGCGACGTTAAATACTGGCCACCACTGAAAATCAATGAAGTCGATAACGGCACCCCGCATCCACCCGGACCCTCGAAAAAGGCGATCCAAGATATTTCCTACTGCCCCACCAATGATCAAACCCGTTGCCACACGCGTCAGGGCGTTGTCGGCTCTGCGTAGCGACAGCAACAACAACACCACAACGACCAAGCCGATCACGCCGATAATCGGACCGATTCCAGTACCGCGCGAGAATGCCATGCCCCGGTTATAGGTCAAATTAAATTGCATTGTCCAGATCACATGAACGATGTGACCATCAGCAAGATCTCGCAGTGCCCATGCTTTTGAAACCTGGTCCAACAGCACGATGAGGGCTGCTATCAACAGACTCATGCGCGATGCTCTCATCATGAAAAATCTGCTGCCCAAAAATTGTGTTTGGCGTCTGTCATCGACGGCCGATGCCACCGACACGCTCAAGAACCGACTCGGTTGTTTCCGGAATCGCCTTGAGACGCTCGCGCGGAATCGCTAAACCAGTGTGCACGGAATATCCATACTCACCAGTCTTGATTCGCTCAAGTGCAGCATCTAACTCTTCAACAATCTGCCGAGCCTGCGCCGAGAGCATGAGGTCGCGAGAACGTTCGACCACCATGGTGTCGCCTTCGCCGCCCTCTTCATCAAATTGCACATCACCCATCTCCACATCTTGAATGAGTGAGTTTGCCTCGTCATCAAGACGCAGAGCCTGACGCAGCAGCACGGCTTTCTTATCGAGCATCAACTCACGCTGACCAGACAAGAACTTCAGATCAAATTCTTTCGTCGCCTGAATACCGTCGGCAAACTCGGTCTTGATGATCGGTGGGCGCGGTGGCGGTTCTGGTTTGCGCTTGGCGCGCAATGCGGCTTCGCGTGCAGCTTCTTTTTCTGCGGCAAGAGCAAGTCGGGCGGCTTCTTTCTCTTCACGGTCACGTGCCTTCTTGGCTTCCTGTGCTGCTTTGAGAGCCAACCTTTCGGCAGCAACGCGTGCCTTTTCCTTGGCAGCCTCTTTCGCCGCCAATGCTTTCATCTTCTGCTGTAACGCCATGTCTTTCTTGCGTTGAGCGGCAATCTTTTTGCGCTCCGCTTCTTTTTCGCGCATTGCCTTTTTGCGTGCTGCCCC
>Ga0194049_1000184_pt1 | contig 23204 bp, 17 predicted proteins | sample JunL2225m_MetaG_FD_148665 | JGI IMG/M metagenome (GOLD analysis project Ga0194049, IMG submission 148665) | Anoxic zone freshwater microbial communities from boreal shield lake in IISD Experimental Lakes Area, Ontario, Canada - Jun2016-L224-25m | ecosystem: Environmental > Aquatic > Freshwater >... | reverse complement strand
TTCACGCCTTTGCCGTCATTCGGCACACCGTCACCGTTGAATCCCTCTTAGACGCCATGCTACGGCGAGCCTTGCCGGGTGGCTGCCAAAACCAAAGCTACTCATGCTGATTGGCGAAGGTATTGATCAGCACTTTGGCTCATAATGAGAATTGCTGAGTGCCGGACTGGCAACTTGACGGCAGGGGGCCTCCCGGCTCTGGCTTCCATGCGTCTGCCACAAAAGGTATAATCTGCCATCACAACACAAGCAACAGGACACAAGCCGAAACACTGGCCTTGCCTACAGGAAAGAGCGACGTTCCATTGAATGACCAGCCAATCGCCAAAAAACATCCAACACAAACGGAATCATCCGACCACCCATTGTCAACCGGCCCGGGCCTGGTTTCGCCGCCACGGGCGTTGGATTGATTGATGGCATCTTCTGATTTTGCCATTCGCGCCCAAGGGCTGTCGAAGTGTTACACCCTCTACGACCATCCCGCAGACCGCCTGAAGCAAATGCTGATGCGCGGGTGGCGGCAATATTACCGCGAGTTTTGGGCCTTGCGCGAAACCAGCTTCGAGCTGGCCAAAGGACAGGTGATGGGGCTGGTGGGGCGCAACGGGGCGGGCAAGTCCACCCTGTTGCAGTTGGTCTGCGGCACGCTGGCATCCTCCGGGGGCAGCCTTGAAGTGCGTGGCCGCGTCTCCGCACTGCTGGAACTGGGGGCGGGCTTTAACCCGGAATTCACCGGGAGGGAAAATGTCTACCTGTCCGCCACCATTCTGGGCCTGTCCAAAGCCGAGATTGACCGGCGCTATGAAGGGATCGTCGAGTTCTCCGGCATAGGCGATCACATCGGCCAGCCGGTGAAGACCTATTCCAGCGGTATGTTCATGCGCTTGGCATTTTCCGTCGCCACCAGCGTGGACCCGGACATTCTGATTATCGACGAGGCGCTTTCGGTGGGCGACGGCGAGTTCGCCAGAAAATCCTTCGACCGCATTATTGCCATGAAGGAATCCGGCAAGACCATTTTGTTTTGCTCGCATTCGATGTACCACATTGAGAGCATTTGTGACTCTGCCATTTGGCTGGACCGGGGGCGCTTACGCATGTATGACACTCCGGGATTGGTGACATCCGCTTACCAAGCCAGCCTCAACGGCCCGTCCGCCAGCCCGCAACAAGCCCCACCCCCGCAAAGCCTCCCAAACCAAGGAAGACTGACGAGCATCGTTTTGCGTTGCGACGGGCAGATGGGGCAGGAAGTCTATGCCCAAAGCGGCATATCGGCTCTAGATGTTGAAATCAGCTTTATTTCCGACCCGGCACTGCCTACGCCCTCGGTGGCAGTGACTTTCGACAATGACGAATGGAGAATGGTCTGCAGTACCCGATCGCTTGACGACGGGGAGTTGCCCCGCGACAGCGCCGGGTGTGGCACTGCCCTTGTGCGATTTCCATCACTGCCGCTACTCAAGGGTGTCTACCACATCAGCGTGTACCTGATGTGCGAGCGTGGACTCCACATTTACGATGCATCCCCCCATCTGCACACTGTTGTGGTAAAGCAAGCATCTTTGGAGCAAGGCATTTTTCACATCCCATGCGAATGGCTCACGCCGCCAACCCCCACTCTGCCCGATATGGCGGATGCACAATGATTTCTGTCATCGTCGTCAATTACTTTAGCCATGCGCTCACCGCACGGGCTGTCCGCAGTGCCCTAGCGGACGATCCGTCCGCCCAAATAATCGTTGTTGACAATAGCGACGATGCCACCGAAGCCGAAGCTCTAGCCAAGGGTTTGCCCGAAGGTGTCGAATGCATCATCGCACCGGTCAATCTAGGCTTTGGGCGCGGCTGCAATTTAGCGATGGAACACGCCAAGGGCGAATGGGTGTTTTTGCTTAACCCCGACGCCTACGTCTTGCCGGGTTGCCTAGGCAGACTGGGCGACACGCTCCGCCGCCACCCGCGAGTCGGCGCGGTGGCCCCGGTGACGCAGTGGGACGATGCCGGAAGGTTTATTTTGCCGTTCGGGCAAATGCCGACACCTGCGTGGGAGTGGCTGCTCTCGCTGGGTACGCGCGTTCCCCCCCTTGGTCGCTTACTGTCAAAACGTTTCAGGGCTTGGACACTGAACTGCCTACAGGCATCGAAGCCGGTTTCCCATCGTATGCTGTCTGGTGGTCACATTCTTTTGCGACGGCAAGCTGTTGACGCAATCGGCGGGCTTTTCGACCCCAGCTTTTTCATGTATTACGAAGACACCGACCTTTGCCGGCGGTTGCACTCTGCCGGGTTTGGCCTCTTGCTCGACCCGTGCGCAAGAGTGGTCCATGAATGGCGCAACGACCCCAGTAAAAACCGTTTTATCGCGGATTCCCGCCGACGTTACTTGGACAAGCACTTCCCCTACACCTGGTTGAAAGACGGGCGGCGTGAGCAAATGGAACGGTGTTGGCCTGCCCGATCCGTCGGCCCGACACTTGATCTTGGAGTATGCATGTCGCCGCCGACGTTTGACTTGCCGACCGGACAATCTGGCCAATGGCTGCTGGAACTCAGCCCTAATCCCTTATTGATACCATCCGCCTACAGCGTAAGTTCCAACCCGCCATGCCGTGTCCCGCCGCATATCTGGGGATTGCTGGGGGCCGGGCGCTATTGGGTGCGCGTGACCGCTCCCGGCGGACGGGAATCGCTGTTTACTTGGGACTTGCCAGCCTTTGCGATGATGAATGGTTAAATGCGAACATGCCGGAATATAAAAACTTCTCCTTCCCCTTAAATGTGTATTCCCATGTGCTGCACTTGGACTATGGCGGTTTCCAGTATCTGCATTACGGCATGTTTGGGGAGGGCCAAAAGAACCTGATTGCGGCGCAGGAGAATGCCAGCAAGCTTCTTTTCTCCAGGCTGCCGCCACGGCCTTGCAGAATACTTGAGGTCGGCATCGGCACCGGTGCCACGCTCTCCAGTCTGGCCCAAGCGGGCTACGAAGCCACTGGGATAACCCCTGATGAAAGCCAAATCCTCTATGCCAAGAGCATCCACGGGAACGGCATGCCTGTCGTCTGCAAAAAATTCGAGGATTTTATCGACGGGCGGACATTTGATTTGATTATTTTCCAGGAAAGCGCGCAGTACATCGACACCGCCACCCTATTCCAAAAAGCCTCCAGCCTGCTCAACGCCGCTGGACGGATAATCATCATGGACGAGGTCTCCCTGGGCAAGGATTCACTATCCAGCCCCGGCCTGCCGCCATTGGATGGCTACCTGTCCTTGGGTGAACAATTCGGTTTTGACATTGAGGAACGGCTTGATTTGACTGCTTTGGCCGCACCGACCAATGCCTATATTCTCGATGCCGTGACCAGACACCGGGCAAGGCTGATCCAAGACCTTGACCTTGCTTCCGCTGAAATTGACGGTCTGCTTGATTCCGCCAAAGCCTATTGCCGGAAATACACGGAGGGATGCTACGGCTACTGCTTGCTGGACTTCAAGAAAAAACCGTCCAACGCGGACAAATTGCTCGTCGATTGGGCTGGCCCGGCGGACGAGGCCGAGTTGCTGGCCTTGTTCCGTCGGGCCTTCGGCACCGACATGCCCGCAGCTTTGTGGCGCTGGAAATACGCCGGACTGGACACCCCCGGCGCATTGGCTCGGCGGGACGGGCTGGCAGTGGCGTTCTACGGCGGCATTCCCCGCACGGTCAGCCTGTTCGGCTTACCGGCAACCGCCGTGCAAATCGGCGATGTCATGGTTGACCCCGCTGAACGCGGCGTGTTGACCCGGCGGGGGCCGTTTTTCCTTGCTGCATCGCATTATTTGCGCCACTGCGTGGGGGAGGGGAGAACCTTCCCCTTAGCCTTTGGCTTTCCTTCGCAACGGGCTTACCGACTGGGCGAGCGTTTGGGGCTTTATGCCAAAGTCGGCGAAATCATGCGTGTCGAATGGCCTGTCCTGCAAACCTGGCCCAGCCTTTTGTTGCGCACACGGCCTTGGGCCAGCGGCATGGCTGCGGCAGCCGACCGGCTGTGGCTGGAAATGGCTGCGGCCTTGAGCCGTGAGATCGTCGGCGTTCGTGATTTCGCCTACCTGAAACGCCGCTACCTCGAACATCCGACGTTAAGTTATAAGGTCTTTGGAGTGTCCAGCCGTCTAAGTGCCAAGCTTTTTGGCATCATCGTGGTCCGCGAAGAGGGGGAGGAATTGCTATGGGTGGATGTGGTCGCGCCGCCGGAACGAATCGCAGCATTGGTGACTATCGTCCGCAGGCTGGCTACAGACCTCGGCAAACCAAAAGCTTACACTTGGATCACGGCACAAAACGCAGCCTTGTTCGTCGGTGAATCCGGGGCGGTTTCCCCAACAGAAATCGTCATCCCGGCCTTGGATTGGAACCCGGCATTCAGCGCGGCGGAACTTGCCGATCACTGGTGGCTAATGGCCGGCGACACTGATTTCCGTTGAGGGGAAGGGGCAATGCCGTTAAGTTAAGCTGTCGTGGTGAGCCTGTCGAAGCATGAACGGTTCAACGCCCGAAACTGATGTTACGCACTAAGCCGTTCACGTTCGGCGCAGTGTCCACGTCGGCAAAAGGTTGCCGACCGACGACATCGGGTGAACCTCAAGCCCAAGCTTAGTCCTTAGCGGAGACTGGGAACCCCAAGCACCAGCTTGGGCATGGGGCCGACGGAACCCCAAACCACATACCCAAGCTGGTGCTTGGGGCTCCCAAACCGTATGCCTCCCTACGCCTGAGCGCTCATCGTTATACATAAGTGTAAGAGGCCCGTCATTCCGGCATGGATGCCGGAATCCAGTCACAAGGATGTGAATCTGTGGGTTGGCACATTGCCTGAATCAAGCACTTGTGCAAGCGGCAAGTTACCGTCCATGGCACTGGATTCCGGCATCCATGCCGGAATGACGACGTTTTTGGCTCGGCGGGACTTGTGTATAACGATGAGCGCCTGAGCGTGGGAACGATGCATGAGCAGTAGGGCGGCAACCCCTTGCCGCCAACGAATTCTAAGTCAGTGCGTAACATCAGATAGGGGTATGATACGCAGCACTTTCGCAGCGTTATGCACCGTTGACATCCACTAACGATAGGAAAAGCCCATGACCACTCTCTTCCTCAGTTACGCCGGTGCCGACCGGGCCATCGCCACCGCATTGAAAGAAGGACTCATCCGGGCCGGGTTCGACCAGCCCCTTTGGCAGGACATCGACCAAATACGCGGCGGCGATAATTGGCTGATCACCCTTGAAGAAGCGCTAAGGGATTGTTCCGGCTATGTGATCGTCGTCGGGCCGGGGGGCATCCATCGCTGGGTGCGCTTCGAGTTGTACGCGGCAATCCGGCGCTATTTTGAATCCAACGAGCAGTTCCCGGTGTTTCCGGTGCTGTTGCCCGGAGCCTCGCCCCAATCCTTGCCCTCCTTCCTCAGCATCATCCAAGCCGAAAAACTCCCGGACCACCCCGAACCGGAGGACTTCCAAAGGCTGGCAGCGGTCTTGGCGCGGCTGCTGGCGAAGCATGGGGCAGAAGCCACGCCTACCGATGCGGTGATGTTTGACCGGTCGCCATGGCCGGGCTTGGTGTCCTATGACCGTAGCCTTGAACGCTTTTTCTTCGGTCGGCCCACGGAAATCCTGGAAGCCTTGAAACGCCTGGGCAGCGTACACGGCGGCTTGTACCGGCGCTGGCTACAGGTGGAAGGGCCGAGCGGCGGCGGCAAGTCGTCCTTGGTTTTGGCCGGCGTGTTGCCCGCCATCGAACGGGGCTGGCTAGGGGAGGGGGGAAGTGCCCAATCGGGAACTTGGCTGATTGCCGTGATGCGCCCCGGTTCCAGCCCCATCGACAATCTGGCGACGGAACTGGCAAAAGTGCTGCCGGGGTGGCGGGGCCGCGCTGGCGAACTGAAAACATCATTCCTAAAACCGGGCAATGACGAAGCCCTCAAGTTCGTCGTGCGGGAAGAGTGTTCCGAACGCTTATTGCTGGTGATTGACCAATTCGAGGAAATCTTCGGGCCGAATGTGCCGGCGGAGCAGCGGACTTGCTTTGACCGGTTGCTGGATGCGGCCTTGTCGGACCGGGACGGGCCTTTGCACCTGCTGACCACTATCCGCAGCGATTTCACCCTCAAGCAGCAGGAGGAATTGCCCGCGCTCTCGCCCCGGCTGAACGATCTGGCTGACCGTTATTATCTGCCGCCGATCACCCGCCATGGCTTGCGCGATGCCATCCTCCGCCCGGCGCGGTTGGCAGGTTTGGAGTGGGGCGAGAGTACCCTGCCCGGTCGCATTGAGGACGAAGCCGCCGACACCCCCAACCCGCTACCCTTGGTCAGCAACCTGTTGGCGATTCTGTGGAATAGGAAACAGGGCAATCGTCTGCTCGGCGAGGTCGAGCAGGAACTGGGCGGCGTCGGCGGGGCCTTGTCCAACAGTGCCGATACGCTATGGGACAACCTGACCGGGGATCAACAAACCCGCGCCCGGCGATTGCTGCTCAAAATGGTCAGCGTGGGTTCCAACCGTCCCGACACCCGTCGGACGATTCCGTTAAGCACGGCGTTACGCGCGGCGGGTGACGGGGAAGAAGCCCGCGTCGTGTTAAGCCGCTTGTCCGGTCAAGGCGGGGCGGACCGGCACCAGCTTTCCGGGCTGCGCTTGGTGGTGGTCCGTCCGCGTGATGATGCTATTGAATTAGCAACGCCGGTAGGCCGGAATAAGCCCGACCCGGCGGGCGTTTCCGGCAAAATCTCGGACCAAATGCCGGAAACGGTCGTTGCACGACCTTATTCCGGCCTACCTCCAATGCTTGATTCAACCGCATTGGCGGGTCGGCTGCCCCGCGAGGAGGATTTGGTGGCCGACCTGTCCCACGAAGCCCTGTTGAGCCGCTGGAAACGGATGCGGGAATGGCTGGCGGAACCCGTCACCCGGCTGCAACTGGAAGCCGAAGACGCATTGGAAGACGCGGCCCGGTTTTGGGAAAAGGACGGGAAGCCTGACTTTCCTGGCCTGCCGGACCCACGAATGTTGGCGCGTTATTTCAACGCCAATGCGCCCACGCCGCTGGCGGAGGACTATTTGGCAGCACTGCGGCAGGAACAGGCGCGGGAAACGGAAAACCGTCGCCGTGACGAGGAGAAACGCAAGTGGCGCACCGTTGGCGTGGCGCTGGCGGCAACCTTGGGTGGTTTTCTGCTGTTAGGCGGTGTGGTATGGGGTTTCGATAGATGGGTCATGCAGCATAAGGCTGTCAACAAGGCTGCCAACTGGGAAACGGGCTTCATGGCATTGCAAACCCGGTTCGCACTGTTATACCGCAATCCGCCCGAACCGGAGATGGTCTCAATTCCCGGCGGGAGTTTCGAGATGGGTTCGCCCGAGGGCGAGGGCGAACCAGATGAGCATCCCCAGCATCCGGTGACGGTGCAGGGTTTCCAAATGGGCAAGTACGAGGTCACCTTCGAGCAATACGACGAGTTTGCCAAGGCCACTCTGCGGCCTCTTCCTGCTGATGAAAGAAATTGGGGCCGAGACCATCGTCCGGTAATCAATGTGTCTTGGGAGGATGCCAAAGCCTATGCCGAATGGCTTTCGGCGGAAACCGGCAAACAATATCGGCTGCCCAGCGAGGCCGAATGGGAGTATGCCGACCGCGCTAACAGCTCCACGGCTTTCTTCTGGGGGCCGGTTGAGTCCGAGGCAAAAGATGAGGCCAAGGCAAAAGATTACGCTTGGTTTAGCGCCAACTCGGAAGACAAGACTCATCCTTTCGACGAGAAAAGGAGACCAAACGTCTTCGGGTTATACAACACCGCAGGTAACGTATCGGAATGGACTGCCGACTGCTGGCACGAAAACTATGCCAGCAATCCCCCAAGCGATGGCAATCCCCCAAGCGATGGCAGTGCCTGGGAAGCAGCCGATGGCGGAGAATGCAGCCGGCGGGTGATCCGTGGGGGTTCTTGGGACCTCAACCCGGACTACCTCCGCTCGGCCTACCGCCTCAGGGCCGTCATATTCAACCGGTACCTCACCATCGGTTTTCGTCTTGCCCAGGACAACTAACCCTTTGTTCTTTGTGCTTTTGCCCTTTGTGTCTTTTAGCCCCGCAGGGCCGCCGCGTTTTTTTTCAGCTAGTAGCCCGGATGGAGCCGCCTTGGCGAGCGCAATCCGGGGGATGCCACGGCAAACCCGGATTGCGCCCGGAGGGCTTCATCCGGGCTTCGGCAACTGTTTTAGACAGTATTGTTCGTGGCGTGGTTTTCCTTACCCTGTTCTTACCGAACTGATGTCACGCACTGACTTAGATTTCGTTGGCGGCAAAGGGTTGCCGCCCTACTGGCTGGATAATGCGCCGTCACCCGATTCCTACCCACAGAAAAAGAAAAGGGCTTAGCCTTGTCGGCTAAGCCCTTTGTTCAGTTTGGCTGGGGGACAGGGATTCGAACCCCGGTTGACGGTGTCAGAGACCGTAGTCCTACCGCTAGACGATCCCCCAAGTTCACTTGTTGTCACGGGTACATGGTGGTCATGTATTTTCCTGATTAGGAAGATGTTTCAGCCAGCGATAAAAATGCCGTCATTCCGGCATGGATGCCGGAATCCAGTCACAAGGATGTGAATCTGCGCCTGACTCAAGCACTGGTGCAAGCGGCATGTTACCGTCCATGGCACTGGGTTCCGGCGATCCATGCCGGAATGACGGATTATATAAGTGTGTAAAGAATAATCAGCGCTTGGAGTATTGCGGACGCCTTCTTGCTTTGCGAAGACCCACTTTCTTACGCTCGACCTCACGCGCATCGCGGGTGACGTAACCGGCCTTCCTCAATGCAGGGCGCAAGCTTTCGTCATAGTCAATCAACGCACGGGTTATGCCATGGCGTATGGCGCCTGCCTGGCCCGAAGGCCCGCCGCCTGCCACATTGACCGATATGTCAATTTTTTCGCCTAGCTCAGTCAGTTCAAGCGGTTGCTTGACGATCATCCGGTCAGTCTTTCTGCCAAAATATTCGTCCAACAATTTATTATTGACGATAATCTTACCCGTGCCGACTTTCGCGTAGACTCTCGCCACTGCGCTTTTGCGACGCCCTGTTCCGTAATTCTGCGTTTGTGCCATGGTAAACCTGAATTATTTGTTTTAGATTTCCAGCAATTTTGGCTGCTGCGCCTGGTGGCCATGACTTGCGCCCGCGTATACCTTGAGCTTTCTGTACATAGCGCGCCCTAAAGGGTTCTTTGGCAACATGCCTTTCACGGCGGTTTCAATGATCCGCTCTGGATGAGTTTGACGCAACTTGCCAAGGCTGACCGACTTCATGTTACCGATGTAACCGGTGTGGTGGTAATAAATTTTATCTTTTTCCTTGTTACCCGTCACATGCACTTTTTCAGCGTTGATGACGATGATGTAATCACCCGTGTCCACATGCGGGGTGTACTCAGCTTTGTGCTTGCCGCGCAGACGGCGCGCCAGCTCAGTTGAGAGTCTGCCGAGCGTCTTGCCAGCGGCATCCACTAAATACCAGTCGCGTTTGACTTCGGCTGGCTTTGCGCTGAAGGTTTTCATGCTACTTACGCTCCAAAACGTGCATCATATAAAAGCCGCTAATTATAGGGGAGCCTGGGTGCGAAGACAAGGCTTAAATTCGTTAAACGTCGAATGCGGCAATCTGTAGGTGCGGCTACCAACTTAAGCCGGGGCACGATCAAGGCTTACCCGTTCACCCTGAGCCTGTCGAAAGGTGAGCGGGGAAGCTGTTCATGGTTCGACAAGCCTCTCCTGAGCGTAGTCGAAGGGCTCACCACGAACGGCTTAACCTGCCCCGCCTTAAGCTGGTAGCCGTAGGTGCGAATCCGTAGCGCAAATGAAACATTGATTAGGCGAATGAATTCGCCCCCACATTGCGGCTCACTCGACGACACTCGGTTAACCGTGTCCGTACACCCGACGACCCCGGACGAAAGTCGCTTCAATTTGCCTTTCTGAAGCCAAGTGCAGCAGGCAAAAAAGCTGCTGATCCAAGTTTTGGCAATGCCGAAGGCGCTCGGCAAGGTAGTCGTCTTCTTGGGGGTCCAGCACAAAAAAGTCCGCGCTTTTACCCATGGCAAAATTGCCGGTTTCATGATCCAGCCGCAGGGCTTTGGCCCCGCCCAGCGTGGCCAAGTATAGCAAATGCGCGGCATCCAGGCTTTGCCCTTGCAATTGCTGAATCTTATAGGCATCCGAGAGGTTCCGCCAAATGGAGAAACTGGTGCCGGCACCGATGTCGGTCCCCAGGACAATGCCTATGCCTTGTTTGACATGCCGGGACAGGGGGAATAAGCCACTGCCCAAATACAAGTTGCTGGAAGGGCAGTGGCAAACGGCGCAGCCGGCCTGTGCGATGCGTGTCAGTTCCCCGTCAGTCGGGTGGATGTTGTGCGCCAACACAGTCCGGTCTGTCACCAAGCCATAGTGTTCGTAGGCTTCCAAATAATCTTTGCACTGGTTGAAATGCCCCAACACGGCTTCGATTTCATTGCGATTCTCGTTGATGTGGGTTTGCAAATAAGTTTCGGGATGGTCGTGCAGCAGCCCGGCGCACAGCCGCATCATCTCCTCCGAACAAGACAGAGCGTACCGGGGGGTGATGGCATAATGCAGCAGCGGCTCGTCCCGACAAAGATTGATGAGGGTTTCGGCGTCGGCTAAAGCTTGTTTGGGTGTTTGCAGCAAGCTGTCCGGGATGCCCTCGCCGGGGCTATCCATCAAAGTCGCGCCGGCGATCAAGCGGAGTCCCGATTCTTTTGCCGCTTCGAACAAAGCTTCGTTGGCATGATGAAACTGCGAGCCGAAAACCATGGCCGTGGTCGTGCCGCAGGATAGCAACTGTTTGACAAAACGCTTGGCGGCATCTTTGCCATAAACCGGGTCGGCAAAGGCGGTTTCCGCCGGGAGTATCGACTGCACCAGCCAGTCCAGCAATTGCCCGCCATGGGCGGCGGTGGCGTAATACTGGGGAAAATGGATGTGCCCGTCAATCAGGCCGGGGATCAGCCAAGCATCGTCAAAGTCTTCAATCCAAGCCTCGGGTACTTTGGGGAGAATGTCGGAACGTTTGCCATAATCAATGATCGCCCCTTTTTCATCCACCCATAAAGCGCCGTATTCGATGATTTCCAGCGCATCGGGGTTTTCAAAAGGATTGGCTTTGAGATGGGCGAGAGTGCCTAGGTAAACAGTGGACATGGTGGTTGAATCCCGTTGGTGGTTGATGGATAACGGCATGAAGCAGCCAATGCCATTTTACGTTAATTTTCACGCAACGGTGCAACGGCACAACGCAAAGAACAGAAGCTTTAATAAAGTTGTAAACTACTGGCACTATGACAAACCACTATCACTACAAGCTTGACCCAACATAACACCCCCACAGACACCCACCAAGACCACCTGTTCCAAACCCCCGCCGACGGCGACTTCCGCTTCGACGACAAAACGGCGGCAGTGTTTGACGACATGATTTCGCGCTCGGTGCCAATGTACAAGGAAATCCAGCGCATGACTGGCGAAATCGCCGCCGACTTCGCCAGACCGCAGACCAGCCTGTTTGACTTGGGCTGTGCCACCGGCACATCGCTGTTTGAACTCGACCCGCTAATCGACTCGACGGTGCGTTTCGTCGGCGTGGACAGTTCGCAGGAAATGCTGGATAAAGCCCGGCAGAAGCTGGCCGTATGCCCATCGGGCCGGGAATTTGATTTGGTTGTTGCCGATCTGCATCAAACCCAAGTGGTTGAAAATGCTTCGGTGGCGGTGATGAACCTGACCTTGCAATTCATCCGCCCATTGTACCGGGAACGGGTCATCCGTAATGTTTTCCAAGGGCTTAACGAACAGGGTTGCTTGATATTGGTCGAAAAACTGACCTTGGGCGATAGCCTGTTCAACCGCTTGTTCATCCATTATTACTACAATCTTAAAAAACGCCAAGGCTATTCCGAATCGGAAATCGCCCATAAACGCGAGGCGCTGGAAAATGTGTTGATTCCCTATCGACCGGAAGAAAACCACGAATTGCTAGTCACCGCCGGCTTCCGCCATGTGGAGGAATTCTTCCGTTGGTATAATTTTAGCGGGCTGATTGCGGTGAAATAATTCTTGTAGGGGCAAATTTATTTGCCCCTACATTTGATTTTTTAAACGGTTAGTTGACCTATTACATTTCCCCAATCACCCGCCCAAACGCCTCAACCTGTTGCCAATTGGTAAACTCAATGACGGAGGTGGGGTCGGTCGGTCCCTTGGTCATCCACATAATCAGCCGTATCATAAAGCGGTCAACGCGATTGTAACGCGGATAATCTATTTTTCCTGCAAACACTGCCAATTCTTTGGGTTTCCAGGAAATCCGTCGGAGAAATTTCTTTAAATAGGGGTTGGTTGCCGGTTGGTTCTTTTCCGGTTTGCGTGCCACCACATTCACGGAAAAAAATGCGTTGGGCTTGCTGTCGAGAAGCCGTTCGTGCTGGCTGATGAACTTGACAATCTGCGGACTGTGTTTGCCATAGCGAATGCTCGCACCGATCACGATCTTGTCGAAGGGCATGAGATCAATTCCTGAAGCGTCATTGACATTAATCAGCATGACTTGATGACCGCCCGGTTCAAGGACTTGAATTAATCGACGGCAAATTTCCACGGTATGACCGTCGGTAGTCGAATAGATGATCAGTATGTTGGCCATTAGGGGAATAGATAGAGTTGAGCTTTGCAGCCGAAGCCATCAACTAGCGTTGTGCCAGTAGGGTCGGTGACTTCCAAGCACGGGACATCACCGGCTGGAATCGTATAATATGATGCCTTTAATTAGACTTTTTGGGTAGGAGAACATGGAAAATTACTCGATTTGGGAAACCATTGCGATTGGGGCGATTGCACTGCTGGCGATTTTTTGGTTCAGCCCCGGCATTAAGGCTGCCTTGGAACGGGGCAAACAGCCCCAGTCCGATTGGACTGCCGTGCTGATCCCCCTAGGCTTGGTGGCCTTGTTTGTGTTTTTTCTGATTATTGCCTCCTGAAAGGCTTTCCCATGAACCAAACCGACGACGAATTCGAAGAACTTGAATATCAATATGCCGTTCGCCCGAACAAATCCGCCATGAAGCGTGAGAACGCCGATCTGGAGGATTTGGGGGAGGAACTGATATCGCTGCCCAAGGAACGCTTGAATGGCTTGGAGATGCCGACCCAATTGTTCGAGGCGATAACATTGGCGCAAAACATAGCCAACCATCATGGTGCGTTTAAGCGCCAGCGCAAATTCATCACCAAACTACTGCGGGACATGGACGTGTCGCCGCTACGCGGACAATTAGACCGTCACAGCAACCTGAGTGCAAGGGCCGTCCATCATCAACATCTGATCGAGCGATGGCGCGACCGCCTGCTCAAGGGCGGCGACCACGATCTTAACGCCTTGATGGCCGAATACCCGGATGCCGAGCGGCAAAAGCTGCGGCAGTTGATCCGCGATGCCCACAAGGAGCAAGCAGCCGAAGCTGCGCCACGTTCGGCAAGATTGTTGTTTAAATATTTGCGCGAATTGATGACGGAAGAAGTGGAGGAAGAGATCGGCGTTGATGATGCCGAGGAATGAAGGAATCAACCATGCGGCTAGCTGAATTCATTAAAAAATGCTGGGGGGGCTTGCGGGAAGTCACCGGGGACGATGCCTATGAACGCTATTGCGAGCATTGGCGCGAGCACCACGCATTGGAAGGCGGCAAGCCTCCGGGGCGAAAAGCGTTTTTCAAACAGGAACTGGAGCGGAAATGGAACGGGGTGAGGCGGTGTTGTTGAGTTACAGCGTTTTAAATATCAAATGGATACCCATAAAATCATGCGAGCTTAAATACATTTAACGAGAATAGCAAATGCCTAACCTTTTGCTCAAAAACGAAGAAACGGAAAGAAGTGTGTATGGTTTGCGCCATTTTGGCGGAATACGCCTTACGGCTATTACGCCATACGCTGACTAATCATAGTGACCACCAATGGCGAAGACGTAAATGTACCGATCATCGAATTTGTAGATAACGCGGTCTTTTTGGCCAATTCGCCGGGACCAAAAGCCTGATAGATTGTGTTTCAGTGGTTCAGGTTTGCCAGTGCCGGTGATGGGATCATTGCGAAGCATTTCCTTCAGTATTTTGCACAGAGCGGCATGTAGGTTTTTATCCTTTATCCTAAGCTCTTCGTAAATAGCCCAAGTATTGCCTTCAAATACCAGCGATCTCATTCAATTCCCGGTCGGTAGGCAAGTAACCACTTTTCTTTGCATGGGTATCCAAGGAATCGGCTATTTGTTTCATTAAATCATTGTTTTGCAGCACATGCAGGGTTTCCTGTTCCCGTTCCCAATCTTCTGCGCTAATAATCACAAAATCTTCTCCGTTGCGGTGTGTTACTTTTAGTGGTTCATGCCTCTTGACCACTTGTTCCACATAGCCTTTCATGTTTTCTCTAAATTTGTTGGCACTTGTGCTTTCCATTTTGAGAACCCCATATAATTTTATGCTAATGCTGACCATCATAGCCTGGCCCAGTGAACCGACTCGGTTTTAAAAACCGAGTCGGTCTATGCGAATGTTTATTGCAAAGTCCGAATCCCCTCCTCCGAGCCCAACAACACCACATCGGCGGGGCGGATGGCGAAGATGCCTACCGTGATGACACCGGGAATGCTGTTGATTTGTTTCTCCATCTCCACCGGATTGAGGAGGGTCAGGTTATGCACGTCGAGGATTTGCCCGCCGTTATCGCTGAGAAAGCCCTCGCGCCATACCGGCTGTCCGCCGAGCTTCACCATTTCGCGGGCGACATAGCTGCGCGCCATGGGCAGGACTTCCACTGGCAGCGGGAATTTGCCGAGCACATCGACATACTTGCTGGCATCAGCGATGCAAACAAATTTGCGGCTGGCGGCACCGATGATTTTTTCCCGCGTCAGCGCGCCGCCGCCGCCCTTGATCATCTGAAAGTGGGCATTAACTTCGTCGGCACCGTCAATGTAGACTTCCAAAGTGCCGGTGTCGTTCAAATCAAGCACCGGGATTCCGACCTTCTTGAGCTTCATGGTGGTGCCTTCCGAGCTGGACACCGCCCCGTCGATTTGGGATTTGAAATCGGCGAGCAGGTCGATCAGGTGGTTCACCGTCGAGCCGGTGCCCACCCCCAACACTGATAAACCCTTGACATAGTGCAGGGCAGCTTCAGCGACTTTTTTCTTGAGTTCGTCTTGTGTCATTGTGTCACTCCGTCTTCTGGTTAAAATCGTGGGATAATACCCCGTGGAATGGCAACCTGTCATGTTCTTTAATGTTCCACTCGGGGATGCATGCAAATTTTTTCAACAAGAGTGACATGATTCTAAATTATATCGAGCGCATCCTGCGCGCCCGGGTTTATGATGTGGCCATTGAAACACCGTTAGATGTCGCACCGATTTTGTCCAAGCGATTGAACAATAAGGTTTATATCAAACGCGAGGATTTGCAGCCTGTATTTTCCTTCAAATTGCGAGGGGCTTATAACAAGATCGTGTCCCTAAGTGAGGCGGAGAAGCATTGCGGCGTCATCACTGCCTCTGCAGGCAACCACGCCCAAGGCGTGGCATTGGCTGCGAACAAACTCGGCATCCGCGCACTCATCGTCCTGCCGGTCACCACCCCGGCAATCAAGGTGCAGGCGGTGCGCAGCCGGGGCGGTGAAACCGTGCTGTATGGCGATTCCTATGATGAAGCCTATGAACATGCGTTAAACCTGGCCGAAGGGCATAAACTGACTTTCGTCCATCCTTACGACGACCCTGAAGTGATTGCCGGGCAGGGGACGATCGGCATGGAAATTCTGCGCCAGCACAGGGGCGACATACACGCCATTTTTGTGCCGGTTGGCGGTGGCGGCCTGATTGCGGGGGTGGCGGCTTATGTGAAATTCGTCCGCCCCGAGGTTAAGGTGATCGGTGTCGAGCCGGAAGACTCCGATTGTCTGAACAAGGCGCTGAAAGCCAAGCGGCGGGTCGTGCTGAAACAGGTCGGATTGTTCGCCGACGGTGTCGCCGTCAAGCAAATCGGCAAAGAGACGTTCCATATCGCCCATCAATACGTTGATGGCGTGGTGACGGTGAACACAGACGAAATTTGCGCGGCCATCAAGGACATTTTCGACGACACTCGTTCCATTGCCGAGCCTGCGGGTGCTTTAAGTATTGCCGGGTTAAAAAAATATGCGGAGGAAAATGCACTGGAAGGGCAATGCCTGATTGCGATAGAAAGCGGGGCCAACATCAACTTTGACCGTCTGCGCCATGTGGCCGAACGCGCACAGATGGGTGAGCAAAAAGAATTGTTGTTCGCGGCAACCATTCCCGAGCACCCCGGCAGTTTCTTGGAATTCTGCCGCAGTTTAGGCCAGCGCAACATCACCGAATTCAACTACCGTTTTTTTGATTCGGCAGCCGCCCATGTTTTTGTCGGTGTGCAGACCAGCAACGGACGCAAGGACGGCGAGGCGTTGATCAAGGAATTGCGCAATGCCGGTTTTTCCGTCACCGACATGACTGGAAATGAATTGGCGGTGGAGCATATCCGCTACATGGTCGGAGGACACCCCCCCAGATTGTTGCATGAACATGTTTACAGTTTCGAGTTCCCGGAACGCCCCGGCGCACTGCTAAAATTTCTCTCCACTCTGGGCGGGCGCTGGAACATCAGCCTATTCCACTATCGCAACCATGGCGCGGCCTTCGGACGGGTGTTGATGGGCCTGCAAGTACCCAAAGAGGATCGTAAGACGTTCCATGAATTTCTCGACACACTGGGGTTCCCGTACAGGGAAGAGACCGACAATCCCGCTTACCTTATGTTTGCCGGTGGAAAAAGGCCCGAAGCCTGACTATTTATTTATAAGGACTGATGTTACGCGCCGACTTAGAATTCGTTGGCGGCAAAGGGTTGCCGCCCTACTGGCTTATTCATCGTTCCCACGCTCCGGCGCCACTACTGCCATTAGTTAAGCCGTTCATGGTTCGACAGGCTCACCACGAACGGCTTAAGTTAATGGCTTTGAAGCCAGGGCTTGGGGTTCCCGATGCCGTGGGTCGGCAACCCTTTGCCGACGCTTGCGTGACATCAGTCATCATTTAATCTTAATCATTGGAAATAAACGCCATGGGCATCCACAATAAAGAGCGCAATTTTCGCCTTCAACCCATCGTTCTTGCCGTTCATCTGGCACTGGCCGGTGCCGCCATGGCCGACCCCTCGACTAACGCCCTGCCCACCGGCGGGCAGGTCGTCTCCGGCCAGGCGACCATCCAGCAGCAGGGGGGCAACATGGACATCCAGCAAGGCACCCCCAGGGCCGCCTTGGACTGGCAGACCTTCAACATCGGTGCGCAAGCGCAAGTCAACTTCCACCAGCCCGATGCCAACTCCGTGGCGCTCAACCGCGTGGCCGTGGGCAATGCCTCGGTCATTGAAGGCAAGTTGACCGCCAACGGCCAGGTATTCCTAGTCAACCCAAGCGGCGTGTTGTTCGGCAAGGGGGCGCAGGTCGATGTGGGCGGCTTGGTGGCGACCACGATGAACATCAGCAACAAAGACTTTGCCGCCGGCAACGACCGCTTCAGCCGTGACGGGTCTGTTGGCGAAGTGGTCAACCAAGGCGTGATCAAGGCGCGGGACGGCGGCTATGTCGCCCTCGTCGCGGCGACGGTGCTAAACGAAGGGACGCTACAGGCCAACGGCGGCGGCACGGTGGCGTTGGCGGCGGGCGACGGGGCCACGCTACAGTTCAACGGCGGCAACCTCGTCAACATCCAGGTTGATCCGGCGACCGTCAAAACCTTGATCGAAAACAAGCAATTGATCCAAGCCGAAGGTGGGCGGGTGCTGATGACCGCAGTGGCGGCGAGCCAGTTGCAAGGCGCGGTGATTAACAATTCCGGTTCGGTGGATGCGAGTTCGATCACCTCAGACGGCGGGGTGATAAGGCTCACCGGGGCCGACGAAATCACCAACATTGGCACGCTGGACGCCTCCGGCAAGACGGCGGGCGGCACGGTGGAGATCAGTGCAGCAGGCATCGCAGGGACAGATTCATCCGCCCAACACCCCTCCCTCGTCCGCCAAGCCGGCATCGTCAAAGCCGATGCCCTCTCAGGCAAAGGCGGCAAGATCGTCCTAACGGGCGGGCATTTGCAACTGGATAAAGACAGCCTGACCACGGCCACCGGCACGTCCGGCGGCGGCGAAATCTACGCGGGCGGCGGTAAGCACGGCTCCCCTCTACCGCTTGCGGGAGAGGGGCCGGGGGTGAGGGTCCAAAACGCCAAATCCACCCGCGTTGAAAAAGGCGCGGTGCTTGACGCATCGGCTACCGACAACGGCAACGGCGGTACTATTGTGGCGTGGGGCGACGATGCGGCCCGCGCTTACGGCACATTCAAAGCCAAAGGTGGACTTAACGGCGGAAATGGCGGTTGGGTGGAAACCTCCGGGCATTGGTTAAATGTGGACGGTATCAAGGTGGACACCAAAGCCCCACAGGGTAAAAGCGGGGAATGGTTGCTTGACCCTTGGGATGTGGAGATAACAGGAAGCAATTCAAATACAGTAAGCGGAAACTCGGGCGGTACGACAACTTGGACACCCAGCGGTGCAGGATCACCCGCGCAAATCCTGAACACCGATATTCAGACTGCGTTGCTGTCAAACCATGTAACCATCGAGACCACCGCCATTCCACCTTCTGGCACAGAAAATGGCGATATTACCGTTTCCTCCCCTATTACTTGGTCCACAGACAAAATATTGACCCTGCAGGCTGACCGCAATATCAACGTCAATGCCACTCTCAATGCCACTGGAAATGCTGCCGGTTTGACGTTAAGTTATGGGGCGGCGGCGGGGAATGGATATTTTTTGAATAATGGGGCCAAAATTACGCTTTCCGGAGATAACCCTGTGCTTAAAATTGGAAAATCCGGAGGCTTGGTCAGTTACACCGTGATTAATCATCTAGGTGTGGAGGCGGATGCAACGACGCCCCCGTTGTTGCACAGTTTGCAGGGAATAAAAACAAACCTCACAGGAAACTATGCACTAGGCAGTGATATCAACGCTTCAGCAACATCAGGCTGGAATGATGTGGCAGGGGTGAAGCAGGGTTTCACCCCCATCGGCAGCGGGACCACATCCGCCACCGCATTCACCGGCAATTTCGAAGGCCTAGGGCATACCATTGACCGGCTTTTTATCAACCGCCCATCTACCGATAATGTCGGTTTGTTTGGAACAGTAGGGCTCGACAGTGGCACACCCAACTCGATCAGCCATGTCGGCCTGACGAATGCCGATGTGACAGGTGGTTCCGATGTGGGCATACTGGCTGGTCAAACACTACCCGTCACGAGTGTGGCCCACACCTTCAGTGGAGGCAAAGTTAGCGGAAATTCCTTTGGCATTGGCGGTTTGATTGGTTACAACCAAGCGGGGAAAAATGGTGATGTCTCGTCTTCACTCACAAATTCGTTTAGCACTGCCGCAGTGACCGGAGTATCTGGAACATTCGCAGTGGGTGGACTGGTTGGGTGGAATTTTGGAAGTGTCACTCAAACTTACAGTCATGGGGCAGTGCAAGGTGACGCCTGGGTAGGGGGGTTGATCGGTGCGCTTACTGGGCGTACCGTCAGTAGCTCATACAGCACAGGGTCGGTCAGCGGGACGACTAGTGTGGGAGGATTGGTTGGCTACGTGGATTCAGGGGCCAATATCTACAGTTCTTACAGCATGGGTGCGGTCACTGGAACGACGGGGGCAGTCGGTGGCTTGGTCGGGACTCTCAGCGCGGGGGGAAATGGGTTCATCCATGATTCTTACAGCACGGGCGCAGTCAGTGGGCCGACGGGGCTTACCGGTGGCTTGGTAGGAGAGGTTAGTCCTGGAAGCGCGATTTCCTTTAGCTACTGGGACACTGACACTTCGGGTACTACCAAGGGCATAGGCAGCGGCACTCCGTCCGGCACTTCCACCCTGACGGGCTTGAGTCACGCTGAGATGATGAACGCGGCGAGTTTCCCTAGCACCTGGAGTGCAGTCGGTTGGACGTTGCCTGTCGGCGTCGGCATCTACTATCCTTATTTGACTTGGCGATTCCAAACCCCTCCGCAAGTGGTTTCAGGCAGTTTGACAGGGGCGGCAGGCGGTGAAACCATCAAAGCCGCGCAGCAAGGCCAATTATTGGATTATTTTCCCGCCACCTATCGAGACCAACCCCAGGCGAGTACAGGTTTCAACGGGTTCTATTATATGGCGCTGAATGCCAATGCCATTGCCAGCGGGAATGCGTTGCTCGCCTACCTAAGCGCCACCCCCGGTTCTACGGGGGCTGTGCGCCAGTCGGACGGACTCAACTTACTCTCCCTTAACCTGACACCCAACATACTTTCCGTCACCAGTGCCGCCAACGTCATCGGCAGTGCCCAGTTGGTGACCGCACGCGGTGAAACACCCACCACCGGGCCTGACCCCCTCGCCGATGCGCCTTACACCGTTTCAGGAGCCAACATCACAGTCAACAACAACGTCTCTTTCCAGACCAGTGGGCTAACCAATTTTAATTTAGGCGGCAGCATCACCACCAACAATACCAGCCAGACCTATAACAGCGCGATCACACTCACCGACAATGCCACGCTCTCGTCTGGCAGCGGCAGGATCAGCTTCGGCCAATCGGGCTCGGGAGCTTCGGTCGCGGGAGCTTTTTCCCTGGGCTTAAACACCACTGGCAATTTCACCCAGGTCGGCGCTTCGCCGAATGCGCCTGGCGCACTGCATGTTTCCGGTTTGGAATTATTAGGCAATGGCACCGCCTACACCCTAACCAACCCTGCCAACGAAATTGGCATCTTGGCCGGCAATACTGGCAGCGTAAATCTAGTCAACAACGCCGCGCTGACAGTCGGCAGCGTGAACGCCTCCAGTGATCCTCCAAGCCACCTCGCCACTAATGGCCTTACCACAACGGGTACGTCCACCCTGCAAACGACGGGTGCGAATGACATCACGTTGGCACTGACAACCGGGCAAATTATCTCCAACGCCGCAGGCGATGCCGTGGTGCTGGCTTCGGGCCGCGACTTCATCAACAACTTCGGCGCGACAGCGATCCGCCTGACCAACGCAGGATCCAAACGCTTTCTCGTCTATTCCACTGACCCCACCAATCCGGGCCAGAAGATCAATGGCCTAAACTATCAATTCAAACAATACAACGCCCCTTATGGTGGCACTACACCGCCAGCAGAAACCGTCGACAACAGCGGCTTCCTCTACACCAGGGCACCGGCATTGACTCCCACGCTGATAAATGTCTTCAGAGATTATAATGGCACCACAACCGCGATACTAAAGCCCGAAAATTTCACCGCCACGGGTATGATCGACGGCGACACGGTGTCAAGCTGGTCCGTCATCCCCCTTCCCGCCACTGGCACCTATGCCAATAAGAATGTAGCGACGGGTATAGGCATTAGCGGTGCCAGCCCCGGCACGGCGACGGTAACCAACATTGTCAACGTACCCGGGACCACTGTCCGTGTCTATGGCTATGGGCGAAACACGGATGACATGAAAGGGGACATCGGCAAGCTGGCCGTCACGCTGTCCGCCTCTGCGGCGAGCAAGACCTACAACGGCCTGACCGACATCGTCGGCGCAGTGCCTGCGGTCAGCGCCGATACGCTGGCCACGGGCGACACGCTCCAGGCCTCGGGCTTCAGCTTCGCCTACGACAACAAGAACGTCGGCACCGCCAACAAGACGGTCTACTCCGGCCTCGGCACCGTCACCATCAAGGACGCCAGCAACGCCGACATGACCGGCAACTACGCCATCAGCACCAACGGCACCGGCATCTACTTGAATGACGTGGTCAACACCGCCAGCACCATCGCACAGGCAAGCCTGACGCTGACAGCCAATAACCAATCCAAGGTATTCGGCAAGACCTTTACTTTCACTGGCCAGGAATTTACCCCGGCCGGTTTGCAAAACAATGAAACCATTGGCACTGTAACCCTTGCTAGCACTGGCGCACCCGCTTCCGCCGATGTCGGGAATTATCCGATAAACATCACTCCAGGAAGTGCCTCAGGGGGTACGTTCACCCCAAGTAATTACACCATCGCCTACCTTCCAGGCAACATGACGGTAAGCACGACAAGTTTGGTGCTGAACCTGACGGCCACCGATCAAATCAAGACCTACGGGGCTGAGTTCATTTTTACGGGTACCGAGTTCACTCAGGTCGGACTGGCAAATGGCGATACCATCGACACCGTGCAACTGACCAGCGCCGGGGCACCAGCCCTTGCCAACGTGGGAAACTTTCCCATCATCATCACACCCGGAAGCGCCGTAGGCAGTTTCAATCCAAACAATTACACCATCACCTATTTCAATGGCACACTCACCATCGACCCGGCAAACCTGACAGTGACCGCCAATGGCCAAGTCAAAACCTATGACGGTTTGTCGCATTCCGGGGGCAACGGCGTTGTCTATAGCGGTTTTGTGCTAGGCGAAAATAGCAGTGTGCTAAACGGCACGCTGACCTATTCGGGAACTTCGCAAGGGGCGCGAAATGTGGGCAGTTACCTGATCACGCCGGGGGGCCAGACGGCCACCAATTACACTATCGGCTATGTGAGCGGCACACTCGGCATCACCCCGGCCACTTTATATCTGTCCGCCCTTCCCGATAGCAAGATTTATGACGGTAATACATCATCCAGCAAGACACCTGTTTACCTTGGTTTATTCCCGGGTGATTCGCTTAGCCGGTTAAGCCAAAGTTTCAATAGTAAGGAAGCAGGCGACCGCCTATTGAATGTCGATTCAGGATACACAATAAATGATGCCAATGCTGGCAATAACTACAGAGTGGATAGTCAGTTCGCTCGCGGTGTCATCATACCCCCACCCCCACCCGTATTTGGGTCTTTCATAGCCCAAGAAATCGAACCCAAACTGGGTCCTCGCTATGTTGCGAACTCGCCTGGAAATGGCATTGTCAGTGGGGAGGCAGTGGCTGATGTAGGGGGGGAGGTATTAGGGGGGGAGGT
>Ga0194049_1000180_pt1 | contig 23679 bp, 33 predicted proteins | sample JunL2225m_MetaG_FD_148665 | JGI IMG/M metagenome (GOLD analysis project Ga0194049, IMG submission 148665) | Anoxic zone freshwater microbial communities from boreal shield lake in IISD Experimental Lakes Area, Ontario, Canada - Jun2016-L224-25m | ecosystem: Environmental > Aquatic > Freshwater >... | reverse complement strand
AAGCTGCCTTTGCAAGGCTATTGCGCGGTCATGCGCAAATTGCTGCACGCCATCCATGGCATGCTCAAACATGACAAGCCATTCGACAACACCCGTTTTTATGCCATTCCGATTTCGGTCGGATAGCATAAAAAAACGTCTCGATAACGTTGACTTTGAACAGAGTATCTACCAAAGGACTGACACAGCCCAACCGCTTCATTGCAATGGCAGAGGAAACCGGCCTGATTGGCCTGTTAGGCGAATGGGTATTGCGCGAAACCTGCCGCCAAGGCCAGCAATGGATCGAAGCGGGTCTGCCCCCAATCAGCTTGGCAGTCAATATTTCGGCGCATCAGTTACGCTATGCCTATATTGAGGCGTCAGTGTGTGCAGTATTGGCGGAAACGGGCTTCCCAGCCGAACGCTTGGAGTTGGAACTGACCGAAAGCACACTGATGAGGCGTGAACTCGAATCGGTGGCGATTTTGCAAAGTTTGCGGGATCTAGGCGTGAGCCTGTCCATCGACGACTTTGGCACCGGCTATTCGTCCTTGGCTTACCTCAAGCTTTTTCCGGTTAATGTCCTCAAGATCGACAAGCAATTCATCGACGACATTCCCGACGGGCGCAGCGATATGGAAATCACCGCCGCCATTATCGCCATGGCTCACGCCTTGCAGTTGAAGGTCTTGGCCGAGGGAGTGGAAACCCTGGCGCAGCTTGAATTCTTGCAAAAGCAAGGCTGCGACCGGTATCAAGGGTATTACCATAGCCAGCCCTTGCCGGCAGAGGAGTTTGTGCGCCTTCTACATTCACCTCCCTGTGATGCGGGTTCCCAAGCTCCGGCTTCAAAGCCATTAACTTAAGCATCATATTGATCTTAATAAGGTTATTAGGATTTTTGTCGCTTGATGACGTGAAACCCGAACATTTTCAAGGGGGGTGGGTAGATAAGTCATTGTTTTTGCATCAAAAAATTATGGCAAAAACAGCCTCCGTACCCACCCAAATCCGACTTTTTGTCATTGTAAATCAATTGGATGCCTCTTAAGTTAATGGCTTTGAAGCTCCGGCTTGGGAACCCGGCCTTTGAAGCTTGGTTTCCAGAACCCATCCGTCCAACCGTTGGCAAGCTAACAATTGCTGATAATATATGGAACTGCCAACCAGCCAAAGCCGTTAAAGCCATGAGTAAAGACCAGACGAGGCCAGAGGATTTTCAGATGGACGCACTGAACCGGGTCCGTGCCTACCACCATCGCAGCAAGCACGGCTTCGGACGTTATGCCGCCAGCCCAGGTTTAATGGATTGGGAGACGCAACCCGACCCGTTCCGCCGCTTCGCGGATGCCACCCAGTCTCCGCTGCCGTTGGCGGCTGATAAGCTTGCGGTCTTGTATGTCGATTTATTCGCCCCCGGCAAAATCACACCCGCGCCACTGGATAAAGCCAGTGTGGGCATCTTGCTGGAGCTTTCGTTCGGATTGTCCGCCTGGAAGCAATACGGCGGCGACCGCTGGGCTTTGCGGTGCAACCCTTCCAGCGGCAACCTGCATCCCACCGAAGCCTATCTAGTCGTTTCTGGCATCGCGGAAATGGAAGATGGGGTCTTTCACTATGTCAGCCATGACCATGCGCTAGAGCGGCGTTGCCAATTCAAACCGCCGTTCCAAGGTTTGCTGGTTGGCTTAAGTTCGATCCATTGGCGGGAAGCCTGGAAATATGGCGAGCGCGCCTTCCGATATTGTCAACACGACATCGGCCATGCCTTAGGGGCCTTGCGTTATGCCGCCGCCGCGTTGGGATGGCGGGTGCGCCTATTGGATGCTTGGGGCGATGATGACATTGCCGGGCTGTTAGGTTTGGACCGGCAGGCCGATTTTGCCGGAGCCGAGGCGGAGGCGCCGGATTTGCTCTGCCTGATCGAAACCGGCCATGCTGTTGACGGCGAACCCGACATTGATAGGCTAGTGGACACGGCGAGGGCGGGTATTTGGACGGGGCAGGCCAACACGTTGAGCCACACCCACAACTTCGACTGGCCAGCGATTGATGAAGTTTGCACGGCAGCGCATAAGCCGCGCACTGAGGCACTCCCCGGCGGAGGGAATCAGGCCGGAATTGTGGTGAAACCACGGTCACCCATGCTCGGTGAACTCACCGCCTCCGAGTTGATTAGGCAACGCCGCAGCGCCCAGACCTTCGACGGGGTTACTTCGATTCCCGCCAAAACCCTGTACCGCATGTTGGAGGCGACCTTGCCAGTTGCCAATAAGCCCCCCTTCGACGCTTGGAATTGGCCGCCAAGAGTGCATCTGGTGTTGTTTATCCACCGGGTAGACGGCTTGCCGCCCGGGGTTTATCTGTTTTGCCGTAGCGTAGAGTCCGAATCGACCTTGCGGGAGGCAATGAAGGAGGGGTTCGACTGGGAAACCTGCGAAGGGTGTCCCAGTCATCTGCGCTTGTTCCGATTGATCCGCGCCGATGCAAGGCAAGCGGCGATCACCTTGTCCTGCCAACAAGCCATCGCCGGGGACAGTGCCTTTAGCCTCGGAATGCTAGGTGAATTTGAGGCGGGTTTGGCCGAAGGGCCGTGGGTTTACCGGCGGCTGTTTTGGGAATGCGGGCTGATCGGCCAAGTGCTATATCTGGAAGCCGAAGCGGCAGGGTTCAGGGGGACGGGCATCGGCTGTTTCTTCGACGACCCGGTGCATGAATTGCTTGGCATCGACGATACTGCATGGCAAAGCCTCTATCACTTCACAGTCGGCGGCGCTTTGGTGGACGGGCGCCTGCAAAGCCTGCCGGGTTATTGGCATTTGGAGCGATGATGCTGATGCATGGAGCTAGGGCTGGAGCGTCAAAGCTTGCTTTGACTGGCAAGGCTCTCCTGAGCGTAGTCGAAGGGCTCACCGCGAACGGCTTAACTTAACGGCATTGGCCTTTGCACCTGTCTGCGACAGGCGGTCAAAGCAAGCTTTGACGCTCCATCTTTAGCAGTCAGTTAGTAAGCATGTCCATGAGGCATGTGGCGAAACACGGTTGAAACCTTATTGCGCCTTACCGCGTTGGAGGCATGGGATGGCAAAAAAAATCGCGTCCGGCTTCACCGGCAAAAGCAATCAAAAGCACAAAGGGCAAAGAACAAAGGGTTATTAATCCCTAGCAAGACGAAAGCCGAGGTAGTTGCCGGCTCGATCGAACCTGAGACGGTCACCCGACCGAAGGAACTGAGGGTCGTTGTTCCAAGAACCGCCACGAACCACCCGACTGCGATCGCCCCCTGCGCAGAGGGATTCACCACCATCCCCATAGTGGCCCGTATAAGCCGAACATGTCCATTCCCAAACATTCCCGCTCATATCTTGCAAACCGAAGGAATTTGGCTGTTTCTCCCCCACCGGATGGGTTGTTCCGCGAGAATTGTCCCAGTACCAAGCCACCGAGGCGGGATCATCGCCGCCGCAGTAACGGAAAACCCCTCCTGCCCGGCAGGCATACTCCCATTCCGCCTCGGTCGGCAAGCGGTAGGTTTTGCCAGTTAGGGCATTTAGTTTTTCGATGAATTTCTGCACATCGTTAAAGCTGACCCTTTCAACCGGGCAATTCTCGCCGCAATCTTGGAACGTAGACGGATTGGACCCCATTACCGACTTCCATTGGCCTTGCGTCACTTCGTATTTCCCTAGACTAAAAGCCTGAACCATGACTTTGTGTCGGGGTTTTTCGTTATTGGAAGCTGCCTCGTCGTTATCAGCCGACCCCATCCAAAACTCCCCTGCCGGGATAGCCACCATCTCACTATCCAGACTGCCGTGAACTGGGTTGGTGGCGGGCATTATCTTTATCTGTTCCATCGCCCGTGCCGCGCCTTCATGCCCTTGTAAAGCGGCATCTTTGAACAAACGGCGGGCCTTTACGATATTGGTTGTGACACCATTCCCGGTTTCATACAGCTTCCCAAGGGAGTATTGCGCTTCGGCATCACCCTGTCGGGCAGCATTTTCATACCATTCAGCCGCTTGTTTGTAGTCCTTTGCGCTGGCATGGGTTTGGGCCAAGGCGACGATGGTCGATACTGGGGCTTGAGACGCTAGGCGTTCCACGATTTTTGGCGCGGTCTTCTCAGCCTTGGCATAGGCGTAACCAGCCGCTTGGTCTTGGTTGGCTTTGACAAGAAATTGACCAGTGAGCGCATCTTGCAAATCGTTATTTAAACCCTTGTAGTCATCTGCAAGGATTTCCTTTGCCGCCAGATAGATTTGGCTGGTGGTTGCATTACTAGGCAAGCTTGAGGTTTTTTGCGTTAAGCGACCGAAACTGAAAAACATAATCCGCTTGGCATCTGCGCTGGAGATTAACTGGCTAATATGCCGCCATTCAAGCTTGCACCAAGGCTTGGAGGCATAGTCCGCACAGAGAAATATTACAATAAGTTCCGATTCCTTCCCATAAAGGGTAGGGAGATAAATATGCAAATCCGAACGGGAAAATTCCGCGTCATGATAGTGGTCGTAAAGAACCCTCTCTTGGCTAAATGCATCCGCCAGAAAGCCAGCAACCTGTCGCATAAATTCCCGATATTCACCGGGAAACGAGAGCGCTACGGAGAAGCGACGAGTTGTGGCAGAATCTGAGGCCATGGTGATGGATGGGGATTATTTATTCATTGCCAACATGATATTGTTCTGATAATCACTTTTTACTATTCCAATGACATACACTCGGAATTCAGCCAGTAAATTTAATCCCCTTCTTTCCCGCAATTCTCAACCGCAGAGCATTCAGTTTGATGAATCCTTCTGCGTCTTTTTGATTGTACGCGCCCTTGTCGTCTTCAAAAGTGGCGATATTCATATCGAACAGGCTATTATTTGAAGATTTGCGGCCCGCGACGCTAACCGAACCTTTGTACAACTTGACCCTTACCTCACCATTGACAGTAGCCTGCGAAGCATTAATCATCTGTTGCAACATCAACCGCTCAGGACTCCACCAGTATCCATTATAAATAAGGCTGGCATAACGGGGCATCAAATCATCTTTCAAGTGAGCGACTTCGCGATCCAAGGTCAGGGATTCAATGGCGCGGTGGGCCTTCAACATAATGGTACCGCCTGGGGTTTCATAGCAACCACGCGACTTCATGCCGACATAGCGGTTTTCTACAATATCCAACCGCCCTACGCCATTGGCCCCGCCGATCTGATTGAGCTTTTCCAATACCTTTGCCGGGCTTAACCGCTCCCCGTCGATAGCCACAATGTCACCGCATTCGTAAGTCAATTCGACATAAATGGCTTTGTCAGGCGCAGCCTCCGGTGAGACAGTCCATCGCCACATGTCTTCTTCAGGTTCGGACCAAGGGTCTTCGAGGATGGCACCTTCATAAGAGATGTGCAATAAGTTGGCATCCATCGAATAGGGCGAGGATTTGCCACGCTTCATTTCGATGGGGATATTGTGCTTTTCAGCATAGGCCAGCAGGGTTTCGCGGGAGGTCAAATCCCACTCCCGCCAAGGTGCGATCACTTTAATTTCGGGTTTTAGCGCGTAAGCTCCCAACTCAAAACGAACTTGGTCATTACCCTTGCCGGTAGCCCCATGGCATATGGCATCGCAACCCGTTTCATTGACAATCTCAATTAGCCGTTTTGCAATCAGCGGGCGCGCAATTGACGTACCGAGTAAATATTCCCCTTCGTAAATCGTATTGGCTCGAAACATGGGATAAACAAAATCAAGGACAAATTCCTCCTGTAGATTGTCAATGTAGATTTCCTTGATTCCCATGGCCTGGGCTTTTGCGCGGGCCGGTTCGACTTCCTCACCTTGTCCAATATCGGCTGTGAATGTGACAACTTCACAGCCGTAGGTTTCCTCAAGCCATTTCAGGATTACAGAGGTATCGAGTCCGCCCGAATAAGCCAAGGCGACTTTATTGATCGTATGATTAGACATGGATTTCCTGCTATATTGTAAGCGATAGAAACAAATATTATAACGAATTAAAACAGTGTGTGCTGATTACTTCGACCGGATATTGATTACTGCCGATTCGTTGAGAAGACTAATATGCATAGTCATGATTGGTAGCAAAAAAGCCGTATCAACAAAATGCTGAAACGGCTTGTTTTGGGTTGAAAACTTCAACAATTCTCTAACAGTTTAGTAACTCAACCACTCATCGTGGCCAGCCCTGCGCCCATGGACATAATCAAAATAAAGAGCCTGAATCTTCGTAGTAAGTGGGCCTCGTGTACCAGAACCAATCTCTCTCCCGTCCAAAATCCGAATCGGCGTTACCTCAGCCGCAGTGCCTGTAAAGAATGCTTCATCAGCAATGTAGACTTCATCCCGTGTAATTCGTTTCTCAATGACTTCAAGACCCTGTTCCTTGGCAATAGTCATCACAGTCTCACGAGTAATGCCTTCAAGAGCGGAAGTAAGGTCTGGCGTGTAAAGCTTTCCGCGTCGAATGATAAATATATTCTCTCCACTCCCTTCCGCCACATAACCTTCATGATCCAGTAACAACGCCTCGTCACAACCACAGGCAGCCGCCTCTTGCACAGCTAAAATCGAATTAAGGTAATTGCCATTGGCTTTGGCCTTACACATCAAACTATTCACATGATTGCGTGTGTATGAGGAAGTACGAACTGTGACACCATTCTCTATGCCTTCATTACCGAGATAGCTGCCCCATTCCCAAGCCGCAACCATAACATGTACAGTTAAATTAGTGGCATGAACACCCATTCCTTCTGAACCTAAAAAACACATCGGACGAATATAAGCACTAGCAAGTTTATTAACCTTGACGGAACCAATCTGTGCTTGATCCAATTCATCTTTAGCGAAAGGAATTTTTATATTTAAAATATGAGCTGATCGGAACAATCGGTCGGTATGATCACGCAAGCGGAAAATTGCCGTACCTTTATCGGTCTGATAGGCCCGTAACCCCTCAAATACACCCAAACCATAATGGAGGGTGTACGTCAATACATGAGTCTTGGCATCCCGCCAAGGCAACCATTCGCCATCCAGCCAGATGATGCCATCTCTATCGTCCATCGTCATTGAAATTTCTCCGATATGTTAATATTGATTAAAATTAGCAATTAGGTACATTCCATTTTATCACGCCACACTTCCTGAACCCTAGTACGAATCGCAGCAAAGTCTTTCTCAGGGACTGTAGCCGGTTGTTCAAGCAAGGCTGCTCTGTGTGTTTGTTCACGAAATAGGCAATAAGCCTCTCTCAATAGATCAGCTTGCTCCTGACTTAGAAAACTGATGTCTCGTAAACTATCAAGAAGCCTTACCACATCGGTCCATTGTGTCAGGACAGGATGTTTGGATGCACTCATTAACACCCCGAATTGTACTATAAACTCTATATCAGCAATACAACCGCGAGCCTGTTTAAGATCAAAATATCCAAGGGATTTGATTTCAAGACTTTCACGCATTTTTTCGCGCATTTGCCGTATGTCCTGCCGTAGTAACATTTCATCACGCGACATACACAAAATACGTGAACGTATGTCATTAAATATCTCAGCAATTTTGAAATCGCCTGCAATAAATCGGGCACGTACAAGCGCCTGTTGCTCCCAAGTCCAAGCATTTTCCTTTTGATACTTTTCATAAGCTTCAACGCTACTTACTAAAAGCCCGGAGTTCCCACTTGGACGTAGTCGCAAGTCAATCTCATAAAGCGTACCTGCAAGAGTCTGAGTAGTTAGAATTGACACCATTTTTTGAACTACCTTAGCGTAGAAATGCCCACAAGGAATAGGTTTATTACCTACAGTAAGCGTCGAATCATCAACACCACCATAAAGAAATACTAAATCTAAATCTGAAGCATAACTTAATTCAAGTCCACCCATTTTGCCATAGGCGATAACTGCAAACCCTTTAATTTCACCTATAAAGGCACCAGGTGGAGTTCCATGACCTTGTACAGTAAATTTCCAAGCCTGCTGCATTACACACGAGATTAAGGCTTCAGCAAGCCAAGTCAAATAATCGCTTACAACCATGACAGGAATAACACCGACGATGTCTGCAGCCGCAATTCGTAAGGCATGAGATTGCTTGAATTGACGTAATAAGGTCAATAATTCCTCAATGTCGTTTTTATCAATCTGAATTAAACAAAAGTCTAATTCCTCAAATAAACTTTGGCGGTTAAGTGGTGAATATAGTCTACGAGGATCTAGTAATTCATCAAGCAATAAAGGATATCTTGCGATATAATTTACAATCCATGAACTTACGGAGGACAGTTTAACTAATTGAGACAATGCAAGTGGATTTTCGGCCAATAATGTAAAATAAACATTGCGTCCGGCTATAGCTTCTAATAATTTAAGGATTCGTCGCAAAGTCTCAGATGAATTTTCACATTTGACAATTGCTCTTAAGATTAACGGCATAAGGCGATTAAGTTCTACGGAACCTCTTGCTGATATTTGCCGAATTGAGAAGGATTTTAGGAATTGAGTAAGTATTGGAAGAATCGATTCGAGATTAGAGTATCCAATTTCCTGAAGTTGTGTAGTTATCGTGATTTCATCGGAGTCAGACCAGTCAATAATCACATCTTCATCGACCTCAGTTTGAGGAGATTCAATAACTTGACTAAATATTTCATGAACTATCCTTCTTACATAATTAATCTTTTCCAAGAACTCATGCCAATCATGAAAACCAAATGCATAAGCTAGGCTTTGGCATTGTAGTTCATTACAAGGAAGATCATGAGTTTGCTTATCGGAGTATTGTTGTAATCGATTTTCCACTAAACGAAGAAAGCGATAGGAATGTTGTAGTTTTATAATGATATCTTGTGGCAAATAGCCGATATTTCCAATTATACTTAGAATTTCAATAATACGTCTTTCACGTAATATCTTATTCTGTCCTCCATGTATCAATTGAAATACCTGCCCAATAAATTCAATTTCACGGATACCGCCTATCCCTAACTTGATGTTATCCGTGCGATCTTTACGTTTTAATTCATGGGATATTTTCTTTTTTAATTGACGAAGTTCACCAAATGCACGGTAATCTAAATACCTCCTATAAATAAAAGGGTTTAGAATATTCTGTAATTTTTCACCAGCCACGAAATCACCAGCAACAACCCTTGCTTTCACCATTGCATACCGTTCCCATTCCCTTGCTTGACCTTGATAATACATTTCTAAACCATCGAAGTTCATTACTAGCGGCCCACTTTCTCCAAATGGTCGCAGTCTAGTATCCACACGAAAAACAAATCCATTATCCGTAACAGTATCTAAACATTGTATAAATGATTGAATAAGTCTAGTATAAAACTCATGATAAGTTGTACATTGTTTATCATCTAAATAACCTTCATCTTCATAAAAAAATACAAGATCAATGTCAGATGAGAAATTTAGTTCCCAAGCACCAAGTTTTCCCATGCCAAGTACAACTAATCTTTGGATATGACCTGAACGGTTAATTGGAGTACCCCTGAAATTACAAGCCTTTAAAAATAAATATTCCAAGGTTTCTGAAATAAATGCTTCAGCTAAACTAGTCAAATCTAGAAATGTCTCATCAATGTTAGCCCATCCAGCAATATCTCTCCAGGCTATTCTAATCATTTCTTGGTTTCTATAATTACGAAGTACTCTATATAAATCATTATCAGTATGTACAGATACAAGAAGATTCATTATATCAAATTGATACCTTTTTGAATTTAACTTTTCAAAAAGAAAACCGTTATTAATAATATTTTCAAATATTTCAGGGTTATTTCTTATTTGATTATGAACATAGGGACTAACATATAATATTTTTTTAGCAACTTGATAAAATATTTCTTTATGTTCAGAATTGATAAAATTAAGCTCTGAAAATAAATCCTCTTTATATGTTGTCATTAATTCATTATCAGCTTTGATGATATAATTATTGCTCATAATTTTTATAGCTTGAAGGTTTAGTAATTTTATATTAAATAATAGAACATCTAATATTTATTAAAAAAAAAGGCCCGGTTGTAGCCGGACCATTATTTCTTATATAAGAAAACACAAAAATACAAATTACTTTAATAATTGTCTCTCAACTAGCTCAACATACGCCATTGGAGAAGAATCACCCGCACGGAATCCACATTTTAAAACACGTAAATACCCACCGGGTCGATTAGCAAAACGAGGGCCAATTTCATTAAAAAGTTTAAGAACAATTTTTCGATTTCTAAGGCGATTATAAACTAATCTCTTCGCAGAAAGAGAATCAACTTTTGATATTGTAATTATTGGTTCAGCAAAACGTTTAATTTCTTTTGCTCTAGGCAATGTTGTCTTAATAATTTCATTATCAAACAACGAGATAATTAAGTTTCTGAACATCGCCTTCCTTTGGCTACTTTCCATATTAAATTTTCGACCTGTTCTTAGATGGCGCATTTTATATTCCTAAATAATAGGTTAAATTAGTGAGAAATTAATCTTTTTTCAATCCTTCTGGTGGCCAGTTATCGAGCCGCATTCCAAGTGACAAACCTTTTGTCGCTAATACATCTTTTATTTCAGTCAATGATTTTTTACCCAAATTAGGAGTTTTCAGTAAATCTACTTCTGTTCGTTGAATTAAATCACCAATATAAAAAATATTTTCAGCTTTTAGACAATTTGCAGAACGAACCGTTAATTCCAAATCATCTACTGGACGCAATAACATAGGATCATAGGATTGCTTAATAGGTATAACTGGGAATGTTCCATGCTCTCCAGCAAAATCAAAGAAAACTGACAAATGATCTTTTAGAATTGATGCGGATAAACTTACTGCCTCTTGTGGATCAATAGTACCATTTGTTTCTAATTCAATAATTAATTTATCAAGATCGGTTCTTTGTTCAACACGGGCAGATTCAACAATATAAGACACCTTTCGGATTGGGCTAAATGATGCGTCTAAATGAAGTGTACCGACCGGACAATCGGATCCATTGATTAAACGCTGAGTAACAGGTTGGTATCCTCTACCTTTTTCAACATGTAGTGTAATATTTAACTTACCAGTCGAGGTAAGATTTGCAATAACTAAATTAGGGTTTGTTATTTCAACATCATGAGTTACTTGTATGTCGCCTGCGGTAACAATTCCAGGTCCAGATTTAGTTAAAGTTAAAAGAGCAAAATTACCATTTAGTATTTTTATTGCAAGGTTTTTAAAATTAAGTAAAATATCGATAACATCTTCCTGAACACCCGCAATTGTAGAGTATTCATGTACAACTCCTTCAATAATGACATTTGTCACGGCACAACCAGGAATTGTAGATAAAAGAACCCTTCTCAAGGCATTACCTAATGTATGACCAAACCCTCTTTCTAGAGGTTCGATAACAATTCGAGCTGTATTGTTATCAATTGGTATAATATCCACAACATGTGGCTTAATCAACTCTGCTAAATAGCTTTGCATCAAAAAAACCTATAAAAAAATTTATTTTGAGTATAACTCAACTACTAACTGTTCATTTAGGTCAGTTCCTAACTCACTTCTATCAGGAACGGACTTAAAAGTACCTCGCATTTGGATCACATCAACTTCCACCCAAGAAGGAAAACCATATTGTTCAGAGACCTGAAGTGCGTCTTTTACTCGTTGTTGCAATTTAGCTTTATCACGTAAGCTAACTAGATCCCCACTTCGCACCTGGTATGAGGGTATATTCAGAATGTTATTATTTACCATAATTGATTTATGGCTTACTAATTGACGAGCTTCAGCACGTGTTGATGAAAATCCCATTCTATAGACTACATTATCAAGTCTAGATTCTAACAAACATAACAGATTTTCACCTGTAGATCCTTTTTTCTGTGCAGCATTGGCATAATAGTTTCTAAACTGTCTCTCTAAAACACCATATATGCGGCGCATTTTCTGCTTTTCCCTTAACTGTGTAGCATAATCGGAAAGACGTCCACGTTTTGAACCATGCTGACCAGGTTGTTGGTCAAGCTTGCATTTAGATTCTAAGGATTTTCCCCGAGCTTTTAAAAAAAGATCAGTACCCTCTCTTCGACTTAATTTACATGTAGGACCAATATATCTTGCCATCTGTAATTTCCCCTGAATTAGACACGACGCCTTTTTGGTGGACGACAACCATTATGTGGTATAGGTGTACCATCTATAATATTCGTAATTTTAAATCCAAGATTATTTAATGATCTAACAGCAGACTCTCTCCCAGGGCCAGGACCTGTTATACGTACGTCCAAATTTTTTATTCCATATTCTTTAGCAGTCAGACCAGCTTTTTCAGCCGCTACTTGAGCTGCAAATGGAGTACTTTTACGAGATCCTTTAAAACCAGATGCACCAGATGTCGACCATGAAAGAGCATTGCCTTTTCGATCAGTTATAGTAATAATTGTATTATTAAACGTAGCATTTACATATGCAATACCATCTGATATATCCTTTTTTATTTTTTTAGTGGGTCTATTTATAACTGCCATACAATAACCTCAAATTTTATTTACGTATAGGACGTCTCGGACCCTTGCGAGTTCGGGCGTTAGTTCTTGTTCTCTGACCTCTTACTGGTAGTCCACGTCTGTGACGTAAACCTCTATAACATCCTAAATCCATTAACCGTTTAATATTCATAGCAACTTCACGTCGTAAATCCCCTTCAACAACAAACTTACCAACTTCCTCACGTATTGTTTCTATCTGAGTTTCAGTCAATAATTTTACTTTAATTGAAGAAGGTACTCCTGCATTGTCACAAATTTGTTTTGCCCGAGATTTCCCTATACCAAAAATTGATATTAAAGAAACAACAAGATGTTTTTGTTCAGGTATGTTAATTCCTACAATGCGAGCCATAATTTCTCCCAATAATTTCGTACAATATAAAGCATAATTGAATAATACAAAAATATATTACCCTTGTCTTTGCTTGTGTCTAGCATTTTTGCATATTATTCGTACTACACCATTTCTTTTTAAGATTTTACAATTGCGACAAATTTTTTTTACTGATGCACGAACTTTCATATTTAAAACTCCGATGTTTTTGAATTTATGTAATTTATTATTACTTTAGTTTATTCATACGTAAATTTGTTTTTTTCATCAAACCTTCGTATTGATGTGAAATTATGTAGGTTTGTATTTGCGACATAAAATCCATAACAACAACAACAATAATCAACAACGAAGTCCCCCCAAAGTAAAACGGTACATTCCAATATAGAATTAAGAATTCAGGAAGTAAGCAAACAATTGTTATATAAACTGCACCTGCTAAGGTTAATTTGGTCATTACTCCATCAATATATCCGGCAGTATTTTGCCCTGGTCTTACTCCAGGTATAAATGCACCAGATTTTTTTAGATTCTCAGCCGTTTCGTTAGAGTTAAAAACCATCGCTGCATAAAAAAAACAAAAGAAAACAATAGCTGTGGCATATAACAAAACGTACAGCGGTTGTCCTGGTGATATTGCAGTTGCAACATCCTGTAACCAATTAACACTATCATTATTAGAAAACCAACTAGCAATTGTAGCAGGAAATAATATTATACTGGATGCAAAAATTGGAGGTATTACACCAGACATATTTAATTTCAAGGGTAGAAAACTTTTATGAGCTGCATACATCTTCCTACCTTCCTGTCTTTTTGCATAATTAATAGTGATTCTTCGTTGACCGCGTTCAACAAAAACAACAAAACCAGTTACTGCAATCGCAATCGAAAATAAACTAATTATACTTAAAGTGTTCATTTCACCAGTTCTTGCTAATTCCAATGTACCACCTATAGCTGAAGGTAAACCGACAACAATGCCAGAAAAAATGATTATTGATATTCCATTTCCAATTCCACGTTCAGTAACTTGTTCACCTAACCACATAAGAAAAACAGTACCGGAAACCAAAGATATAGCCGTTACAAATATAAAATGAAAACCCGGATTACTAACTACTGGCAATCCAGAGGCTGTCTGATTTTGTAAGGCAAAGGCAACCCCTACAGCCTGAAAACTGGCAAGTAAAACTGTGGCATATCGTGTATACTGATTTATTTTTTTTCGTCCTGAGTCTCCTTCCTTTTTTATTTGCTCTAATTTTGGAATAACAACAGACATAAGTTGTAATATAATTGATGCTGAGATGTACGGCATTATACCCAAAGCAAAAATACTTAATCTTTTAAGAGCACCACCACTAAACATATTAACCATATCTAAAATATTATGGCTATCTTGTTGAAATAAACTATGAATTGCACGTGGGTCTACTCCCGGAATCGGGATATGAGCACCTATACGATAAACTACTAACGCCCCAAGTACAAATAGTAATCGTTGGCGTAGCTCTACGAATCTACCATATTTATTAGTTAAAATGGGGTTAGGAATACTCATTTATACCTCTACTTGCCCACCAAAACTAATGATTTTTTTCCGCGCTCCATCACTTGTCTGAATTCCTCTTAAATGTAGAGCTTTATTAACTAAACCCGAATCAATAATTTTTGCCTTTCTACAAGTAGATGGAACAATACCATGTAATTTTAAAACTTTTAAATCAATGATTTCAACATCCAAACGATTGATAGCAAATAAACTAATTTGTTTTTTAAAAGGAGATAAATTAGATTTAAAACCCACTTTTGGCAATCTTCTTTGTAATGGCATCTGCCCACCTTCAAATCCAGTTTTATGAAAACCTCCAGACCGAGCATGTTGACCTTTATGACCTCTTCCACAGGTCTTTCCAAGTGTTGAGCCTATTCCTCTACCAACTCTTTTCCTTTTACTTTTGCTATTTTCAGCAGGTGCTAAAGTATTAAGATACATCACTAGATTCCTCTACTTTTAACATATAGTAAATTTTTGACAACATGCCCCTATTTTCAGGCGTATCATCTATAGTCATTGTTTTATTAATTCGTTTAATACCTAAACCTCGTAGACACTCTATATGATTGAGTAATCTACCGCATTTGCTTTTTATTTGAGTAACTTTCAGCTTATTAATAATCATCTTTGATAACCATACGCTTCACTATTAATCTTTCCACACTTTGCTGCTAGATACATTGGATCTTTTATTTCAGAAAGACCTTTAATTGTAGCCCTAACCACATTTATTGGATTGTTAGTACCAATACATTTTGCTAATACATTGTGAACGCCAACAACCTCGAAAACAGCGCGCATCGCTCCTCCTGCAATTATTCCTGTTCCTTCTGAAGCTGGTTGCATGAAAACTTTTGCTGCACCAGTGCTTGCAGTAATAGAATAATACAAAGTATCCCCATTAAGATATACCTGCTGCATGTTTTTTCTAGCTTGCTCCATAGATTTTTGAATGGCTACAGGAACTTCACGTGCTTTACATAATCCATATCCTACTTTTCCATTACCATCACCAACAACCGTAAGTGCTGTAAACCCAAACTGTCTACCACCTTTAACTACCTTTGCTACCCTCCTGACCGCAACAAGCTTTTCCTGCAAACCGTCTGTATTATTATTTTGTGCTGAGATATTAGCCATAATTATTCTCTAGAATTTTAAGCCTACTTCACGAGCCGCTTCAGCCAATGCTTTAACTCTTCCATGAAATTTAAAACCTGACCGATCAAAGGCAACCTTTGTTATACCAACTTCAATAGCTTTTTCAGCAATTGCTTTACCAACTATCTTTGCTGCTTCAATATTTCCTGTATTTACTAATGTCGTTTTTATATTTTTTTGTAGTGTATTAACGCTAACTAAGACTTTTGAACCATCTTCGTTCATAACTTGTGCATAAATATGCATTGGAGTCCTATGTACAGTCAATCGGAAAGCTCTAACAGACCGTATCACATATCTTGTCTTAGCAGATCGTTTTAATCTTGATTGTTTTTTTTCCATAAAATCACCTTATTTTTTCTTTGCTTCTTTTCGAATTATCACTTCATTAGAGTACCTTATACCCTTACCTTTATATGGTTCAGGAGGCCGAAACGCTCTTATATTAGCAGCGACTTGACCTACTATTTGTTTGTCACATCCTTTAACCAATATTTCAGTTTGAGACGGAGTTTCGATAACAATTCCAATGGGAATTCTGTATTCAATTGGATGTGAAAAACCTAAAGATAAGGCTAAAATATTTTCTTTACCTTGTGCGCGATACCCAACTCCAACTAGGTTAAGCTTTTTCTCATAACCTATACTAACACCTACGACCATATTATTGATAATCGCACGACTTGTACCAGCTAACGAATTTGCAAATTTATTTGTTTTATCAGAAATTATTTTAATATAACCTTCTTCAATCTGAACTTGCACAATAGTATGCAGATTAATTGAAATAGTTCCTTTTATTCCTTTTACAGTAATTTCACTACCCTCTATTTTTGCTTCTACACCTTTAGGTAAAATTATAGGGGTTTTGGCTATTCTCGACATATATTAACCTATATTCTATTTTGTCATGAAACAACACAAAGAATTTCACCACCTAATCCCTCACGAAAAGCCTTTTTATCAGTAATTACTCCTAAAGATGTAGTAATGATTGAAATTCCTAAACCATCAAGTACTTTTGGAATTGTATATTTTGACTTATATACTCTTCGACTAGGTTTACTTATTCGCTGTAATTTACTAATGACTGGTGAACCATCATAATATTTTAAATCAATCTTTATAGAAGATTTATTTGTAATATTAAGCACACAGTAATCTAATATATATCCTTCTTCTTTTAATACATTGATTACAGCCAATTTTAAATTAGAAAATGGGAAAGAAACATCTTTTTTTCCTGCAGCTTGTCCATTCATAATTCTTGAAAACATATCCGATAACGGATCACTAATAGACATATTACTTACTCGCTTTTTTAAGAAAATTCAGAAGATTATACGCTACCAACTTGCCTTTGTTACACCTGGTACATCACCTCGCATTACTGCTTCACGTAATTTGTTTCTTCCCAGACCAAATTTTCTATAATAACCATGAGGTCTTCCAGTAAGGCTACATCTATTTCTAATGCGTATCTCTGACGAGTCTCTTGGCAATTTCTGTAGCTTTTCCACAGCTTTAATTCTTTGCTCTTCAGTAAGATTATTATCTATTGAAATTAGTTTCAAATTGATACGTATTTGAAAATACTTTTTTGCTAATTTTTTTCTTCTAACTTCTCTAGCAATCATTGATTTTTTTGCCATTTTCAATCCTTAAGTTCTAAAGGGAAACCTAAATTGCTCCAGAAGAGCCCTTGCTTCTTCATCAGAATTAGCTGATGTTGTAATAGTTATATCCATACCTCGAAGTACATCAATTTTGTCGTAATCTATTTCAGGAAAAATTATTTGCTCCTTTACACCCATTGAATAACTACCTCTACCATCAAACGATTTTGGATTTAATCCTCTAAAATCACGTATCCTAGGAATAGATATATTTATTAAACGGTCAAGGAATTCATACATTTTTTCACGACGGAGAGTGACTTTGCATCCTATCGGCATTCCCTCTCTTATTTTGAAACCAGCAATAGATTTTCTGGCATATGTAATAATTGGTTTTTGCCCGGATATTTTCTCCATGTCTTCCAAAGCATTTTGGAGAACTTTTTTATCCGCTATTGCTTCACCAACACCCATGTTCAATGTTATCTTCTTAATTCGCGGAACTTGCATATCTGAAACATACGAAAACTTTCGAATTAATACCGGTTTAATATTTTTTTTGTAAAATACATCTAATCTGGCCATGTCAGTTTTATTTACTCTAATTAAAATTCAGCAACTTCATTTGTTAATTTAAAATATCTAACTTTACGTCCATCAGCTAATAACCTAAATCCAATACGCTCTCCTTTTCCTGTTGTAGGATTATATAAGGCTACATTCGAGCTATGTATTGGCATTATTTTTTCTACAATACCTCCCTCAACACTACGATTAGGATTAGGTTTTTGGTGTTTATGAACCAAGTTTACCCCTTCAACTAATAGTTTGTTCTCACCCCCATATGAGATCACAGAACCTCTTTTTCCTTTATCTTTCCCAGAAATTACTACTACTTGATCACCTTTTTTTATTTTTTTCATTTTTTTCAGATAACTTCTGGTGCTAAAGAAATAATTTTCATAAACTTTTCAGACCTAAGTTCTCTTGTTACAGGTCCAAATATTCTCGTCCCAATTGGCTGATGCTGATTATTTAACATAACAGCAGCATTACCATCGAATCTAATAACAGACCCATCGGATCTTCTAACTCCCTTTCTAGTCCTTACTACAACTGCATTGTATACTTCACCCTTTTTCACCCTTCCTCTGGGAATTGCATCTTTAACACTAACCTTAATTATATCTCCGATGTTGGCATATCTTCTGTGCGATCCTCCTAGCACCTTTATGCACATTAATTTTTTCGCACCACTATTGTCTGCAACTTCAAGACACGTCTGCATTTGTATCATAGCATTCCCCTTTTTTACATTTAAAATGTAAAATATATATTATTAGTAATTTTTTCGAACTACCCTATGTAAAACCCATACTTTGTTTTTTGACAATGGACGGTTTGAACGTATCTCAACTAAATCTCCTTCAACACATTCATTTTTCTCATCATGAGCCATGAGTTTTGTTGTACGTTTTAAATACTTACCATACAATGGGTGTTGTACCAATCTTACAACCTCAACTGATATACTCTTGACCATTTTATTACTTACAACTTTCCCAGTTATAATACGAATATTTTTTTCATTCATTCCTGCTTACCTTTTTCGGTCAAAACAGTATAGATACGAGCAATATCTTTCCTTACTTTATTAATCTGATCAGGTTTTGTTAATTGCCCAGTTGCTTTTTGCATTTGCAAATTGAAACTTTCTCGAAGAAGATCTGATTCTATTTGTTTCAAATTTTCTTTATTTTTTTTTCTAAACTCGCTCGCTTTCATTACATTACCGTACGATATGAAAAAGTTGTTTTAATTGGTAGCTTAGCAGCTGCTAGTCTAAAAGCTTCCCGCGCCAACTCTTCAGTAATACCTTCAAGTTCATATAACATAGTTCCTGGCTTTATTTGTGCTATCCAATATTCAACACTTCCCTTTCCGCTCCCCATACGAACTTCCAAAGGCTTTTTCGATATTGGTTTATCTGGAAATATTCTTATCCAAATTTTACCACCACGCTTTACATGACGTGTGATTGTTCTCCTAGCTGCTTCAATTTGCCTAGCTGTTAATCTACCACGTTCAAGCGATTTTAATCCGAACTCACCGAAGTTTACCTTACTCCCTTTATGAGCAAGACCACGGTTGTCCATTTTCATTTGTTTTCTGAATTTAGTTTTTTTTGGCTGTAGCATAAAATTTACAATTTTAATTATATTTCGACTATTGGGGTTACATTTTTAGTTTCTATAAGGTTCGTAGGATATACCTCACCTTTAAAAATCCAAACTTTGACTCCTATTACACCATAGGTTGTTTTAGCTTCAGCTGTGCCGTAATCTATATCAGCCCTAAATGTGTGAAGAGGAACTCTTCCTTCTCTATACCATTCACTTCTAGCTATCTCTGCTCCATTTAGTCTACCACCAACATTGATTTTGATACCTTCTGCACCAAGCCTCATTGTATTCTGTACAGCTCGCTTCATAGCACGCCTGAACATAATACGCTTTTCTAATTGTTGTGCCACACCTTCTGCGACTAATTGTGCATCTAATTCTGGTTTTCTTATTTCTTCCACATTTAACTGTACTGGTACACCCATAATATCAGAAATTTCGAACCGAAGAGCATCAATGTCTTCACCTTTCTTTCCAATAACCAAACCTGGACGAGCTGTATGAATTGTTATTTGCGCATTGTTTGCTGTTCTATTAATCTGAATCCTGCTAATCGAAGCATGCCCCAATTTTTTTTTCAGAAACTCACGAACTTTAAGATCTTTAAACAAATAGATGGAGTAATTTTCACTATTCGCATACCAACGTGAAGTCCAGTCTTTTATATAACCTAATCTTATACCGATAGGATGTACTTTTTGTCCCATTTTAAAAACCCTTATCTTGGTTCAGACACTCGAATTATTATATGACATGCTCTCTTTAAAACTCTATTCGCACGTCCCTTAGCCCTTGCTTTTATTCTTTTCAAAAAAGTACCTTCGTTTACTTGAACCGATAATACATGTAATTCATCAACATCTGCACCATTGTTATGTTCTGCATTTGCTATTGCTGATTCTAAGACTTTTTTAATTATCTTTGCTGACTTTTTGTCACTGAAAGTTAGTAAATCTATGGCCGTTGCTACTTTTAAACCTCTTATCTGATCAGCTACCAACCTACACTTTTGTGGCGATACCTTTGCATTACTTAGTTTAGCTAATGTTTCCATTAATATTTCCAAAAGATTTTATTTTGATTTTTTATCAGCCTGATGGCCTTTATACGTCCTTGTAGGAGCAAATTCACCCAACTTATGCCCTACCATATTATCGGAAACAAGAACCGGAATGTGCTGTTTCCCATTATGTATCGCAATAGTCAAACCAATCATATCAGGTATTATCATTGATCTACGTGACCATGTTTTTATCGGCTTTTTATTTCCCGACACCACTGATTCAGATATTTTTTTTGATAGATGATGGTCAACAAATGGCCCTTTTTTAATAGATCGTGGCACAAAAACACCTCTTATTTATGTTTACGTCTGCGAACAATAAGACCATCAGTGCGCTTATTATTTCGCGTTTTATATCCCTTTGTCGGCATCCCCCATGGCGACACTGGATGTCTACCACCTGATGTTCTCCCTTCCCCCCCCCCGTGTGGATGATCAACAGGATTCATCGCTACACCACGAACAGTAGGTCTAATTCCACGCCATCTTGACGCACCCGCTTTTCCTAATGAACATAAATTATGTTCGGGATTCGACACTTCACCCACTACAGCCCTACAATCAACAAGAACCTTTCTCATTTCAGTTGACCTCAATCTGATTGTAGCATATTTTCCTTCTTTTGCAACGAGTTGCACCGACGCGCCCGCACTTCTTGCCAACTGTGCGCCTTTACCCGGTCTTAGTTCTACGCAGTGAATTTGAGAACCAACCGGTATATTTCTTATGGGAAGACAATTTCCAATCTTAATTTGAGCGAACTCGGATGATATAACTTCATTCCCAACTTTAATCCCCTTAGGCGCAATAACATATCTGCGCTCCCCATCATTATATAACACTAAAGCAATATGTGCTGTTCTATTTGGATCATATTCAATTCGTTCTATTTTTCCAACAACATCATATTTATTTCTTTTAAAATCAACTATGCGATAATGTTGTTTATGCCCCCCCCCTTTATGTCTAGTTGTAATTCTCCCTTGATTATTTCTTCCTGAATGCTTCTTTTTTTTCTCCGCTAATGGGGCATAAGGCCCACCTTTATACAAACCTTCAGTCTTAACTTTCACTACAAACCTTGTTCCTGCGGAAGTTGGTTTTGATTTAATTAAGGTCATTTCAATTATTCCAAGATTTTTTATCAAGAACTATCATCTAATATGTTCATGCAACAGCTAGGTCAATATTAAAACCAGGCTTTAGTTTCACATATGCCTTTTTCCAGTCAGATCTGGATCCCATAAATCGACCATAACGTTTTGTTTTTCCCTTTACATTTAGCACATGTACATATTCCACTTTTACTTCAAACATTAGTTCAACTGCTTGTTTAATATTTTTTTTCGATGCATTTTTTTTTACCTTGAACACAAATTTTTTTTCTTCCTCTGATAGCAATGTACTTTTTTCCGATATTACTGGTGACAGCAATATTCTGACCAATTCTTGTTGTTTCATCCAAGTCTTTCCTCAATAAGCTTAATCGCCTGCGTAGTTACTATCACTTTATCACTATTAACTAATGCTACGGGACTCAATTTACTTGAAACACAGACCACTACATTCGGTAAATTTCTAGCTGCTAGAAATAGGTCGGAATTAATTGCATCAGTAATTATCAAAACCCTCTTGCCTTCATACCCCTTTATTTTTTTTGTTAATTCTTTTGTTCTCGGAAGTGTTGGGAAAACATCATCATTCACAACTAACCTATCTTGCCTTAGCAATTCTGATAAAATTGATCGAAGCCCTGCACGATACATTTTTTTATTTAGCTTTTGCTTGTAGTCTCGATTTGTTGCAGCAAATGTAACACCTCCTGATCGCCAAATGGGGCTTCTCGAACTTCCTGCGCGAGCACGTCCACTTCCCTTTTGTTTCCACGGCTTCGCACCACCACCGCTCACATCGGATCTGCTTTTTTGACCTTTAGTTCCAAATCTTGCAGCAGCCAAGTATGAAACTACTAATTGATGTATCAGTGGCTCATTATATTGCTGACCGAACACATAATCTGAAACCGCAACACTCGTATTTTCAATTCCCTCTATTGCAGGTATTTTTAAGTTCATTGTATTAACCTTGTTTTTTTTCGGCAGGTAGTATTATCACATTGCCACCTTTTGGCCCTGGTATTGCCCCTGTAATTAATAGCAAAGACTTCACCCTGTCTATTCCGCATACCTTAAGGCTTTGTATAGTCACTTTTCTATCACCCATGTGACCCGCCATTTTTTTTCCTTTAACTACCCTACCAGGGGTTTGGTTCTGACCTATAGACCCTGGCGCTCGATGAGAGCGTGAGTTTCCATGTGTAGCATCTTGTGTACGGAAATTGTATCTTTTTACAACACCCTGAAAGCCTTTACCAATTGATGTTCCTCTAACGTCTATATATTGTCCTTCTTTGAAGATTTCTAGACTGAATTCAGTACCCACTTCATAATCTTGATTGTCTGAGTCGTCAATCCTAAATTCCCACAATCCTCGTCCAGCATCAATGCTCGACTTTGCATAATGACCTGCTATTGGTTTACTTAGTCTAGATCTTTTTATTAATCCGGTTGTCACCTGAATTGCTCTATACCCATCTATATCCTTTTCTTTTACTTGAACTACTGTATTTATTTCTACATGAACTACCGACACTGGTGTGGCCGAACCATCATCCATAAACACACGTGTCATGCCACATTTTCGACCTACCAAACCTATAGACATTACTAGACTCCAATACTTTTTTCAATTAAGCTTGATTTGAACATCTACGCCTGCCGCCAGATCTAATTTCATCAATGCGTCTACTGTCTTATCAGTTGGCTCAATTATATCCATCAGGCGTTTGTGCGTTCTTAATTCATATTGATCTCTTGCATCCTTATTAACATGTGGTGAAATTAATATTGTGAATCTTTCTTTTTTTGTTGGCAAAGGTATAGGACCCAATACTTGTGCCCCCGTTCTCTTAGCGGTTTCCACAATTTCACTTGCTGACTGATCAATTAATCGATGATCAAAGGCTTTAAGCCGAATTCTAATTCTTTGTTTAGGCATTTCTTTACTCTATAACCTTTGAAACCACGCCAGCACCTACAGTCCGACCACCTTCGCGTATGGCGAAACGCAAGCCTTCCTCCATCGCAATCGGGGCTATAAGCTTCACGTTGATCTTGATGTTGTCTCCCGGCATGACCATCTCAACTCCTTCCGGCA
>Ga0194049_1000179_pt1 | contig 23934 bp, 43 predicted proteins | sample JunL2225m_MetaG_FD_148665 | JGI IMG/M metagenome (GOLD analysis project Ga0194049, IMG submission 148665) | Anoxic zone freshwater microbial communities from boreal shield lake in IISD Experimental Lakes Area, Ontario, Canada - Jun2016-L224-25m | ecosystem: Environmental > Aquatic > Freshwater >... | reverse complement strand
TTTTTATATTGAACTATAAAGATTTTTTAATTGACTTTTATTAAATAATTTGCGCTACAAAGATAGACATTAATACATTTAAACCTACTACTTTTGTAACCATAAATTTACTAATCAAATTAAAAACACAATGAAAGAACATTTAATAGTAATTGGTTCAGTTGTTTTGGGAGTTGCAATCGTACTTATGGTGCGCGACAATTTGCCTAAACAATCTTTTTCTTTTAAGAAATAAGTACCAACCGGTAAAACCATAAATTGTAGTTGGTCATAAATAACAATCCTATTGAAGTGGCGGTTGAGGTGAATAATTGCTGCAAAACGATTAAAAATTAATCAAAAATACAAATGTATAAAAAATTTGACGTACAAGCGTACAAAGCAAAAGCACAAGATAATTTTTCGGGTGCTGATGGAGATTGGCATGGAATGACCGATCCTTCAATGAGTGCTGATGGCGGTTGGGGAAATATGACTGATCCTGCAATGAATGCAGATGGCGGTCATGCTTTTGCTAACGCACCGGAGTATTCATTTACTATTACAAATAGTTCTACAAGTGCAACACCCAATGCAACTGTAACTCTATTTGGTGCTTCTATTTTTACTGCTCCAAGCGGAGTTGTAAACTATGGTAGTTCTGCAACAGTAACAATAACACCGTTTAACAATGTGTCTTATTGGCAAATGTTGCAAGATTCAATGGTGGAACCTTTCACTATTGGAAAAATTCGTGTTCAATGTAATGGTAATGCTTCACAGGTTACTCAAAACATTGGAGTTTACAGTACCAATGCTCAAGGATCGGTTTATACTGAATGGTTGAACATGATTACTACTGTAAATCAGTACCAATTCCAACCAACAATTTCAACGTGGACAGGAGATATTAACGTAACAAAAGACGTTTATCTTCAATTCCCTATGTTGGCTAACACTACACCGGCAAATGCTACGATTTTAATCACTGTTTACTTAAAACGTAAAGTGAATACTGCTCGTGGTTTATCGCATGGTACTGTTGGTGCTGTTGGTTACAAAGCACCGATTGGTGGTTTGCACCCTGTATTAGCAGGTCAAGGTGGTAAAGTAGGTACTTTTTAGTATTAACTAAAACCGAGTAAATTTAAAAGGCGGATGGCAATGCGCCACCGCCTTTTTTATTAAATCTAATTTAACTAAATAACAATGAGTTCAATAGAAACATACATTGCTACTGAGAATCCAAAAGAAGTAGCAAAACTATTAAGAGAAATGGGCGCACCGGCAATCACATCACAGGAAGATTTGTTGGCGAAAGTTCATTATGCTACTGATAAATATGGTAGAAAGGCATTTGAAAGATTAGCAAAGATAGATACACCTATGCGATCTTTAATACTTACTTTCAATGAAAGTGAGAAAAAGAGTAATTGTGGAGGATGCTCCGGCTGTAATGGTTCATATAGTAGTGCGGCAGGAGATGCGGTAGATAATTTGCCATCATTTGAGGTGGACAATCAATCTATACCGACAGCAGTAGCACCGGCATCAATTCCAATGGTTAGTCATGGCGCAATAGGAAACGCACATCCTATGTTAATCGTGGGTGCGGTACTATTAGGAGTTATTACAATATCCATTTTAGTTAAGAAATAAAAGATGCAATTCACTAATCAAGATTTTTATTCAAACTTTACAGCAAGTTTGAAAAGTGGCGATTTAAACCTAACGTCCGATATTTTGGCAAACGAAATATCTGATTTTATAGTTTTTGATACACCAAAAATTATTGATGCGCTGAATAAAGCAGACATAAATATAACCGACAAAGTTTCCGATGAGGAAATAGTGGATGCGGTCATTAAAGGATTAACAGATAATCCAAAGTTAAAAAAAACATTGGCATTCATTATTGCAGATGGCAATAATTTAATTAATACAGCCAAAGGAACGGATAAGGCAAAGCAATTACAGATAGTTAATGATATTGCAGCCGGACTATCAAAAGTAAATAGTGCTATCATTGCAGATACCAAAGGTTTCAAAGATGAAACAATGAATCAGATTGTTGCAAAAGCAGGAAGCACAAAAGAATACAAAAGGATTATTTACAAAAAGGATCGCAAAAGCGGCAAAGCAGGTTTGTATTGGCTAATTGCCGGAGTATCTTTGATAGGTATTGTGGCAATTATTTATTATAGACAGAAAAAAGCAGTTCAAAGTTCTTTGCCTAATATGATTATGGGTAATGGAGGAATGGCAGATTTCAGTCAGCCAAATTTCCATAGTCAAGTTTCAGCACCGGCAGTTGTACCGGCAGCACCGGCACAACAACAGGTTCCTGCAATATTGCCCGAAGTTCCGGCAGCACCATTGGTAGCAGCACCGGCACCGGCAGTTAGTACAAATGTATCATCAACACATATATAAAATGGATATTCAGACAATACATAAAAAAGCGAGTTTATACACTAAAGGAATAGTAGTTGGTGGTGTATTAGGCGGTATTTTCGCATTGTCTACAAAAAGGAGTGTGTTTTTTTGGGGGTTAGTTTCGGCAGCAGCAGGAGGATATATAGCAAGTCGTTTCAGTAAAGTTGATGAAAGTCAGATTGAAGAAAAGGTAAGTACTAAATTTAAGAATTACGATATTTAATAAATAAAAACATGGCAACAGTAGCAAATCAGCCGAATGGCATAGACAATAAAAGTTTAGAGGAAAAGTACGAATACAGGAACACCGATTTTGGAGGTCGTTGGCATGGAGCCGATGGTGGCTTTTTAAGTAAATTAGAAAGCAATCCATTATTTGAGAAGGCAAAAGATTCAGTACAGGCAGAATTTGACAAACTGAAAGGTGGATCAAGTAAGCCGACAGCAGATAATAAGCCGACAACAAATACACCTGCACCAAAGGGCGAAACTACCATTTTAGGTATGCACCCTATGACAATTGTTCTTGGTTCAGTAGGTTTATTGTTGCTTGTAGGTGTTGTAGTAGTTGTAGTTAAGGTTTCAAAAGGTAAAAAATAAAAAATAAAAAATAAAAAATAAAAAATAAAGACAATGGATAATTTTCCTAAACCGAAAGACGATTTTTTTAATGTAATTGCATCACCAAGAAACGTAAGAGTTGGTAGCGGTGGTGCAGCAGGACAAGGCTCTTCAAATACAAGAGGAAGCGCAACTCCTGGTAGTACGACAGGCGGTGGTGCTACTCCAGGTGGAAATATGGGGCAAGGGGGTGGCTTAAATGCAGGAACAGGTGGCTCTGGTGGCGGTAGTTCGACATCAGGTTCTGGCGGAACAGGATTGTCTGGGATACCAAATAATGTTAGGATAGTACCTGGTAGTTCTGCTGGTCGAATAAGCTCAAACCCTAATCTTATAGCGGTAAATTCGTCAAATGGGCTTCCAATAGGAAGTAACACTGCACCATTACCTGTTGCGCCTCCAGTAATAATCCCAACGCCTATGTATGGAGGAGGTGGAGGAACACCAAGCGGAAACGATGTAGGTTCCCAAGAACAATCAGAGCCGGAAGAAATACAGGAAACTGAAATAGTGGATGATAGTTCGGATTCAGATAATGATTTGGCAAATAGTACAAACTTTTCCGGTTTGCCAAATGGTAAAAAATATTCATTTACACCAACAGACGAGGAAATAAAAGCCGGAGGAAGTGCATTATCGAGTATTGGAAGTGCGGCATCCACAGCATTGAAAAACAGAACAACAGGCGATTGCACAAAGCCATTATTGCCTAAATTTATGGCAAAAGCAAAATGGGCAGCATACGAGGACTGTATGAACAAAAGAAACGCAGCACCATCAAGTGGAGTTAAACCACCAACAGGAGGACAGACATTGCATCAAAAATCATTTTTCAGCACACCGGCAGGAATGGCAACAGCCGCATTAATCGGTATTGCGGTAATTGGTGGCGGTATTTATGCTTATAAAAAGTTCATTAAATAACAATTAAATAAACAAAAAAATGGGTTGGTTAAAAAATTTAGGTAATTCGATTAGCAATGAGCAAAAGCACATTGGCGAACAAGTCGCAGCAGCAGCTACAAGAGCAAATAACTCTTTACATGATGCAGAGCAAAAGATAAAAGAAGCGGCACAAAAAGCAGATGCGTTAGCAAAGAAGGTAGCGCAGGATGCTTTAAACAAAGCAAAGCAGGATTTTAATAAATTTAAAGATTTGAATAGAAAGATATTTAAGTCATTAAAAGATTTAGCAGGTAAGGTACGAGGTGCTTTCAAGAAGTTATTGCGAAAGGCAGCATTGAAAATGGTGTATAATTCAATTAAATTGAACGTACATGGTTTTGCGACAAGACTATACCCGGCTATTGCTCCTATTGGCGATTTACAGGCAAAAGGGTTTTCTGCAAAGTTTCAGCCAAAGTCAAAGAATGTTTATAATGAACTTTTGGCAAAATGGGTAGAAATGGGTGGAACAAAAGAAAAGTTGGATGAAGCAATTTTAGCAGGTGCAGGTAAACGTATGCACAAATTCAAAAACAATCCATATAAAGCAACATCAACATCCAATAGAGTAATTATTGGAAAGCCAAAGTCAAGCGGTTTCGATGGCGAATATTCCAATGTAGATGCAACAGCTAATACAGACGAATCAGCTACATTTGATACAGGGGCAGACGTAGCAACAGGAAGTCAATCAAGCATAACAGCAGAGGACCAAGCGGAGTTGGCAGATGCAGGGGCAACAGATGTAGCACCGGAGGAAAAGCATAAACATTGGGCGGCATTTATGGCATGGGTACATAAATTATTCCATAAACATAAAGCAGCAGATGAAAGTCCTTATAATGAATCAGCAACTAATCCCGATGCAGTTGCATATAAAGATGATGCAGCAGCAGATAAAGCGAATACGGATGATTTAAATGATTTACCGGCAGGTGATGTAAATGACATTGTTGGTTCAATAAGTCCAAAAACACCGGATTCATTGGATAAAGGAAATTCGCAGGTTAAAATAAAGTTACCAAAAGGTGATGAAAGTAAAACAAAAGAGATATTATTTGCAATAGGTGGTGCTGCGGCATTGTCGGCAGTTGCTTTCTATGCTTTCCCTACCAAACGTAAATTGTTCCTTCCTATTGCCATCCTTGCAGGTGCGGTAGCAGGTTATTTTGCAGGTAGTAAATTAGGAGGTTCAAAAACACATCCGGCTACACCGGCAGATCCGAGTAAATTAAAAATCTAAATAATAAGTAAACAATTAAAAATAAAAATTAAATAATAACTTTAAAACTAAAAACAATGGCAGAATTAGCAAACTTTTCGGAAGAAATGATGAATAACTTTACATTTACTGATGCAAAAAAACAAACAAAAGAGATTTCTTATCCCGCTATGTGGCATATTATATCCCTTTTACAAAAAAATGCAAAAGAAGGAATTAATGTCTTTAGTCCGCACAACGAAAATCTTAATCCGACCTATTTTAAGCAACAGATGAAAAAAATGGGATATGAACAAATTGGTAATTTAATTGGCGATTGGACAGTATCGGATAATGTTAATCACATGGGTAAAACAGTAGAATTTATGAACAAAATGGGGGCATTAGGCTATGGAATGTTAGCTAAAGCGATAATAGGAAATTAAAATGTTGATTTTAATAGAAAATTTTAAAAAGTAAAATCATGGAATTAGAAAATTTTAAAGGAGATTTTTTAGGGATTACCGATAATGGGAATCCGGATGTAGAGGTGTTTTTAGCAAACGGACAAAAAGAGGACATTTACTCTAACTTTCGTATGTTTGGAATAGGTAAACAAAGCGATTTAGAAAAAAGTTGGGAGGAAAAACGTAGAATAGCCAAAGAGGAAAGGCATCAGCATAGTTGGAAGCAAAGGGCAGAAAATATCGCCATGAAAGTTCCTATGGCACCTGTTCGCGCAGGATTTTTGGCAGGATTGCGTTTAAATATTTTTGGTTTGTCGCGTAAACTATATCCGGCAATTTTATCAGAGGAAGATGCTAAAAAGAAAAATTATGATTTGGAAAATCGTAAAGTAGCATTGGATAAATTGAGAAAGATTGAGGACCTTTATTTTAAAATAGGTGGCAGAAGTGAATCTATTGAAAAGAATATTCGAGTTGGTTTTGATAGACCTATTTTCAATACTAAAAAGATTAAGAAGCAATCAGCAGCACATAAATCGTCTTTTGATGGTGAAACTGATACATATAGTCAAGTTGTAGGTTATGATGATGCGGCAGAGGTGGCAAGTGGAATGGCACCATTAGGGGCAGCATCAAGTATAGCAGGAGGTTTGGCAGGTGCAGGTGGAGCAGCAGGGGCAGCAGCCGGAGGATTAAGTGCAGGTACTATTGCAGCCATAGCAAGTGCAGGTGCAGGTGCAGTAGGTTCTATTGCAAGTGCGGTATCAAAGAAAAAAGCAGCAGACAATCCATATAAAGAAGGTTCGGATGAATGGAAAAGGGCGCAGGATGATATTGATAAAGCGAAGGCAGGTGGCTATCACGATTCACCTATTGTTACAGAAGCGGATATTGATAAATTAATTGCTGAAAAAGGTAAAATATTAGGCATGAAACCATTTGTGTTTTATGGAATAGCAGCAGCAGCAATAATCGGGTTAGGGATATTGGTAGTTAAATCCTCAAAGAAATAAAGATAAACCGGCAATGCGGCGGTTCCGCAGAAAGTTAATATTAACAATTAAAAACGAAAAACAATGAGTTCAACAGTAAAATTAGTTCTTGCAGGAGTAGTTGGTATCGCAGTTGGTTATGCTGCTTGTCATTTTATGGCAAAAAAGCATACAGCAGCAGTAGCACCGGCAGCAGAGCCAAAGAAGTAAAAAGTTTATAGCATCGCCTATTAATTTAGGCGGTGCAACTTTTTAAAATTGTTAATCGAGTTAAGTTATGCAGAAAGTAGTACCTTCCAATAAAAAGAAATTTAATTTAGAGTTTACAGTTGGTACACAAATGCCGACAAACTTAAAGATACAAGCATACGATAAGAATAAGCAATATTCTTTTTATTACAATATACAAGGGAAGGTAGATGATAAGGGCAGGATTTTTGATTTGAAATTTCCTATTTCACCGGATGAATTGGTAATACAAATCTATCCCGATAAGTTCGACAATTATGATGAGTTTAGGCGGTTCGGTAATCCAATAGAAAAACAAATATTGATTAAAGAAACCAAAATTAAGCCATTAAAAACATATTCAATATGGTTAAGCAAGGATGATAGGTCTTTTATTGATTTCGCAGAATGGTTCTCAAACAATGCAGGTATTTTATCTGCAACCAATCCCGATGGAGTGCCGAGTATTTATAAAAGTTCAAACGGAAAGTTCGAGATTGACTATTTTAACATCATCAAAAATAAAGATGGAAATTACGTCAGCACACCGGCAAGGATAGGACACAATTCGGGAATAATTGAAGTCAGTAAAAAAGATTTTATAAAATATACAGTACAGGGGCGGATGGCAATTTTGCTGCATGAATATTCGCATAAATACGTTAATCCAAAGGTAGGATTAAAGCCGCAGGATGAAATAGGTGCTGATGTTAATGCCTTAAATATGTATCTATCATTAGGATATTCACCTATTGAAGCACATTTGGTATTTTTGAAAGTATTTGCCACAGCTAATAATGAATTTAATCATAAAAGGTATTTAGTACTTAATGATTTTATTCAGAAGTTTTTAAATGGAGGGTTAAAGGAATATTATAAATAATGTATAACTTAAACCAACAGGTAACAGCAGGTTTTGATTGTGTAAATTTTACATTTGCCAATAAAGATCACTTTGTACCAAAAGTTCTTAATTTATTTGATACACAGCAGTACATTTATGGCGGTGTTGCGGTTGCGTTTCAGTTAAGCGGAACAATGGATTATAACCAATGGAACCAAGATAGTTTAATGTGTCCGAAATTGATTAAGTCAATAAAGATACTTACCTATTCAACAGTTGGCGGAAATGTTACACCAACAGCAGTACCATTACAGAATATTAATATGTACTACCAAAATTTAGAAGGTACAGTTTATTCATATTGGAAAGAGGTTACAACATTGAATAATCAATATCAAAGTTTGTCGAATATTATTTTGGTAGATTTTGATTATAAAAACAAGGAATTTACATTTAGTGGAGATACATATATTGCAAATTATACATTTCCTACACAGACAATAACATCATTCAATATTGAGTTTCAAGAGATACCTAATGTTGAAGGTTTGTTGTTCGGAAATAATAAAGGGGTGGTTTGGAATAATCAGATTGATATAAATAGTTAAAAAATGAAAAAAGCAATTTTTATAGGTTCCGTATTACTTTTAGCAGTTGGCGGTTCTATTTGGGCATACCAAAAGTTCGGCAAAGGTGCGGCATCCTCCGGTGGCGATTCCTCCGGCAGCAATAAGAAAATGAGTTCATCATCTACATTTATAGTGGATGGTTCAACATATAAATTGGATAAGTCCAAAGGATATGCGAAAAAGGCAGGAGATTCCGGTCCAACAATCATTCGTGAGTTTGATGCTGATTATTGGCAGGGTATTAATACAGCAGGTAACAGCATATTGGTAAAGAAGTCAGACGTTAAATTAGGATAAGACATGGCAATTACAGCAGATTCAATTCCGGTATATAATTATTCCTATGCTTTTAATTTAGGCGGAGGAAAAGAAGCGATATGGACTGATACCATTTCGGGTAAGCCATTATGGACGTGCGCTGATTGGATTACCTTTTTTGAAGCATTGAAATCAAAGAATGGTGAATCAAAAGCAAAAGAAATTTGGAGTTATTATTGGAATTTAGGTTCAAGTAAAGGTTCCGGTGGTGCGGGTGATGTTCGCACAGGAAGTGGATCGGTTTATGATTCAGTACCTTTGGATTGCAGGACCACAAATAGCGATTTCCGTAAATTTATTGACAAATATAAACTTACGGATGCAGTTTACAAGGGGTTAGGAAATATTGCCAAGCCGATAGGTGTAGGTGCAGATGTTGTGGTAGCCGCAACAGATTTAGTTGAAGGTGCGGCAGGTGCTGCATCTTCTATTGGCAAAATCATTAAATATGGTGTACCTTTGCTGCTTATAACAGTAGCAGGTGTTATTGTTTACAAAATATATAAAAGCAAAGCGATATAATGGAAGTTACCAAAGATACTGACTATAACATTCAGCAACTTAAAAAGGATATGTATATTCTTAAAGTGGAAAATGGAATACAAACTGTTGCAGTTTTACTGTTTTTCTTTTTTGGGGTGGCTACAATTTATGATATTACAAAGAAATTAAAATAGTGAATCAAAAGACAAAAGAGATATTAAAAATGGTGGCATTTGTAGTTATACCTTTTGCATCGGTGGCGGCAGCAATTCACTACGCGCCAAAGGTAAAAAAATGGTATTTTGCGAAAAAGGAAAAGGAACAACCAAAAGTTGAATAAGGCATGGCAGATATTAAGTACATAGTGAATGAAACTTTGAAGTGGGAGGGCGGATTAAGTAACGCAACTACTGATACAGCGAGTAAATCGCCATCACCATACGTTTATAATGGTGTTACCGGTTGGCACACTAATAAGGGGATTACATATTCTACGTTCAAAGAAGCATCAAAGACGTTAGGATTTGAAGATAATGCCGACAATTTTTTAAAGATGCCAAACGATATTTGGATGAAAATTGCCAAGAATATGTATTGGGATTTATTACATTTGGACGAGGTAAAAAGCCAAGCCATTGCCAATCTTTTATTCAGTTGGACGTGGGCGAGTGGCTATGGATGGAGAAATAGAGTACAGTCTTATTTAAAGAGCAAAGGGGTAACATGGAGTACGACAGACTATGCCGGTTTACCTGCTGCGATTAATGGACTAACTGATAAATATGGTGAGAAACCTATTGCAGATGATTTGTTTGACCAATATCGCGAATTTTATAAGTCATTAAATCAGCCGGTATATCTTAAAGGTTGGTTAAACAGATTGGATTCTTTGCAAAACTATTCTTATGGTTTATTAAGCACAGGATTGAAGTTTGTTAAAAAACATTGGTTGGCAACAACATTAATAACAGTAGGAGTAATAGGGTTAGCAATATCATTTATTTTACCAAAAAACAAATAAAATATGTCATTAGGAGTAGAAAAAATAACAGCATTACAGCCACATGAGAAGGCAGCCAAAGTATTGCCTATTATTAGTATTGTGGCATCGGTTTTATCCATTGGACTAATTGCATTTTCTTTATATTCACTTTCAAGGCAAATGAAGCATACCGAATTACAGATTGCAAAATTGGAGAAAGAGGAGCAGGAAAGATACGAGGAAACAAAGAATAAATAGTGATGAAAAAGCTAATAGGTACATTATTTTACGGAGCCGGTTTACTGATTGTTATGTATGGAATCAAGCAGTTGGTTACTCTGTATCATTCAACATACAAAGTAATTCGCACAAAGGTAAATAAACTATCATTGACCGCAATGGATATTATATTGTACCTTCAGATTACCAACAATAGCGATATATCAGCACAGATACACAATGAATTTTTTGAGGTATTTATTAATGATAAAAAGGTTTCCGAAATAAAATCATCTGATTTGGTACATATTAACTCAAACGGAAATACAGTTTTACCTATTCCAATTAAAATTAATGCCGATCAGCTATTGAAAGTGGCGGTAAATAACATATCGAATATCTTAAATGATAAATCAAAAATAAGATTAGAGATTAAAGGATATTTGTCTTTAACAGCAGGAGCAATAAGTTTAAAAAACTATCCGGTGGACGTTAATTATACTTTACAGGATATTATTGATTTAAGTAAAGCAACAAAAGATGGAGAACAATAAAAAAGAATCAAAAGATTTTGATGCAGGTAAAATAACTATTATGGTTATTGGAGGTGCAATAGTTTTATCGCTGTTGGTATATACCGGCATCCTCGCCTTCAAAAATTAAGGTAAATAATTATTGCCGAATATTAAGTATCTTTGCAGAAACAAAAATACTGACAAAATGGATGCTGCAAGTATAGTTCTTAAAATTGAGAAAGGTTTAATAAATTGCGCTGAGCAATATAAAATTGAAACCGACAAAGTAAGGTTTAGGTTAATTGGTACAGATAAGCTACTTTGCTATTTGTATGAAGGATATAAACCATTTGCGACAAATGGAGAGCCGACAAAGATTGATATTAAAAAAGCATTTAATATATCCATGTTGGAGAATTTATTTGTTGAGCCATACCTTAAAAAGACATTGAAGGAATTGGCAATGAAAAATAATATTGATGAAAGTAATGTATCTGCGTTCATCTTAAAAAAGAATGATACTATTGTTGTCAATTTATTGGATGGCAACAAAACATTAAAAGAATTAACTATTAACGAATTTTTAAAATAAATAAAACAATGAATGAGAATGTAAGTATTATAGGAACAGCAACATTAACAGGTCAAGTGTTGAATATTGTTGGTTCAATGGGAATAAGTGTAATATCCTTAAAATGGATAAGCGGAACAGTTACTTATAGTGGTTCTGCATCAGTAGTTTTAGCAGATGGTTCAATTATGTTATCTACACAAATACCATTAGATTCTCAAAACTTTGAAATGACATCAATTAATCCAATAGATGGATTTGTAGTGGATGCAACTTTGGGTTCATGTATAGTAGTTTGGAGTAACTAATAATTATTTAAAAATATGAGTTTTTCAATTAAAAATAAAAGAATTGGTTGGGGCGGAGGCGGAGGTTCAACACCACCACCAAGACCGGTGCCTTATGTAGATATTGTTTATGCTGAACTGTATAATTTAATTACAACAGCGGCATTGGTAAAAGGTACAGTTTACAGACTATTGGATTATAAATCTGTGAATTTTATCAATGGAATAAATATGGCGATAGCGAATGATGCGCCACAAATAAATTTTGATGCGCGACAGATATACACATCGCCTAATGAAGTATTGCTATTGACAGCAATGTCGAGTTACGAATTGGAGCCGCAGGGATATTCAGAAACCAATCAAGGAGATATTATTCAGTATCAAGCATATTACAATGCAATAGGTTTGCCATTCAGAATAACCAATGGAGCAACTTTGCCGGACAGCACAACAGTAAGCGGTTTTGATTTACAATGGGATGGGGTGAATGTTTACTTTAATATGCCGACAGATTATCCGGCTTTATTTGGTCAGTATTTTAATATTAGTTGTTCATTCGAATCGGGTGCTTATAGACAAATCGGTGTATTTTCTCCATTAACACCTGTAATAAGTATTCCGCAGCAGGATCAAAGCGCACCTAATATTCCTATGAGCAGATTATCTGTTCGGGATTCGGGAACAAAAGTAGTTTTGTTGGATTTGACATACCTCGATTATACGAATTATGATGCAGATTCTTTGAATGTTTATACTTACTATGCCATTGGTGATGCTTATGGTCAGATAACGCAACGAAATGATACATTTAGGAGCATAATAACACCTTTTGATTTTAGAAATATCAAGTATAGACGTTTCCAAGTTGATTTAACAAGCATAAATGTAAGTTTAGGTTTAGGATATTGGGGAATAGGAGATTTGTATCTTACAGCACCATATCAACAGGAAGGTAATCCGTATCAAGACTTTTATGTTTTTGGAAATACAGGAGCATCTTTTGATATACAATGGACTTTTGAAGGAAATAATAGTGCGTATGATTTTTCCGGTATTGACAATAATGTTATTTTAGGTAAATCTTATTCACTTAAATTTGGTATAAACGTATCGGATAATACTATTTTTAATTGTAATGATACAAATTTTGGAAATAATATTACGGTTAATATAAGTATTGATTGTGAAAATAATATAATTAAAGGTAATTTTAACAGTAATTTTATAGGAGGTAATTTTAGACAAAACAATATTGACTTAAATTTTTTTAATAACAATATTTTAGATGGATTTGCGTTGAATAATATTGGCGATTCCTTTTCGGGAAATGTATTAGCTTCAAATTTTAATCAAAACAACATAGATTTTGGCTTTCAAAATAATACCATATCTTCTTATTTTAAAAATAACAATATAGGTTATTCTTTTATAAATAATGATATTGCTGATAATTTTAACACTAATTACATTAAAAATGACTTTGGTGGAAATACCATAGCAAATGGATTCGATTTTAACACAATTGGTTCTAATTTTCAAAATAATGGAATTGGTATTTCATGCACAAATAATTTTATTTTAGATTGGGCGCAATCAAATACGATTGCAGCAGGTTTCCAACAAAATAGAATTGGTTATTTCTTTGGTATTAATGTGGACAGTTCAGTCTATGGCAATTTTATTTTAACTAATTTTACCAATAATCAGATAGGTAATAATTTCAGTAAAAATACTTTTGCTTACAAAGATACCGGCATTAACAATGCTATGTATAATGTATTTGGAGATTATTGCTATAATAACACTTTGGGTGATACATTCCAATATAATAGTGTATTTCAATTATTCCAAAATAATGTAATTGGTTCTAATTTCTTTGGTAATAATACCGAAGCATATTTTGCCGATAACACTATTGGAGATTACATGGTGAATAATACAGTTTCATCTGCTTTCAACGGAAATACAATTTATGGTGGTTTTGGTAATAATGTTGTAGCATCTAATTTTACGAACAATAATATTCAGCATGTTTTGAATAATTGTATTTTTAATTTTTCATTTGAAAATAATACAACTTCCGCATCATCAATTTTTAACAACAATTTAATAAATGTTCCATTAAGTTCAGTAGATTTTTCGGCAGCTACATTAGTTTATGGAGGATATACAAAATACATTATGCAGGGAAGCGACAATAACTACTATTTAAACTATTATGATGGCGCAGTCAATCAATTTATAACACCTATTACAACTTAAAAATAAATAACAATTAAAAATAAATAAATAAAATCATGGCAAAAACACTAATTGAAAGTTCAATTACCATTTATGGAATGGGAGTTGCTGAAGCAAAGACAGTATTCAACATAAAAAGTGATGCGGAACGTACCGATCCTAATTTTCGTCCTTTAACAATTCTTATCGAACGTAAAGCGCAAAAGATATTTTTTGATTACGATTATTTTGGTAACAAAAGACATGATAGTATAGCGATGGATATTCCGGCAGCAGAGGAGCCGGTTATTAAGGCAGCTATCATTTCAGCTATCAATGCTAAATTATCAGCATAGTATTAACGTCTTTAAAAATCAAATGGTTTATGGCTATTTCGGAAACAGATAAGTTACTTTTAGAGATTCGTGATTCAGTCAGCGAAATTAAGACTACTTTGGGTATTCAACAAAATGAAATGAAGCACGTCAGCAAAACGATAGATTCACATGATAGAATTATTAATACATTGGAAGCGGCACACAATCAAGCGGTAGGTAAACATACCCTTATTTCTGCTTTTTTTGGTTTTATTGCAGGTGCGGTAGGAGTTATGGTGGATCGTTTTTTTGGTAAGTAATGAAAATAATATTAACAAGGCAGGACAGCGATAATGTTCAGACATTAGGCAATGCTGTTATTATTGATGATTCAGATAACGAAATGTTTTCATTTTGCACGTTAGAGTTACCGGACTTAAATAATCATCCTCAAACAAGTTGCATACCGAAAGGAATATACAATGTAATTAAGGTTGGTAATTCAATCAATATACCTTATATACATTTTGCGGTTCAAAATGTACCTAACCGGACAGGAATTTGCATACACAAAGGCAATTATCATTCAGATATTTTGGGGTGCATAATTGTTGGTGATAAACATTCCGATATTAACGGAGATGGCGAATTGGATGTGGTTGATAGTGGAGTAACATTGCAGAAAATATTAGATTTGGTTCCCGATTCATTTAGTTTAGAAATAGCATAAATAAAAATGTCCCTGCTGCGAACAAGGACAATTTTAAAGTTACATTTTGCGCTTGTATGATTCTGCGGTCATACTAATAACTTTCAACAGATATGCAAAATTACATAAAAATATTTAAATGAATAGCAACTAATTACATAAATATTTATAAACATGAATTTCAGCACAGGAAATATCAGTAAGCCAACACCGAGAATACCGAGAGCAATAGGCAATGCGATTGTATTTATGTGTTTGGCTATTCAGCCAATAATAGCACAGGCAGATGCAACAGAGATGAGCCATAAAGCAAGGTTTTATTGGTCATTAGCCATATCAGCGTTAGGCGGAGGAACAAAAGCATTTAGTATGATGTTGGCAGAGGACGAAAAGCAGCCGGAAGGACAGGAAGGTCCACCACAAAGTTAGGTGCATTTATAACTTATTTAGTAAAATAAAAGGTAAAATTAGAAATAGTTTTACCTTTTTTTATTGCCTAAAATGATTTATTTTACGATTGTTGATAAGTTTTTATTTCCCTTTGTTGGTATAGGTTTGCGATGTTGATAACTCAATTTATGTAAAAAATATTTTTAACCTATGTTTTTAAAATAACAAAAGTATGAAAGTATTGATTTTATTAATGTTTCCAAAGATAGCAAAATTAACTTTCCTTTATTTATGCGGCTTGTGTATGTCAGTACAAGTACTTACATTTGTATCGAAATAAAAAACAAGAAAAAATGAAAAATGTAACAGTAAAAAAATCAGAAATTCAAAAAGTAGAAACCAACCTTAAAAATGGTGTTGTTTATGAAAACAAAAATTTTAGTTTCATTTACAGAAGCGGAGGCGAAAAAGAAAAACCGTTGTATTGGAGAATAGATTTGAATAATGACAAAAATAAATTTTTCAAAAATATGCAATCGTTCGCATCAGCGATTGTTCGTTTTGAAAAACGAGGATGGTAATTAAAAAAACAAACAATTAAAACAAAAACAAAATGAAAAAAATAAAATTAACATCAACAGAAAAAAAACAGATACTAATTGATGTAATCAATTTAAGTTACAAGGTAGGTAGAAATGCAACTTCATTTGTAGGGCATCCATTAAGTTATTACAATTTTGAAGCAGTATTAAATGTATTAAAAGAATATAATATTGAAAATATTGAGCAAGGTGGAGATGATTTCTTTGAATTTAATTATTTGTATGCAGAAATTTTGTAAAATATATAATAAATAAATAAAACAATGAAAACAATAGAACAATTAACTTACAATGGTCAGACCTTATCGGTACTGATAACAGTTGAAAAAGGCAAAGGAACAGCCGAATATTTTATAAATGGAGATGATGTTACAGGCGCAAATATCCTTCCAATTTACAAATCTTTGATGGATGCGCTATTCGAGAATTATTGCCAATTAAGAAACCTAAATAAATAAGAAAATGACAAAATTAATAAAAGATGCGAAATTTACTTTTCGATTAAGAAAATCAAAGTTAAAAAGATACCACAAATTCGCAAAAGACAATAATCAAAAATTGTCAATGGCATTGGAATCGTTAATGGATAAGCATATTAAAGCCAACAAGGTTGTTGGAGAAGGGGAGGAATAACATGAGCCAATTAACATTAATAGATATTCCGGTTGAAAATGAAAGTTACCGGTCAGCGATGGCAGATTATGAAAGATATGCCAAAATGCAAAAGGAACCTGTATTTTTGGTTTATTCCAAAATAACCAATAGCTTTATGGCATGGAATAACTGCACCATAGGAGGAATAAAGTCCTGCAAAAGTATTAAAATAGTAAAATGCACCCATAATTTAAACTAACCATGATAAAGATAACAGCAGAAAAAACAAAGGTGAGCCGGTCATTGCTATACGAATGTGAGCAAATATTAAAAGATTTCCACAATCTACCGGACCGCAAACGAGAAACATTACATAACTTTGTCGGATCACCGATGCGAGTTATACCATACCCAACAGGATTAGAATTTATAAATGCTTTTTGTGAGATTACTCAATGTGAAAAAATAATGATATTCTCTAAAAGCAGAAAGAGGGAGCATACTGAACTAAGGCAAATAATTCAATATTTGCTTTATAAGCACCTTAATTTAGGTACAAAGATGGTGGGTAAGATAACCGGAGGGCGCGACCATTCATCAATAACACATTCAACAAAGACTGTGAAAGATTTAATGGTAACAGATATTCCTTTCAAAAAATATGTTTTGGAAATTGAAAAGAAACTACTTTTAAAATTTGGACTATGAGAAATTTATTTGATAAATCAGATTGGCAATGGCTAATGGTGTGCGGTTTAGTTGCTGTAATATGTTTTGGAGAAAATCATATTGAAAAGCAAATGATAAAAAAGCGAAATCAGTATCTTATAGAAAATACAATAGCTGTTAAAGATTCTACCATAGCAAGGCAAAACAAGTCCATAGACAGCATAAATAAATGGATAGATAATAACTATCCGGTACAGGTAACAATTAATCCATGTCATTAAATTAAATATATTATGAAAAGAAATAAGAAAGGTAAGCCGGAGCCAAAATTACGGATTAAGTTACAAGTAGATTATAAAACTGTTGTAACAGTAAATTCTAAAAGTTCACTAAAAATGTGGAGGGATAAATATCCTGCTGCTAAAATAATTAAATGATGAATAAGTTAGATAAATACTTTATGGAATCTTATAGAGATTTTCATGGGGAAGGATTCAGCACAAAAGGTGTTAATCCCGATAAACATTGGCTTTTTGAATTGGAATCAAAATTTATTAATGATACTCACCTTCATTATGCTGATTTATTAGAAATAGCACAACATTGTGTAAATGTACCATCAATATTAAATAATTAAAAAATGAGATACGATGATTATAAATTAGCAACTCCCGATGATGAAAGTGTTTGTAGTTGTTGTGGTGAACCTCTTAATAATGCAGTAGGAGGAATGTGTGGACAATGTGTAGAAGAACAAAAGGCAGATTTTGAGGAGGATTAAATTGTTGTTTTGACTTCCCGCGAACCTAAACATAAAGTATTGAAAACCAATTAATTAAATAATAAACCCGAAAGTAAGAAACACAACGTCCAAAAATGATGAACAAAAAACAAGCAGCAGCTTGGGAAAAGAAACATAAGAAATAACAATACTCCGTCCGAATGTATGAACAGGAGAAAGCAAAGGAAGGTGGAATAAAGATATAGCAAAAGATTGCGACCACCAACCAATGCTGAATTAATAACTAAAATTTAATAAAATCACAAAACTTGAAGAACAAATACAGGAAATAACAATATAATCCGATGTTGTGAATTAAAAAATGAGTTGCCCGCTGGCACACAACAAAGGATTAAAAGGCAAAGGAAGGTGGAATAAAGATATAGCAAAAGATTGCGACCACCAACCAATGCTGAAATAACAATTAACTTTTCTTTCGATACCAAAACACTTTGTTGTTTTAATAATTCCATATAAACTTCTTGAACTGTCTATTTGGGAGTTGGCAATCAAAAAAGATAAATTAATTAAAACAAAAAAGATGAAAAACTGGCAAGGTTGCCCTCACTGTGCAGGAACTGGAGTAGAAAAAATAATACAAAGTTGTACCACTCAAAATACTGTTACAATTCCTAAATGCACTGTTTGTAATGGCAAGAAAATAATAAATATATTTACAGGGAAACCACCTAAAGATTAGAAAAAATGAAAACAATCTACAAACCCACCACCAGCCCTCAAGGAACATTCTTTTGTTCGGAGGAAGAAATTCCTGAATTAGGAGATAGAGTAACTGATGGCAATGAAGTATGGCAATGGGGAGAAGGAAAACATTTTAGCTTGCCAAAAGTTATTAAATACCAACTACAAAGTGATAACATTATTGAAGGAGTGCCTGTTGTTCCGTTGGAGGATGATGTTGAAAAACTGGCTGAAAAATGGATAGATAACTATACCCTAAGGCATATAAGAGGCAATAATGTTGCTGATGGTGCATATAAAGTTGGATTTATTGCAGGTTACAAACAATCCAAACAGGACAAAAGGTTTTTAGAAGCAATAGAATTTTTAAAACAGGCTCAAAATGAAATTCACCTTATGAATGGCGATATGATGCTTAACAAAAATATTCATAATTTTATCGCATCCATTCAACCACAAATAGACTTTATAGAAGTGGAGATGGAGGAAAACATAGTAGAAAAAAGTGGAATTGTAGATAAAGATGATAGTTGTCTTGAGTTAAAGCAAAAACCAACCCTATTTAAGAAAACAATAAACGGAGTAGAAACAACTTGTGTGAAATGTAAAATTGTTTGGAAATAAAATATAAAGTTCGGAAATACTGCTTCAATAGGGGATAAACAAACTAAGTAAAAACAAACAAAATGAAAAAGGAAACCACCAACCAATGCTGAAATAACAATTAACCTGCTTTGACTTCCTAATTGGAAGGAGAGCGTAAAAACAATAACAAATGAAACTAAAAGAAGCAAAAGATATTTTAAGTAAATATGTTCACACACATAGAGGTAAATTAACAAATTCAATAGATACTGTCCTTACTCATTTAAAAGAGCAGGAAAGTGGTGTTTTGACTTCTGCGCCGAGCAGAGATAAAAATTTTAATTATACAAAATGTTACGAATTAGCATTATCAAAATTAGATAATCTTTCAGATATTGAATTAGCTTATTTTATTACTGATTGGCAAAACCCGCAAGTCAAAACCACAGAAGAAAAAGCAGAAGATATTATCAATCCATTTATTAAAGCATATTATAAACATACATTTGATATTATGCAAAATGGTGGCACTTCTAAATCATTAGGAGAATTTGGATTAGAATATTTACAAACCCTTAAAACAGAAAACAAATGTACAAAACCATTAACGAGGCAATAGCCAACAGAACATCAATAGACCAATGTGTTATAAAAGAGGGGGAGATGTTCCGGTGTGTTTGTTTTTCGGGCGAGTTCGTTACAAAGCATTTTAGCAACCTATTTAGAGAAGTAGTACAAATACTTCAACCAATGGGCGAACTGTCAAATACGAGCATCGGAGAGGGCGGGAAAGTCAAAACACAAACAACAAGAAACTGGCAACAATATTATAAAAGTAATTCACCGAGTATAAATAAACCTAAAAACTAAAACTATGAAAAAATACTTCACAATTATCATTTATCTTTGTTCATTACTAACCTTTAAAAAATAAAACTATGGAACCAAAAAAATCATTCATTCAACAAATGCAGACCGGTGAGCCGGATGAGATGAGAAAATGTTATGACTGCAATAAGTACTTTAAAAGGTCCACCATGACACAAATTGAGGTTAAAAAGGTAATTGTAGGCGAATCAATTAGATTAGTGCGCTTCCTTTGCGCTGAATGTTCAAAAAAGGATTAACGATTGTTAATAAGTATTTTGCCTATATGTGTAACATTTGTTACCTTTGTTGCCGAATTAATAATTAAACTTTATAAAAATGATAGTAAATAAACGAATAAAACTACCGAAAGACCTGCACCATTACATTGTTACAACTACATCAATGGCATCTATGTTAGGCAAAGATATTGACCAACATGACAGGATAATAGAAATGTTAGAGTATGCTAAAAAACACGAACCTAAATTAAAATTAAAAAATGGAAACTAATTTAATAAAAACAAACGTAGGAATAAAAGGAATCAGTACATTCCTTAATTCAGAAAGTATTAAAAGTAAATTTGCAGAAGTAATGGGCGATAATGCCGGTAGCTTCATAGCATCAATTTTGGCTGCCTGTAATCAAAATGAAAATCTTAAAAAAGCCACCACAGAAAGTATCTATACTGCTGCGCTGATGGCTGCTACATTAAGACTGCCTATCAATCAAAATTTAGGTCATGCTTTTTTAATTCCGTACACAAAAAATGCCGGTAAGCCGAATGAAGTTACCGAATGTCAATTTCAGATTGCTGCAAAAGGTTTCAAGCAATTAGCACAGCGATCCGGTCAGTATCTTCTAATAACTGATTCCATTGTTTACAAAGGTCAGTTGGTAGAGGAGAATCCATTAGCAGGATTTAAGTTTGATTTTACCAAAAAAAGTACAGAGGTTATTGGATATGTCAGTTACTTTAAATTGCTGAATGGTTTTGAAAGTACTTTTTATATGACAAAAGAGGAAGTTGAGAAACACGCAACTAAATACAGCCAAAGTTATAAAAGTACTGTTAAATGGGTAAAAGATAGTAGCAGGTGGACTACTGATTTTGACGCTATGGCAATTAAAACTGTTATGAAGTTAAATATATCAAAGAATGGTCCATTGTCTATTGATATGCAGAAGGCAATGATTTCAGACCAAAGTATCATTCGGAATAATGATACAATGGAGGTTAGTTATATTGATGTGCCGGATGCTAACCAACAGGTAAAAGATAAAAAAGAAGCCATGAAAAACAAAGATTTTAATCCAACATTATTATAATGAGCCATCAATATAAAAATCTTCCTCCGGCAGAAATGGAGGAACTATTCAGCAACTTTTTAATGGATAGTTGGAGTTTTTCAAAAGTAGCATCATTTGCAAGGAACGAAAAGTATTTTGAGATGGTGTACGTTTATCGCCATCCGGTTAAAAGGTCCGCTACTGAAGTAGCCGGTTCCGCATATCACGATGCTTTAAAATATTACTTTTCAGAAAAAAAGGAAGGCAGAGTACAGGATATTGTTTCTTTACAGGAAGTTGCATACAATTACATTGATGATATTAAACCTAACCAATGGAAAATACAAAAGACTACACCAACAGTTGAGGATTGCAAAGCAAAAGCCACAAAGACAGCCGGTGTGTTAATTAAAAATTTCTTTTCCGACCTTTCAGTTTACGAATCTGAAATAAAAGAAATATTGGATGTGGAGGTTTACATTGATGAATTTGTTACTGTTAATGGTGTGGATATTCCGTTACCATGCCACCTGCGAATTGATTTAGTCATTGAAACTATTGATGGCAAAGTGGTAATTATTGACCACAAATCAAAGTCCTCTTTTACTGATGAGAAAGAACTTAAATTTGCCATAGGCAAACAGGCGATTACCTATGTCATAGGTTATGAAACTAAAACAAGTTTGGCGGTACATGAGGTTTGGTTTGTTGAAAATAAAACGTCTGAAAACAGAGATAAGTCAGCACAATTAAATTGTTTCAAAGTTATTATTGATACTGATACGCGAAGGTTATATGAATTAATGTTGTATGAGCCATTGAAACGTATGTTGGAAGCAATAAGTAATCCCGATTATATATATCTTATCAATGAAAATGATAATTTCATAGACAAGGCGGAAATGTACGAATTTTGGGCGATGACGATGTTGGCAGACGTGGAGCAATTCTCTATACCGGAGAATAAAAGAGATTTAATAAAAAAGAGATTGAGAAAGGTTAAAGATACATCCATTGCAAATGTCGATCCTAAAACAATTAAGAAATTCAGAGAAAATGCAGCATCATTTATACAATACGATTTAACAAATAAAGATATGTCAATAGAAGAAAAAATAGAACACACATTGAGAACATTGGGGGTTTTAGTTAAAGTTGCCAAAAAGTTTGATGGCTTTTCATCCGATACTTACCTTTTGGAAGTTTCCGCAGCGACAAATATCGCATCCGTTTATAAATTCAGTTTGGATATTGCAAGTGCGCTGAATGTATCTGCAATAAGAATGAGTAAACAATTGTTTGTTTATGAAGGAAAAAGTTACTTAGCCATAGAATCCTCTAAAAAAAGAGAAAAGAACTTACTTTGGGAAGCAGGAGCATTGAATGTTCCGAAAATACCATTAGGAATAGATAATTTCGGAAATAGTATATATTGGAACATTGCCAATCCTTCTACACCACACATGTTGGTGTGTGGGGCAACCGGCTCGGGAAAAAGTGTGAGTATCATTAGCACAATTCAATATGCTAAAATTGCAGGTTTTGATGAGATTGTTATAATGGATCCGAAATTTGAATTTACTAACCTTGCATCCGATAAGATTTCAGTTTACAATGATATTGATGATATTGAAACTATAATGGAATTACAGGTGGAGGAAATGAATGGTTTGGTTAAATCCGGCAAAAAGAAATTAACATTAATAGTTTTTGATGAATTTGCCGATGCGGTTTCTGCTGCAAGGTCGGGCAATCAATTAGACGTTTACGAGGAACAGGAAGTTGGTAACTATAAAGATGGTTCACCGAAATATAAAAGAGTGAAAGTAAGAACTAAAAAATCATTGGAGGAAAATCTACAAATATTACTACAAAAGGGAAGGTCAAGCGGTTTCAGAATTATTGCTGCTACACAGAGGGCATCCGTAAAAACAATTAATGGAGATGCAAAGGTTAATTTTGGTGTAAAGATATGTTTTAGGATGCAAAAGGAAGTAGATAGCAAGGTAGTTTTAGATGAAGCAGGAGCCGAATCTTTGGGAGGTATGGGAGATGGCTTAATCAGTTCACCGGAGTATAATGGTATAGTAAGGTTTCAACAATATTATTTTAATAATTAACAATTAAATGTTCATAACATTTTCGGTTTGCATTGAATTTATAATTACATTTGCATTGCTCGTTCACATGAAAAAACTTAAAAAAGTCCTATTATTCACATTGCCAAATACACCATCCGGTGTAAGTGGACGAGCCTTTGTGTTTAATAGGCATTTTTTTTAATGGCAAAGAACTTTCCTTATTTTAAATTTGTGGCAACGGAATGGATGACCGGAGATATTGCTTTTGAGGAATTAGACCTTCAAGGTTTATTTATTAATATTTGTGCTTTGTATTGGCAAAGAGATGGTAAATTATCTATTGATGATATTAATAAGAGATTGAAAAAACCGGAACTATTAAACCAATTAGCCGATCGGTTTATTT
>Ga0194049_1000178_pt1 | contig 23977 bp, 20 predicted proteins | sample JunL2225m_MetaG_FD_148665 | JGI IMG/M metagenome (GOLD analysis project Ga0194049, IMG submission 148665) | Anoxic zone freshwater microbial communities from boreal shield lake in IISD Experimental Lakes Area, Ontario, Canada - Jun2016-L224-25m | ecosystem: Environmental > Aquatic > Freshwater >... | reverse complement strand
ACCTAACGGCAGACGTCCGCCGCTGCCACGAGGAAATCGCAGCGCTAACCGCACGGCTTGGCACACTCGAATCGCGCCGCAAGCGACAAGCAGACAAAATCGCATGAGCATCCGCTACCTAGAACTCGTCTGCCCGGCCGGCACACCATCGGCACTACGCACGGCAGTTGAGGCCGGCGCTGACACGGTCTACTGTGGATTCCGCGACTGCACCAACGCCCGCAACTATCCGGGCCTCAATTTCGATTTTGACGAACTGTGCGCAGGGGTCACCTACGCGCATGCCCGCGACTGCAAGGTGCTCGTCGCAATCAATACGTTCCCACGCGCGGGCGACGAGAGCCCGTGGCATCGCGCAGTCGACCACGCCGCTGCCGCCGGCGTCGATGCAGTCATTCTGGCCGACCTCGGCGTACTCGATTACGCAACCCGATGCCATCCAAACCTACGCCGCCACCTGTCGGTCCAGGCCTCAGCGGCCAACGCCCCGTCGATCCAGTTTTATCGCGACCACTTCGACGTCCGCCGCGTGGTCCTGCCGCGCGTGCTCTCGGTGGAGGCGGTTGCGGAGTTGATCGCCGAGACTGGGATCGAAACCGAGGTATTCGCGTTCGGTAGCGTAGGTCCCATGTCCGAGGGTCGCTGCTACCTATCGTCCTATCTGACCGGACTGTCTCCCACAAGTGAGGGGGCCTGTGCCCCGGCCAGTCACGTGGCCTATGAGGAAATCGACGGACGCGTCCTATCGCGCCTTGGCGGCGTAACCCTCAACTGCTTCGCGCGCGGCGAGCCGGCAGCGTACCCAACGCCGTGCAAGGGCCGCTACGTAACCCACGGGCAAGCTTCCTACCTGTTCGAAGAACCCGTCGGCTTAAATGCCATCGAGATCCTGCCGCAGTTAAAGGGCGCCGGCGTCACGGCTCTTAAAATTGAAGGCCGTCAGCGCAGCCGCGCCTATGTCGCCGAGGTGGTCACCACCTTTCGGCGCGCACTTGATGCGCTCGAGCGCTGCGACGAGGGCACACCGACCGGTCAATTGCATGGCAATACGGAGGGCGGCAAGGAAACCTGCGGTGCCTACCAGAAGGGTTGGCGATGAAGCGCGCACGTCTGACACTGGGCCCGCTGCTGTTTCATTGGTCAGCGGCAAAACGCCGTGACTTTTACCTGCGTATCGCCGATGAGGCACCAGTGGATACCGTGTACGTTGGCGAGGTTGTCTGCGCGAAGCGGGAGCCGATGGTCGCATCCGTGCAACAAGAGATCATCGCGCGGCTGCGGGCTGCCGACAAAGAAGTTGTACTCTCCACCCTCGCACTCGTGACCACGCTACGCGAAGTTGAGCGCATTCGGGAATTGGTCAACGGCGACTTGCTGCTCGAAGCAAACGATGTCGCCTGCATACAGCTACTCGAGGGAAAAGCACACGTAGTAGGACCGTATATCAATGCCTTCAACGAAGGTGCACGCGATGTGCTGGTGCGCAAGGGCGCGATACGCATCGTACTCCCGATCGAGATGAATAAAACAGGACTCCAGGTCGTCGCCGGCACAGCCGGGGATACCGAATTGGAATATCAAGTATTTGGTCGCCAGGCACTGTCGGTCGCGATGCGCTGCTACCACGCCCGCGCCCACCGTTTGACTAAGGATCATTGCCAGATCATCTGTGGCATCGATCCCGATGGTCTGGCGGCTGACACCATCGACGGCATTGCACTGTTCACCATCAACGGCACCCAGACCCTCACGCACGGCAACGCCGTCCTGCTCAGCGAACTGGCCATGCTGCGCGAATTTGGGGTCACTCATTTTAGATTATCGCCGCAGGACCTCGATATGGTGGCGGTGGCAACGCACTACCGGGCGGTGCTCGACGGGGAGCAAGCAGCCGACGAGGTGACTGCGGCGCTGCGCACCCTGACCGGCACAACGCCGTGGATCAACGGCTTTTTACACGGACAGCCTGGCCGTCAATGGGTATGAGTCGGTGAACCGAGCGCCAACGACTCCCGCTATAGAACCGCCGGCAACAGTTACGAATTCTCTACACGCCGACTGGTAGCGCCGCGCAATAGCCCGAGACGTACTCTCGATGGGACGGCTGGCTCGCTACACGGGTCGCAATCCGATTTTTGATGCCTTTCAACAGTTCGTCCAGTTCCTTCGCAGAGAGAGTCTCCGTGAAAGGATGATACTGTTTGGGAATGATGCCCTGACCGATGAGTACCGCAACCCAAGAAGGCTCGGAAAACAATTCATTGTCGTCGCGAAATATTTTTCCGCCGGTGCTAAAAAGATCAATTTTATGCCGTAGCGTCTCCGGAATGGCCATGGTACGACATGCGTCCCAATACGGGGTGTCGGCCCGGCACGTGGCATGGTAGTGGAGAATGATGAAATCGCGGATGTGCTCAATCTCCATCTTCACTTCTCGATTAAACTGATTGATCTCTGCCTGGTAGGAATTGCCGGAGGGAAACAACTTAATCAAGCGAATGATGCTGTTATGGATCAGATGAATACTCGTGGACTCGAGAGGCTCTAGAAATCCACTCGCAAGACCTAGCGCCACACAATTCTTGTTCCATTGCTGGAGACGACGCCCGGTCCGAAATTTGATCACCCGCGGATCGGTCAGCGGACGACCGTCGAGGTTATCCAGTAGCGACTTGCGCGCCGCCTCGTCCGACATATAGTGACTGCTATACACCAACCCATTGCCCACTCGGTGCTGCAACGGGATCTTCCATTGCCAACCACAGGAGCGCGCGGTAGAGCGCGTGTAAGGCAGTGGGGCTCCGACGGACTCCGTCTGCACCGCAACTGCACTGTCACTACGCAGCCACTGGCCCCAATCCTCCCAGCCAGTCTGTAACGCCTGTTCAATCAGTAATCCGCGAAACCCACTGCAATCAATGTACAGGTCGCCCTCAATGCGCTGACCGGACTCCAACTGTACGGCATGAATGAAGCCAGACTCCCCGTCGAGACGCACATCTACGACTTTCCCCTCAATCCGGACCACCCCGCGTTGTTGACTGTGCCGACGCAATAGAGCGGCATAAAGGGAGGCGTCAAAATGGTACGCGTAGTTGGCTTTAGGCTCCCCTACCTGACCAAAGCGCCCCGTACGGGCGAGTACGGCCTCGTAACTGAAGGCATCAATCGGTGGCGTCTCACCTTGCTGGCGGGCGCGCAACCAATAGTGATGGAACTGGGCCGCCCAACGGTCGACCCCGTGCCCACCAAAAGGATGGAAGTAGCGCTCGCCCAGTGCACCCCAGTTCTCGAATTCGATCCCCAGTTTGAAGGTCGCATTCACGGCCCGCATGAAGTCGGCTTCACCAAGTTCCAAAAGGAGGTGCAAATTGCGAATCGTTGGGATCGTCGCCTCGCCGACACCAACCGTGCCAATTTCGTCCGATTCGATTAACTGAATCGAAAGGCCTGCGCCGAAGGCCTTTGATAACGCAGCGGCAGCCATCCATCCGGCCGTACCGCCCCCCACAATCACCACCCGTCTTGGCGGACTGTGCATTACGAGGCTCTGGTCTGTAATGCGAGGGGTATCAGCACGACAATCACCGGTTTAAGTTAGCGCGTAGCAAGGCGCGCATTTTGCGTGCGCAGTCTTCATCTATCGGCCCCAGCGGACCGCGCCGCGCCACCGGAATATGGTCCGCGACCTGCGCACCGGGCTCGAACACATAATGATTGAAGATGCCCTGCCAGGCGCGTCGGTGCGCCGGCGGTAGGTCGCGGATATTCAAAATGGCATGCAACAACGCGTCGCCTGGTGGCCCCATGTGTGGGGCTGCCTCGCGCCACCAATGGTTAATCAACACATTAAACGGCGCCAATGCCTGTACGTGATGCCACCACATGCACGGAATGAAGATCGCATCACCCGGTTCGAGCACCGCCGTCACGGCATGGCTCAATGCTTCAGCGAACCGCGGATGGAGCGCGAAGTCTGGTTGGTCGAAGTTCACGAGGCTGATTGCTTGGCCCGCGGGCGTGAAATCGATGGGCCCGACGTACAGGTTAGCCAATTGAGCGGGAGGGAAGAGCGTGAATCGCCGGCGCCCGGCACAGACCACCGCAAGGTTATCGAGCGCATCGTAATGGGCGGCGACTGTCGTCTGGTTTCCAATCCAGACCCGAACGGTGGACTCACCACCCTCTAACGGCCATGAGTTGGCCTCGGCGATGCCCGGCAGGACATGCTCTAACGCGGCGGAGCCCATATAGATCGTCGGGGAATCAGCACGCGCCTCACCGTCACGGATGCGATCGAGCAAGCCCGGTAGCGTGGTCTTGACCTGCTGGAAATTCGTGTTGGCGAGCCCGTCGGTATAAAAAATCCGCCCGTCATGCTGGGCTTCAGCGACAAAGGCATGCACAGGGGCACCTCGGTAAAAGCCCAGCAGATACGCCATTGCGGAGGCACTGGACACCAGACTTGCCTGAACGAGCGGCCAGTGCGAAGCCGCTGCACGGATTACCACCGGCGTCTGCTCAGTGGCTAAGCACTGCAGGAGTGCCTGCGGGGGCTTGCCGGCGAGTTCCCGCATAGCGCTCGGCCCTGCCATCATGTTGCGCTGCGCAAGTCGGACAAGCGGCGGTTTTTTCGCGCCACAAGTCGCTTCACATTCAGTAACGATGCCAACATCATGTACACGTCCTGCAGATGCCCTCGGCTGTGGAGGGCTTCTAGACCGTTTGCGCGGAGGCCACGAAACTTCTCGTCGTTAACGGTATAGAGGCCCTCCAGACTATGCTTCGTGCCGTTCTCAAATTCCACATTGACGGTGATGGACTCAATTAGTTCTAAACCAACCAATATTTGCGATAGCGAGCGTGCCGCCTCGTGGCCGGCGTAAATGGCGGCCAGAATGGAATGGATGCGATCTAAATAGGGACTCTCTCCACCCTGTGGCAGAAAGATCGGAATGCCTTCCGATACACTGACACTCGGATGCTCAACGTCTATATGGGTGACAGGCACTTGCTGGGCAATGCCCTCCAGCAATCGGTCCTGAAACCCGATCAAAAATGGCTGGCGCTGTACCGTCAGCGGAATATGTTCCGCATCCCACCCACGATCTGTGAGATACAAGTTTTCGTGCTCGGCAAAGCCCAGCAGCGCCGTTGGCTCAAAATGACCTGATTCCAAGTTCTTGACGAAGAACAGCGGGTATTCGCGTTGTAAGTTGGGCAGTTCCGATGGAAATGCACGTGCAATGTTGAAGTCATAGCCGCGATTGGGGCCATAAATGGTATGGACCCGTAACCTGCGATGCGTCACATTGTCGAGCAATTCGTGTTTACTCATGGTTCCTCAGATGCGGGTGTGCATCCTCTGTGTGCCGTTTGAAGTTGCGCGTTCAACGCGCCGATCCGGACTCGAGCAGCCGCCGCAGCAGTTCGCGGTGACCCGGCAAGTGGTGCAGCAAGTGTCCCGCTCGTTCGCGATTTTCTGCAAATAACTGCGCGGCCCGAGCGGCTTCCACCTCCCGTACAAGGCGGACCGAGGCGCGGGTGGAGAATCCCATTCCGTAGAGAATGTACTGGTAACTGGCAGAGGAAAATATTTCATCGCGCTGGTGGAAATCACTGTGCCATGGCGCGTGGTATTCCCAAAGTTGCAACAGTTCCTGCAGGCGTTCCGGAATACTCGACGCCTGGCGATGGTCCACCCAATACGGGCCCTCTCGGCGACTCAACACATAGTGCAGTTTCAAAAAGTCGATCACCCGCTCCCAACGATAGAGAAACTTCTCGTTGTAACGTCGGGCGATGATGTCCATAACACCCCGGTGTACGGGCAGCTCCTCACCGATCATCGTTGCGGCCAGTTCCACCAACACCAGCGCACTGGCTTCCAGCGGCTCGAGGAATCCCGCCGACATGCCGACCGCTACGCAATTGCGATGCCAAAAGCACGCTCTGTAGCCAGGACGGAAGCTGATTTTTCGCGCCTCAAAATGCGGCAACGCCGATGGCGCCGTACGCGCGACATAATCGTGCAGCACCGCCTCCGCTGCCTGGTCGGTTGTATGCTGACTGGAATACGTGTAACCGACTCCGCGCCGCGTGGTCAGTCCAATATCCCAGATCCATCCCGCGGATTGGGCAATGGACAGTGTCTGTGAAGAGATCGGACTCTGCACCGATGAGTAGTCCACCGGGACAGCGAGGGCCGAGTCGTTGAACAGCACATCGGCCTTATCGATGAAGGGGACGCGGTAATGGCGGCCTAACAACAGCGCGGACAGTCCCGTACAATCAATGAACAGATCCCCGGGGAGATCGCCGCTGTGCGTAGTGCTCACCGACGCGATGTCCCCATCCGCGGTGTTATTAATGCAGGTGACGTGATCGAGGACATGTCGGACCCCTAGCTGCGTCGTGCAATGCCGCTGCAACAGACCCGCAAACTTGCCCGCATCTAAGTGATAACCATAGTTGAGAACCCCCGCATAAGGCGGTGTCGTGGCCTGCTTGGGCGCAAGTGACGCGTCACATATATAGCTTTGCGCACTCACCGCTTGCGCGAAACTGCCGCTGTCGCGCTGGGCCAACCAGTGCGGCACCAGATTGATCTCGGCATAGCCTGTAGGCGCCGTAAACGGGTGGTAGTACTCGTCGTCTGCTTGCCCGGTGACCCAGCCGCGAAACTGCGTGCCCTGTTTGAAGGCGCTCGAACATTCTCGCAGGAACTCCAACTCAGAAATGCCGATCTGCTCGAGTGAGGCACGCATTGTGGGCCAGGTCCCCTCGCCGACACCGATGGTGGCCACATCCGGGGATTCGACGAGCGTGATCTGTACCCCTCGCTCGCCCGCCGTGCGGTGACGGGACGCAAGCAGGCCCGCCGTCAGCCAACCTGCACTGCCGCCACCGACGATCACGATCCGGGAGAGAGGGCGTTGTAGTGGCTCGTTCATAAAAAAAAGCCGCTGGGGGTCCAGCGGCTCTAATGTAATGGCTATATCGCTGGATTAGAAGCGATAACGCGCGCCAATATTGAAGCGGGTCCCGTACTGATTCCCTCTGAGGAACTGTTCGGGATACCGCACGTAGGTGCGCTGGGTCTGATGGGTGAGATTAATCGCCTCGAAGAACACGGCGAGGTTATCGGTCGTTTTCCAGGTGGCGTTGTAATCCAATTGCCCATACTTCTGCTGATAGACGGGCGAACCGAACTGATCGAAGCCGGAGAGAAACTCATCGCGCCGGTTATAGGCAAGACGGGTTGATACACGCTTGTTCTCATAAAATCCGGTGACGTTCGCAGAATTGCTCAGACCCGGCAGCGCAAAACTCTGCCGGATCACATTCCGGTCTGCATTGACATCACCGCCGACGATCGTCACGTTGGCCTGGATGCCAAATCCGGAGCGACCAAACATGTGCTGCATTGCCAGTTCAACGCCATGCAAGTTGCCGACTTTTTGATTGGCGGTAGAACCCACGGTAAAGACCGCGAGCGGATCGGTTGGCAAGGCCGCGATATGCGTACCGGCTGGCTGCCCGAGATCCGTATTGATCTGATCAAACACTGCCTGGTCAGTGATCGCAGCACCTGCCGCTGCCAACTCTGCGCGCGCTTGCGTCGCAGCAGCACCGATATACGGATCGGTGATCCCGGCGATGGTCTGCTGGGTGGTGGAACCAACGAGGAAGTTATTCACCCGCTTGGTGTAGTAACCGACCGACACATAACTGCCCGGTGCGTAATACCACTCCAGCGAGAGGTCGAAGTTGTCTGACACATAGGGAAGCAAGTTCGGATTACCCACCGTAATCGACCGCGCATTGTTGTTTGGCTTGGCGGAAAAGTCCCGCGTGGGCGACAACGCCCCAATCGGTGGACGCGCGATCGAGCGACTGTAGGAGAAGCGCGCTTTTACCGCGCTGCTCAAGGCCATATCTACGTCCAGGCTGGGGAGCCAGAAGCGGGTTTTGCCCCTGCCCTCGGCAGTGACTGGTGCGCCAAAGGTGTAGGCGAATTCGTTGCCACCGGCCCACTGAATCCCAGTAGCCGGGATTTCCTGACCGTAGGACCGTGTGCTGCTGTCTTCGTAGCGGATTCCCAACACCGCATTGATCGGCATACCTTTGAAACTGTCTTGCATGACCATTTGGGTATAGAACGAGCTAATGGTCTCCTCCACCCGCGAATCAGGTCCCAAGGGACCCGGCCAGAACCGACCAGCTGTGTGATCCGCATTCTGGAAGGTCGGTCCCCAACTCGGCCAGTACACGTTGATCGGATCGTTAGTGCCAATGGTCTCGAACTGCCGGACAGCCGTGTCAAAGGGCACTGTGTAATAAGAGTTCAACGACTGATTAGCGCCGGAGAAATTGCTGAGCAGCCCCGCGAAGCTTCCCTTTTGCAGTACACCGTTCTGCCAGTACTGCGCCGAGGTCAGCCAGTAGCCAGCTGGGAGGTTGTTCGAATAGGCATTCTGCTGGTCGAACGTTTGCTTGGTGTAGCCATAGCCGAAATCGACGGACTTGACCGGGCTTTGTTCGGCGTTCTTCCACTTGCCCCCTAACTGGATCTGATCGATCCCATTCTTCTGCTTGGTATTGAACGCTTGGCCGAACAAGGAGCCAATATCGCCCTGTCCTGGGAAGCCAATCGGATTGCCATTCCCGTCAATGAAGGTGGCATTCATGATCGGCACACCCGAACTCGAGAAAGTGCCAGTCTTCTGGTCAATCGTCGCGGTGTTTGGCCCAAATCCTGGACCTGCGCCGGCACACCACGGGCAGGAGGTGTTGCCAATGATCAGGTTTTCGGAGCTTGCCGGCTCGCCCCCGATGCCGGCGCCGCCAAATTTCGAGGACGAACTGTGCGCATCCAGGTTCAGCGCGAGGTTATCGGTGGCCTTGAACGTGACATTAAAACCAACGGAGTTGTTTTCTTTGATGGTGTGATCGCGCGCGATATTGGTGGACCAGTCGCCGGGTGACCCGCCGTTCTGGGTCACCTGCGTCACGGTGCCGCGTTCATTAATCACCGCATCGACATTGGGGCCGGCGAACCAGATGCCAACACTATTTGCGTCTTTGAGCAGTTCCAGTTTGGAGTACGTGTAATCAAGGGTCGCGGTAACGCGATCAGTCGGCGCCCACTGCAAGACGGCCTGACCGTTCGTGCGCGTACGCGTAATGTCAGCCCAACCATAGCCGATATTCTGGGGATGCCAATACACCCCATCCGCTCGCTTGTTGTTGTTCTCGACCGTGCCGGCGACGAACGGGTTGTTGTTGCCCCCGGTACACTGGTAACTGGGGCACCAGTTATCAACGGCGGCGTTCTCCTCGCGATTATCGCGCTTCTGATAGGCGCCGGAGAGGAGCACACCGAACTTGTCATCGGCAAATGTGTCGCTGACGATGCCCGAGATTTCCGGCGTGAGTTCATGCAGTTTGCGGATACTGGATTTGGATGCCGAGTTCTCGTGCACGCCCTTGGCGCTGAATGCACCATGAAATCCTGCTTCGTCCAAGGGGCGCGCCGTGCGGATATCCACGGTCGCACCAATGCCGCCCGTGGGCAGATACGCTTTTGCCGTCTTGAAGACCTCCACCGCGCTGATGCCTTCGGTGGCAATGTCATTGAAATCAAACGAACGGCCACCGGCCGTGGGCATGGAGCGGCCATTCAACGTCACGAGGTTGAATTCAGGGCCCATGCCACGGACCGTGATCTTCGAGCCTTCTTCGTTGAACCGGTCGATCGAGACGCCCGGAATACGCGCCAACGCCTCGGCGAGGTTTTGCTCCGGGAACTTGCCCATCTCTTCTGCATTAATGGCTTCCACAACGCCGGTCGCATTGCGTTTGACGGCTACCGCCGAGGTCAAACTGGCACGAATGCCCGTCACCACCACCTCTTCAAGGGTGTCGGCAGGCGCGTTCTGTGCCCAAGTGGCCGACGAGGCCGACATCGCCAACGCAAGCGCCACCGCGCGAGCGACCGGCGTATTCAACGAATGACGAGTATCCATTGCAGCATTCCCTCTAGGCTGAAGTCTTCATTGATGTCGATGCGAATCAACTTCTGTTGGGCTGCCTTATCAGACAGTCGAGTTGCCAATCCGCCGCGCACGATGCGCCTGAGGCGATCGAACCGCGGACGACCCACCACAAGAAACATCTCATAAATATTGAAAGCGATTTCTTAAAGCGACTGAAACATCTAATTAAGGTCTTTGCTAATCAGAGGTTAGACATTTGCAAGCGCTTTCAAATACAGAAGTTAGCAAGCCGCGTAAACTTATGTCAACTGCTGATGCTGCAAAAGACGCGCCTGTTGTTTTCGAGCAACAAAAGTCCGCCCCGCTGCCTTTACCCAAGCAGAGGCGCACGCAAAACCTAGTTGCCTGCCTATCAGCCCGAGCGAATCCGAGCGGGCTCCTTGGATTCCGATCCGGGTGCCTGAGAGCCGAGTGCTGCGCACGCACCGGGATTCCCTGCACGAAATCAGCGCAGACCGCCGAGCACCTCGAGCAGTGCATCCACTTCCGCTAGCGTGTTGTAGTGGGCCAACCCGAGCCGGGCAACGCCCTCCGGCCGGCCGACCCGCAGCGCCGCTTCCATTGCGTAAAAGTTGCCGTACCAGATAAATTGGTTGTGCTCGGCAAAACGTTGCGCCACCGCTTCCGGTGCCTGCCCGCGCACCGAGAAACTAAACGTCGGTACGCGACCGGCCACCGCGGCTGGATCCGCAATCCCATACAAGGTCACGTGCGGCATCGCCCGCACGCCGTTGAGGAACCGAACCGACAGCGCCGTTTCATGCACCGTCGCGGCCGCCAGACCGGCACTCATGCGCGCCCGTAACGAGGCCGCAGGGCTCGCGCCACCGAACTGCTCACCCAACCACGCGAGATGTTCAAAAGCGCCGTACGTGCCCAATTGCGCCTCAAACGATGGCGTACCCGGGGCATGGCGGTGCGGCATCGTCATAGGTGCGGGGCGCACTTTGAGGGGTGGGACCAAGCTATCGGCGAAGTCGCGCCGTAAGTACATCAGTCCCGCATGCGGGCCAAAATATTTGTACGGCGAGGACGCCAGGATATCGCTGCCAATGGCGCGCGCATCCAAAGCCATATGGGGCGCGGACTGCACCACATCAACGACCGTTACCGCACCAACCGCTTTGCCCGCTGCCACAATACGGCGCACGTCATTGATGGTGCCCGTAAAATTCGAGGCATGATTGCAGGCCACGAGACGCGTGCGCGCGTCAATCAACTGATCGAGTTGGTCGTAGCGGTAGAGAAACGTTTCGGGGTCAAAATCCAGAAAGCGCACCGTCACGCCACGTTCTTCGGCTGCCAGAATCCACGGACCGACGTTGGCGTCGTGATCCATGCGCGTGACCAAAATATTGTCGCCCGCCCGCCAGTTGCGGGCGATCATCCGCGAGAAATGAAACACCAGTGTCGTGGTGTTCAGACCAAAAACTACTTCATCGGCATCGGCATTAAAAAACTCGCCCGCCGCCTCGTGCACGCGCAGCAGCCACTGGTCGGTAGCGACCGAGGTGCAAAATGGGCCGCCCTCGTTCGCGCAATGGTCAACCATGGCCTGCCGCGTACGCACGATCGCTCGTTCGCAGACCTGAGTACCCCCGGGTGCGTCGGCATAAAGTCGTGCTAAGCCCTTGTCAGACAAGGAAAGTGCGGGGAAAGCGCCGCGAACGGCCAGATCATTCCAGGAGGACATTCAAAACTCCACCAATCGGGCCGCTCATCCTACGCGATGACGGTTGCTCGTCACAGGGAGCGCGCTACACTGGCGACCTCTTTTCCCCCTCAGTTGCGGAGACCTGCATGTCTTTTAACCTCTACGACGCCTCGGTACCAGCCCTCAAGCTCGCCCTCACCAATCTGTCGGCGATTCTCGTCAAAGCCCAGACGCACGCCGAAGCGCACAAAGTCGACACCAAAACCGTCGCCTCAGCCCGGCTCATCATGGACATGCTGCCGCTGACCAAGCAGGTCCAGATCGCCTGTGACACCGCTAAAGGCGCGGTGGCCCGACTCGGCGGCGTCGACATGCCCAAGTACGAGGACAATGAAACGACGGTCGAGGAATTGCTGGCCCGGATCGCCAAGACACTGGCCTTTATCGACACCGTCCCCGCCGCCGCCATTGCCGGCGCCGAAGACAAGGCGATCGAAATTGTGTACCCGTCGATCACCATGCGCTTCATCGGACGCAACTATGTGACGCACTTCGTGCTCCCGAATCTGTACTTCCATATCACCACCGTCTACGCAATCCTGCGTGCCAATGGCGTGGCGATTGGCAAGGGTGACTACCTCGGCGCGATTCAGTAATCACCGAGCGCCGGAGCGGCATGCATGACAGTCAAAATCAACCAACCCAGTGAGGTCGGCGAATACGACGAGGCCATGATGCTGCTCCTGCAACTGCTCTGGGGGGATGGGTTCCTCTCCCCGGGCGGCCCTGCGGAAGTGGCCGAGTTACTCGAAGGCAGCGACCTTGCCGGCTGCCACGTGCTGGACGTGGGTGCCGCGCTCGGCGCGGTAGACGAACTGCTCGTCGTCACCCATGGCGCGGCACGGGTCACCGGCATCGACATCGATCCGGTGATGCTCGCGCAGATGGATGCACGGATTGCGCGCGCTGGGCTTCAAGACCGCATTGAAAGCCAACTGGTGACGCCGGGACCTCTGCCCTTTGCCAACGGTTCGTTTGATCTGGTGTTTTCCAAAGACTCCATTGTCCAAATCCCGGACAAACCAGCTTTTTTCGCCGAAGTACATCGTGTACTGCGACCGGGCGGTCGATTTCTCGCCAGCGATTGGTTGCGTGGTAGCGTGGGGGCTTACTCGGCCGAAATGCTCGAGTACTTTCGCCTCGAAGGCATCACCTACAACATGGCCACGCTCGAGGAGACCGCCGCGGTACTGCAGCAGGTCGGCTTCACCGAGATCGTAGTCCGAGACCGCAATGCGTGGTACCTCCCCATTGCAGAGGCCGAGGCTGCCTCCTTGGCCGGCCCCATGCGCAGTATGTTGATTACGCGCATCGGCCTTGCGCGTACCGAACATTTCATCCGCAATTGGGAGCAATTGGCGCTGGTCGTACGACGCGGCGAACTCCGACCTGGACACATCAAGGCCCACAAGGCCGCTTAGGATACCCATGACTGCGCAAACCACACTGATCGATCGCAACGATTCCATACTGATTCTTATTGATTGCCAGGAAGGCTTTCTCAAAAAACTGGACACCGCTCGGCGCGACAGCGTCCTCAGCACCATGTCGTTTGTCGTCGAGGTGGCCGGTCGCCTCGGTATCCCGACCTTTGTCACGGTCGAGATGCCCGACAAGCACGGGCCGACCGCTACCGCGCTGATGGCCCAACTACCACCGGGTATCACCGAATACACCAAGAATGTCTTCAACCTCGCTGCAGCGCCCGATCTGATGGCGGCCTTGCAGGCCCAACCACGGCGTACCGCCGTGCTGATCGGGCTTGAGACCGACGTGTGCGTGCTGCAGTCGGCCGTCGGCCTCGCGCAACTGGGCTTTCGTCCCGTCGTGATCGCCGACGCCACCGCCTCACCAGCGCCCGAACATGCCTTCGGTTTGGATCGAATCCGCATCTTTGGTTTTGAAGTCCTGCGTGCGAAGGGGCTGTGCTACGAATGGACCCGACAGGTCGACACCGCGGACGCGCTATTTGGCGACGGACGCGTGCGTGCGCCAGCGGGTATCGTGCTGTGAGGCGCGCCCCGCGCAGCGCACGTACATGAAACTCCTACGCTACGGTCCCCTCGGCCAGGAGCGACCGGGGCTGCTGGACGCACAGGGGCAGCTACGCGACCTTAGTGCCCATCTCAGCGACCTCACCGTGGAATCGCTCGGGCCGGCAACACTCGCCGCTCTAGCAAGACTCGAACCGGGGTCCCTGCCACGCATCGAGGGCGACCCACGACTCGGTCTGCCGTTCACGGGCACCCGTCAGTTTGTGGCGGTGGGTCTGAACTACGTCGACCATGCGGCGGAGGCTGGCATGCGCGTACCGCAAGAACCCATCCTATTCACCAAAGCGGTGTCGTGCCTGCAAGGCCCTAATGACGACGTCCGACGTCCGCGCAAAGCACAGAAAATGGACTGGGAGGTGGAACTCGGCATCGTGATTGGCCAACACACCCACTATGTCGAGCCCGAGGAGGCACTGCAGCGGGTTGCCGGCTATGTGCTCGTGGATGATCTTTCCGAACGGGCCTTCCAGACCGAACGCGGTGGCACCTGGGACAAAGGCAAGGGCTGCGAAAGCTTCGGTCCAGTCGGCCCTTGGCTCGTCACACCGGATGAAATCAAGGACGTGCAGGCGCTCGGGCTGTGGCTCGATGTGAACGGTGAACGGATGCAGACTGGCAACACTGCCTCCATGATTTTCGACTGCGCCACCTTGGTCAGTTACATCAGTCAATTTATGCAACTGCTACCAGGTGACATCATCACCACTGGCACACCCCCGGGTGTTGGTATGGCTAAAACGCCACCCCGCTTTCTCAAAGAGGGCGATCTGGTTGAACTGGGTATTGAGGGGCTCGGCCAGCAACGGCATCGCGTCATCGCTTGGGACCACGGACGTTAGGCGGCCTGCATTACGCAAAGGACACCGTGCATGAAATTTGAGGAATTCACGCCCGGCCGGGTCATTGATGCGGGCGCCGCACCCGTCACCGAAGCGGCACTGATCGAATTTGCCCGGCAATGGGATCCACAACTCTTCCACATCGATCGGACTGCCGCAGAGCGGTCCCGTTGGCAGGGATTGATCGCCTCAGGCTGGCATACCTGCGCGATTGCCATGCGACTCGCCGTTGACAACGTGTTACGCGGGTCAAACGCGAGCGCCTCGCCCGGCATTGATGAATTGCGTTGGCATGCGCCCGTACGAGCCGGTGATGTCCTGCGCCTGACGCTGCATGTACTTGAGTCGCGTGTCTCTTCCTCTGGCCAATACGGCGTCGTGCGTTGGCGTTGGGAAGTGCACACGCAAGCGCAGACGAAGGTCTTGACGCTGCTCGCTACTAGCCTATTTGACCTAGTGGAACCGGCAACCTAAGACGCTTTCGGTACCGGCGCCGCCTCGATCCAATCCATTGGTGGAGCCTGCACGAGCGCCGTGGCGTCGGCCAAACTCCCGTAGAGCCAATGCTCATAGGCCTCCCTATCGATCGCCACCACAGAGCGTTTATCCTGCGCATTGGCGGCGAAGGCGGGATCGGGTTTATGCATGCGGCGCATCAATGGGTGCTCGTCGGCATTCACCGTCAGCATCGTATAACTCTCGATCGACTCCCCCGTTGTCCGATCAATCCATGCATTCCAAAGGCCAGCGAGTGCCCAAGGCACACCGTCCCGTCGGCGAAATCGCCACCACACGTTACGTCCAGTTTCCCAACACGGCTCATCGAACGAGTCTGCGGGAATCAGGCAACGCTGCCCACGCAACCACGGCATGCGATAGGACGGCTTGTCGAGCAGTTCCTCAAACCGTGCGTTATAGGTCGCAAAGCGCACATCTGCAGTGTTTGCGAATGATGGAATCAGACCCCAACGACCTAGCAAGCATGCAAGGCCCGCCGCAGTGCGCAACGGCCGAATAAAGACGCCCGGCGCGCGCGGATACATCGCAGCGCCCGGCCAATCAACCACTGGCGCCGTATGAAAGTGTTGCTGGAGGGCGCGCTCGGACGGACTTTGATATTTGGTGCACATAAGAGCCCTCGCTCAGAATCGCACGCGCTGTCGCATCACCACAGCGCGCGACGTGCTCGCCTCACTGCACTACATGCCACTGGGTTTGTCGTCCCGCCAGGAAGGTCAGCGTCTGGCCATCAAAGACCGCGTCCTCTTCCAACATGATCTGTAGCGGCTCACTGTCCCACTCGGGTAAGGACACCCGTACACCGCCCTCGATGGCGTAGGTGGTTGACGCGTGGAGCGGCCAGTCACCGGTACCAACGGTCGGGCCCTGGTTGTCCCACATGCCAATGGTAGGTCCCGGAGCGTGACCGACATATCCAAGCGGGTGACTATAGGTCCAAGACTGGATGCCGGCAGACACCGCTGCGCGCTGTGTATCCGCCAGAATCTCGTTGCCGGTTCGTCCTAGCTGAAACTGAGCGGCCAGCAAGTCCTGCCAACGATTACCCACGGCCAATGCCGCCTGCAGGCCCTCTGGCACCGCTACCTCGTCGGCACGAGGCACGTACGCCATCTCCTGCACATCGGTGCAGAGCTTGAGATAGCAAAAACCGACGTCGGTGTGCAGCACGTCGCCCGGTTCGATTAGTCCCTCCTCACCACAGTGCGGCACCGCCTCGGCGCAACGCAGCCCTTGGCGTTGCCGATCCACCGTCGGCATGAACCAGGGTTTGAGCCCCAAACTCTCGAAGCGCTCGCGGATATACCAAGCGACCTCATCCGTCGTGGTCTGCCCGGGCTTGATCACCTGCACACTGAAGGCCTCGGCCACAACTGCGCGGGTGATCTGCCCAAGCTGTGGATACAGCGCTAGTTCTGCCGCCGTCTTGCTTTCAAACCAACGCACGACCAAGTCGGCACTACTGACCAGCCGCACCGCATAGCCCTTGGGCAAGTGTTGCGCGAGGCGCTCCTTGAGCGAGGCCGACAAGCCGTCCGCTTCCGGCCAGGTGTCGGACACATCGATACCAATCCGTTGTGGGTTGCGCGCCGTAATCAGTTGCGCCAGCGCTTGCCATTGCGCCTCTAGATTCCCGCCCGACCAGGCGGACGTATACGGAGGGCCCAAGGGATAACGATTGACCGCGAGCCGCTCCACCGAGCCGTCCGGTCGGCGTGCAAACACCAGCAAAGTGGTGCGGCGCGCCGCGAAGGTGGGCTGCGGCACCAAGGTGAAATACACCGGGTCCTCGGCATACTCGCGGTTGAGCACTAGCCACATGTCCAAATGGGTCTCGGCCATTAGTTGCGGCAGCAGCGCCTCCAGCCGATCAGAGAGGATCTGATTCTCGATCTCAACCCGAGCATGCGCAGGCAATACGCCGAGCGTCGGCAGCGCCGCACGGCCGACGGGGCCGACCAAACCGAGCCCCAAAATACCTCCCAGTACCCAGCCGTAGACGCGCACCAGCATGGGATCCCCTCCTAAAACCGCGGATTAACCGCAAGTCTAGCGCGCTCTGGGCGCAGCCAGAGCCCGAATGACCGAGGATCTCCACAAGACACCTTGCAGCGAAGCCCGACCTCCCCCACCATGCCGGCATGGAAGCACCACCCGAAACTGAAATCACCCCCTGCCCTTGCGGCCAACCCGCCGCCTACGAGGCGTGCTGCGGCCGCTGGCATGCAGGCCCCGAACACCTGCTCGCGCCGGACGCGGAGCAACTGATGCGCTCCCGCTACAGCGCCTTCGTGCTGGGCCTCGGCGATTACCTGATGGACACCTGGGACCCGTCCACGCGGCCGCCCAGCTTGGATCTGAACGAACCCCGCGTACGCTGGACCGGCCTTGAAGTGCGCGGCTACGACCCGATCGACGAAACCCGTGCCACGGTCGAATTTGTTGCCTACAGCCAGCAGCGGGGCCGGCGGATGCGTCTGCACGAAACTAGTCGTTTCGAACGCAAAGACGGCAAGTGGTTTTATCTGGATGCGCTGAACATCAAGTTCAACTGACCGAAGGGGCGGTCACGCAGCCCCTTGTAGGGCCCCGGCAACCGACCCAGTGTGCCGAGGAAAGTGGCGCCAGAGCGCGCGCCAAAGGCCGCGCAAGCGCGGCGGTGTTGGCCTGTGCATCGTTAATGCCGATGCGCTAGGTCCTGTCGTCGATGGCACTGGCGCACCCTGCTACCCAGAGCAGAACGCCGTGCGCTGCACAGATAAGCACCTGCAGGGTAATGAAGGTACACATGACAGATGACAACGAAACCCTTGCGTTCCTGACCGCGCTGTCGGCACTCGCCACCGCTTTGGCTGCGGAGCGCATCGTGTTGCATTCGGTGAGTTACCAGTCACAAGGCTTCGGCGGTTGGGAACTCGAAGCCGGCCAATGGCGCAAGCGCGTTCTGGTAGCTTATTCAGGTAAGGACCGCCAACTGCGCATATCCACCGCGGCGATGGCCCCCGGCTCGTCCGCTCGACAGTGGCTAGTCGTCGAGGAGCATGACCACCGTAGTCGGCGACCCGCGCTGCAGCAGTTGTTCAGCACCGTCCACAAAGCCATCTTGGCGCATCTCTCAGCGCCGTAGCAGACCCGATGCGCATAGCCCCTGCGGTCTTTGGCACCGCAGGGTTGTTCAACCGAGAGCCCCACCTAGACGCGGTCAGTGCAGAGGGGCCTGCGCATCGTTGGCCGTGAGTGTCGGTTTCAAGCCGCCCCATTGCGCCAGCACATAGTTCGCCAATGCCGCCCGTTCGACCGCGCTATAGCTGACGCCGAATGACGGCATCGGCGTCCCTGTGCCAACGCCCGGCGGGGATCCTTCTACCAGCAAGCGCAGCAGATTGGTGCCGCGTGGATCCAGAACCGTACTTGCGCCAGTGAGGTCGCCATAATCAGTGGCCACTGCGCTCGGTGCGAGATCGTGACAGCCCGAACACGCCCCCGCATACAGGGCTGCGCCGGTGGAGGCGGGATCCGCCACGCTACGCGGCACGATCGCAGCGACCGGATCCGCCGTGCGGCCGGCGAGCAGGTAGTGGACCAACGCCTGCCGATCCGCGACGGTCAGTTGCGCCGTATCGAAGGCAACCACCGCTTTCATCGGTCCCGCGGCACTGCCATGCCCAGGCGCATGACCGGTGGCGAGGTACGCATCCAGATCGGCCACCGTCCAATGAGACAAGCCGGACGCCGTGATGTCGTAGGCCTTCCAGCCTTGCGCAATGGAACCCGACAGGGCCTGCGCGGACTTGAGCGCATACGCGCCATTGCGGGGCGTATGACACTCCCCACAGTGGCCAAGCGCATTGGCCAGATACGCACCCCGATTCCAATCCGCATCGTGCGTCCCATCCGCCGTATAGCCGGCGGCAGGCTGATAGAGCGCATTCCAAAACACCATCAGCCCACGCTGCGAATACGGGAACGACAGCGTATTGGCCGGGATCACATTTTTAATCGGCGGCAGACTGTCGAGATAGGCCTTGATCGCCAGCACATCGTTGCGCGCCATGCCGGCATAGCTCGTATAGGGATGCGCCGGGTACAGGTGTTGGCCACCGCGCGCGCGGCCGCTACGGACAGCGGCAACAAACTCGTCATCGGTCCAACCGCCGAGACCGGTCTCGGGATCGGCTGTGAGGTTGCTCGAATAAATCGTCCCAAAAGGCAACTCAAATGCGACCCCGCCGGCGTAGTCGTTACCACCCGGTACGGTATGACACGCCATGCAGTCCGCCGCAGCCGTCAGATACCGTCCCCGCTGCACCTGCGAGCCGCGCAGCAGCAAGGGACCATCGGCCGCACCTTGATCGACCAAGGACTGACTGTCGTGATGCCGGGCATAGCTCCCACCACCAAGCAACGCGACGGCCGCAACGATTAACAGGATTTTCACCGTGCGCATCTCAAATCACCACCTGGTTTAAAGACGCCGCGCGGCTGGCCAACGCCGCGTGCGCAATCGGCAAGGTACGCACGCGCACACCCGTGGCCGCGAAGACCGCGTTGGCCAGCGCTGGCGGAGCAATGGCCGTGGGCGGCTCGCCGATGCCGGTCGGAGACACGGTGCTCGGTACCGTATACGCCTCAATCACTGGGGTTTCCGGCAGCCGCATGACACGGCTGTCATGGAAGTTACTCTGCTCAATCTGACCGTTCTTCAGGGTCGTCCCACCCCACAGCGCCGCAGTCAGGCCAAAGATAAGGCCGCCCTGCAGTTGCGCTTCCACGGTGTTTGGATTGACGACCTGACCGCAGTCAGCCGCCGTCACAGCACGGCGCAGTCGCACCTCCCCTTGCGCGGTCACGCCCACTTCCACAATTGCACAGATCAACGTTCCCATTGAAGTGCCCAGCGCCACGCCACGACCGATGCGCAGGCTGTCAACTTTTTCCGTCGGCCGGTCCCAACCGAATTTCGTCGCCGCCAGATCCAACACGGCGCGCGCCCGCGGGTTCTGGCCCAGTAGCGCACGCCGATAAGCAACCGCGTCTTGACCGGCCGCGTGGGCCAGTTCGTCGATAAAACTCTCCACCGGAAACAGGTTGTGTGCAGCCCCTACGCCGCGCCACCAACCAATCTTCACGGCCTTGGGCAGATCATGCCGTACCCACTCCACCTTCAGCGCCGCTATTGCATACGGCGGTTCCGTGGCGCCATCGATCGTGTCCGGGTCGAGGCCATCTTTGGGCATGTCCGCAGCGCTATAGCGCTCCAGCACTGTGTCACTGGTCACGCGATGCGTCCAGGTGACCGGATAGCCCTTCGCATCCACGGTCGCAACCAGATGATCGTGATAAGGCGGTCGGAAGAAATCGCCCGCGACATCCTGCTCGCGCGACCAAACTAATTTCACTGGATAACTGACGTGCTGCGCGATCGCAGCGGCCTGTTCGGCGGTATCCGACTCGAGACGGCGACCGAAGCCGCCGCCGATATATTGGTTATAAACCGCAATTTTCTCTGGCGGCAGCCCAGTCACCCGGGCAACCGCGGCGACCACGCGGGTCGGCACCTGCGTGCCGATCCATACTTCAACATGGTCCTTCTTGACCGAGACCACCGCGTTCTGCGGCTCCATGGTGGCGTGCGCGAGCATCGCTGACTGGTACATCGCTTCAATGGTTTTGCCGCCGGGTTTGGTACCGGCGCCGACGTCTTTGCCGACCAGCGCCTTGCCCGTGCGTGACGCCGCGGCCAATTCGGCAACGATCGCGGCGCTGGAGATCTGGCCATTCTTGCCGTGATCCCAACGGATCTGCAGTGCATCGACGCCCTTGCGAGCGGTCCAGTAATCACCAGCCGTCACTGCCACCATCTCCGCAAGCACCACCACATCGACCACGCCCTGGATGGCGCGGGTCTTGCGATCATCCACATGCGCCACCTTGCCACCGACTACCGGCGACAGGGCCACAGCGGCAACTTTCATGCCTGGCACGCGCACGTCGATGCCAAAAGTCGCCGACCCATCGGTCTTGGACGCTGTGTCGAGGCGTGGCAGCGACTTGCCGATCAACCGGTACGACTGCGCCGACAACAAGACCGGTTGCGCCGGCACCGGCTGATGCGCTGCGTCCGTCGCTACCTGTCCAAACGTCAGCGTGCGATGCGAGGCATCATGCTGGATCACGCCGCGCACAACGCGACACTGCGCCACGGGCACGTGCCAACGTTGCGCCGCGGCCCCTACCAGCATCGTGCGCGCAACGGCACCCGCCTGGCGCAACAAGTCCCAACAAGCGCGAATCGTGTTCGAACCACCGGTGTTCTGGCTGCCTTGAATTTCCAGTGCATACAGCGCATCGCTCGGGGGGGCGTGCTCGAGTTGGACCTGATCGAGATCCACCCCGAGTTCCTCCGCCAGCAGCGTCGCCTGACCGGTATAGGCACCTTGACCCATCTCGACTTCGGGCATGACGAGTCGAATGCTGCCGTCCGTACCGATGCGGATAAAGGCATTGGGCGCAAAGGCCGGATTGCCATCGGCGCGCGCCAAAGCGGCATCGCCGGGTTGTGGCGTCGGCTTGGCAAACGCCATCGCCTTAGAACCAGTCAACCAAGTAAAACCAATGACGAGACCGCCCGCGGCTTTGAGTAAGGACCGTCGGCCCGTATCCACTGGTGTGGGCTCGGCATCCGCCACCGTCTGTTCGATCGTCATGCACCCCTCCGTCATCGCACCGTGCGGTGTAATCCACCGCAGCGGCGCCCATTGCGTATCACTGGTAAACCCATCTTAACCCCTCCGCCGCCGTTCGCGTTTAGCGGAAGGCAGCAACCTGTTCCAAGGGTACTTTGCCCACCCGCTTGACGGTACGCAACGCAATGGAGGACTGCATGTCGCGCACACCGGCCAGAGAGACCAGACGCTTCAAGACGACGTTGCCGAGACTCTCGAGATCAGCGGCCAAAACAGTCAGCAGAAAATCATAGTTACCAGTCGTCACATGGCAACTGACCACTTCCTCAATGGCCTCCACTGCGGTCATGAATCGGTTCATCGTCTCATCGGCGTGCCGCTCCAATTTGACCTGCACGAACGCGGTGACCCGCAGGCCCACCGCCGCCGGGTCGAGGATCGCGGTATAGCCGCGGATCACCCCGGCGTCCTCGAGGTGACGGATCCGCCGCAAGCAGGGGGTGTGTGTCAAACCCACGCGTTCGGCGATTTCCACCACCGACTGGCGGCCGTCGCGCTGCAATTCGGCGAGGATGCGGACGTCGGTCTTATCGAGTGACATAGTGATATTCACTAAATTAGTTAGATTCAACGCTCATTATGCGCATCAAAATGATTTTAAACACCAAAAATTGGCGATCTCGCCTCCCCTACCGGATCTAAGATCGGTATTACCAAGTCCGGTAGTTGGGTAGGTGCAGACGATGGCCGCAAACCGCATGGCACGCCTCGAGCACAGCGACGCCATTCCCGCGCCGGATCCGGCCGTGGATTGGCGCGCGGTGGTGACCAATACGCTGGTCTCCCGTGCCCTCGATGGTCTGGAAGAAACCCGCCTGCACCCCGCGCGGCAGGTGCTCTACCAGTTCTCTGCGCGCGGCCATGAAGTGACCCAATCTCTGCTCGGCAAGGCCCTGACGGGCTCGTGCGACGGCATCGTGGCGTACTACCGATCACGACCGCTGTTGCTGGCGCTGGGACTGTCTTTGGAAGACGCGATGGCCGGCCCCATGATGCGCCAAGGCAGCGTGACCGAGGGTCGCGACATTGGGGTGATGTTCAACCTGCCGCGTCGGGACGGCCCCTGCGTACTGCCAGCAGCCGGTGGCGTCGGTTCGCAATACACGCCCGCCGTGGGTTGGGCCCAGAGTTTGGTCTATCGCGCCAAAGTGCTCGGTGATGCACGGGCCGTCGGCTCCATTGCGGTGGCCACCGGCGGCGACGGCTCGACCGCCACCGGCGGTTTCTGGGCGGCGTTGAATATCGCCACGACGCAGCGCCTCCCGCTACTCTTTTATATCGAAGACAACGGCTACGGCATTTCCGTACCCACAACCGCCCAAACACCCGGCGGCGATATCACCGCGAACCTAGACAGCTTTACGGACCTGGCCCTGTTCCGAGCCGACGGCGAGCGGCCATGGCAAGCGCGCGAGGCCATTCACAGCGCGGTCCACCACGTCCGCTCCGGGGTCGGGCCTGCCTTGGTGCGCTTGCGCGTGCCGCGCTTATCGGGGCACTCCAGCCAGGACAATCAAGCCTACAAGAGCGCAACGGAGATCGCCGCAGAACACGCACGAGATCCCTTGCACGCCTTGCGGCAGTGGTTAGTGCCACAGGTCTTCACCCCGGCCGTGTGGGAAACACTCGAGCAGGAGGCGAACGGGCGCGTCGCAGCCGCGCTCGCGGCCGTCGAACAACGCCCCGCGCCGCGGGGCGAACACGTGACGCGCGCTGTGTTCACGCCCCTGGATGCCGAGGGCCAACCGCAACTGCAGCAACAGGGGGGGGTGCGTCCCGAGGGCGTCGTGCTCGCAGCTGGCACACCCGATGCACAGCCGACAGGCCCGCGCATCAACATGGTGGCTGCCATACGCCGCACCCTTGAGGTGGAATTGGCAAGCAATCCACGCGTACTGCTCTATGGCCAAGACGTCGGTGGCAAGGGCGGTGTCCATGGCGTCACGCAAGGTCTGCAGCAACGCTTCGGGGTCGATCGCGTCTTTGATACCAGCCTGAATGAGGATGGCATCATCGGCCGTGCCATAGGACTGGCGGCCGCGGGGGG
>Ga0194049_1000177_pt1 | contig 24074 bp, 20 predicted proteins | sample JunL2225m_MetaG_FD_148665 | JGI IMG/M metagenome (GOLD analysis project Ga0194049, IMG submission 148665) | Anoxic zone freshwater microbial communities from boreal shield lake in IISD Experimental Lakes Area, Ontario, Canada - Jun2016-L224-25m | ecosystem: Environmental > Aquatic > Freshwater >... | reverse complement strand
GGGTTGCCGCCCTACGTCGCGGCATTGAAATATCGGCAAACATCGTAGGTCGGCATCCCCATGCCGACATCGGGTTGTGCCAACGCTCGGCATTCGGTCGGCGGCAAGGGGTTGCCGCCCTACGTCGCGGCATTGAAATGTCGGCAAACATCGTAGGTCGGCATCCCCATGCCGACATCGGGTTGTGCCAACGTTCGGCATTCGGCGGCAAGGGGTTGCCGCCCTACGTCGCGGCATTGAAATATCGGCAAACTTCGTAGGTCGGCATCCCCATGCCAACAATGAACTTGTTCTTCCCTCGGCGGCAAAGGGTTGCAGCCCTACGGATTCTGTTGCATAGGCTTAATTCAACAGTATTGGGGGGAGACTTCCCCCACCCGCCGCGTAGCGGCTTTTCGATTTTTTTTGCGGCCAAGATTATTCGTGGCGGGGGCAGAGGACAATACTGTTGAAATAACTGATGTTACGCATGGACCTATGGCTGGAGCGTCAAAGCTTGCTTTGACATCAAGGCGAAGCCTTGACGGATACGTTGCCAAAGCAAGCTTTGGCGCTCCAACCCCAATCCGGGCCAAGGCAAGCTTTGGCGCTCCCTGCGTGACATCAGTGAAATAAGCCGTCATTCCGGCATCCCTGCCGGAATGACGGGTTGTTTATCAGCACTTTGGCTCATAATGGGAGTTGCTGGCAGCTCGCCGCCTGCCGCCAGTCCTGCCGGTCTTGCTGTACAATGGCAAGCCACGCTGGAACGCGCCGGCCTTATCGCTGTAGTACCCGACGGGTTGGACCGTCACCGCCCGCATCTGCATTATTTGCTGTTGGATGAGGGCCGCTAGGTTGATGACGAACTGACCCCGTTGCGCAACGTGGCAGCGGCCTTGGTCGAATGGCTAAAGGCACCCGGACAAGACTCGCTGCGCCGGGCGTTCACGGTAGGGTTGAGGCGGGTGCTGTTGCCGGTGTGGATTTCGAGAACCTGAACAAATTGCAAGAGGTGAAGAGCATGTTGGCAAAGCGCGTGATTGAATGGACTGGCAAGGCTACCGACCGCCACTGCGGCGGAGGAAGTTTTGCGTGATTGAAATAAGCAACTTGACTTTTGACTATCCCGGCCATCGCGCCTTGGACGAGGTCAGCTTGACGGTGCAGACGGGCAGCGTGACGGCATTGGTCGGGCCGAACGGGGCGGGCAAAACCACGCTGATGCGCTGTATCGCCGGTTTGGAAACGCCGCTGTCCGGTTCCATTCAAGTCGGTGGCATGGATGTGGTTGAAAAACCCCGCGAAGTCCATCGCATCATGGGCTATCTGTCCGATTTCTTTGGCTTGTATGAAGACTTGACCGTGTCGCAATGCCTAGAATACGCGGCGGCTTCGCAAGGTTTGCCGACCCAGGAAATTGATACCGCCATCGCGCTGACCGCCCGCCGGCTTGATCTCAGCGACCGCTTGCAGCAGACCGGCGGCAGCCTGTCGCGGGGCTTGCGCCAACGCTTGGCGATAGGCCAGGCGATCATCCACGGGCCGAAGATGTTGCTGCTGGACGAGCCGGCCTCCGGTTTGGACCCGGAGGCGCGGGCCAGCTTGGCGACACTGTTCCGGCAATTGCAAGCCAATGGCATGACGCTGCTGGTGTCCTCGCATATTTTGGCCGAGTTGGACGAATATTCCACGCATATGCTGTCTTTGCGCAATGGCCGGGTATTGGAGAACCGCGCTTTGAGCGGCGCACAGTCGGCGATTGCCAGCAAAAGGCTGCGGCTGAGCTTGGCACTGGCCGAATCGCGTTTGCCAACGTGGTTGGAGCAGCAGGTGCCAGTGACGCTGATCAAGGCGGATGCCGATTTTGCCGAATTCGATTTTCAAGGCGACTTGTCCGCGCAATCCGCGCTGTTAAGGGAATTGGTCACCGCCGGTTTCGCGGTGGCGAGTTTTGCCGAACACAAGGAAAACCTGCAACACTCTTATTTGCAATCGGTCGCTGTCCAACAAGGGGAGGTGCGGTGATGAATCCTGAATTCAAACGCAATTTGTGGCTGGTGATTACCCCACAGCGCTTGCTCGTCACACCTACTTTGTTGGGCTTGGTTTTTGTGTCGATTGCACTGTTCAACATGGACGGGTTCGCGTCTAACTTACATGGCCTGGCTAGGCTTCTGTTCGTTTTCATCGCCTGGTTTTGGGGCTTGCGCTGTGCCAATGCATCCATCATTGACGAAATGCGGGACAAGACTTGGGACCAGCAACGCATGAGTGCTTTGCAGCCGTGGACGATGACTTGGGGGAAGCTGTTCGGCGCAACGGCGTTTGTGTGGTATGCCGGGCTGATTTGCCTTGCCGTCGCGGCGGTTTGCGGTTGGCTGGAACAGGGTCCGGGCGCGTTGTTGAATTTGGTAAGCTTGGCGGCGACGGGCATTTTGCTCCATGCGGCCAGCATCGCCTTGAACTTGCATACCAGCCAGATGGAAGCCCGAATTTCGCAACGGGGCGGTGTGGGTTGGTTTGGCTTGTTGGTGTTGTTTTTACTGATGACCACCGGCATCAGGCTGTTGTCAATCGCGTCGGTAAACTGGTGGGGCCTGTCCATTGCCACGTCGGACTTTGCGTTGTCCAGCAGTTTGTTGTTTGCAGGCTGTGCCGTGTTCGCGGCATGGCGGACGATGTGCAACGCGCTGCAAGTGCGCACCCTGCCGTGGGCATGGCCGTTGTTTGCCGTGGTGCTGGCGGTGTACTTTGCCGGTTTTGCCGGCGGCGCGGACAGTCCCTATGTCTTTTTAACGACGGCGCTGGTCGTTGCCGTGGCGATGACTTACCTCGCCCTGATTACCGAGCCGACCGGTTTGTTGGTTTGGCAGCGGCTTAAACGACGCCAAGAATCGGGCGACTGGCGCGGCTGGTTGGAAAAGCTGCCGCTATGGCCCACGACGCTGGTGCTGGCGTTTATTTTTGCGGCACTGGCCTCTGCCAACGCAAAGGGCTGGAACGGCACGCCAACGCTCAATCCACTGTTCGGGCTGGCCCCTTTGGGCTTGGCGCTGATGCTGTTGCGCGATATCTGCGTATTCCTGTTCTTCACCTTGGCATCCGATGCCAAGCGTGCCTTCGGCGCGGCGCTGTTTTACCTGATTGTCATTGACATGGTGCTGCCATTTTTGGCGCAAGTCGCCGGCCTGAGTTATCTGCGGCATTTGTTATTGCCGGTGGACTTGGTGAACCCGTGGAATAGTGTTTTCATCATGGCCATCCATGCCGGCATCGCGTTCGGGTTGCTTTGGTGGCGGTTGGGGAACGCAATGGATAGGCAAGATGCAGGTTCATGAGTCGTTGACCAAATATGTTTTAGCCATTGTAGGTGGACGATTGTCCCGGTTGAGCCGTCCCTGCGATTGTGGAAAATGTAAAAAACTTATGAACACCCACTTTTAATGGCATTCCTTGCCCGACGAAGTTACGATATGGGCGTTCTCTGGGTTAAAATGGTTTCCATTTAACAATCATCCCTGAAAAGTATGAAACAACTGACTCTTGGTTTTATCGGCGCGGGCAATATGGCCAGTAGTTTGATTGCCGGTCTTTGCGCGGATGGCTACGCCGCAGAAAAAATTTGCGCTTCCGACCTTGACGCGGAAAAGCTGGACACACTCGCCAGCCGCTTCGGCATCAAAACCTCCGCCAACAACCAGGCATTGGTCGAGAAATCGCAAATCTTGGTATTGGCGGTCAAGCCCCAGTCGCTGCGGGAAGTTGCGCTAGGAATTGCCGCCACGGTCCAACGCTGCAAGCCTTTAATCATCTCCTTGGCCGCCGGTGTGGCCGAAGCCGACATAGACCGTTGGTTGGGCGGCGGCAACGACATCGTCCGCTGTATGCCGAATACCCCCGCATTGGTGAAAACGGGCGCAACCGCCCTGCACGGCAATGAAAACATCAGCGCAGAGCAGCGCAGCCGGGCGGAGGCGATCATGCGGGCGGTGGGTTTGGCCGTCTGGGTCGATAGGGAGGAATTGCTGGATACGGTCACCGCGCTTTCCGGTAGCGGGCCGGCCTATTTCTTCTTATTGATGGAAGCGATGGAGGAGGCGGCAGTGCGCTTGGGGCTGGACCCAGTCACGGCAAGGTTGCTGACTCAGCAGACCGCCCTTGGCTCGGCACGTCTGGCGATGGAGTCGGATGAATCCCCCGCCGAACTGCGACGCCGGGTGACATCGCCGGGAGGCACCACGGAAGCGGCCATCAGCTCCTTTGAAGACGCGGGATTCACCAACTTGGTTCTGGATGCGATACTCGCAGCCGAAAAGCGTGCAGCCAGTTTGTCGGTTGAACTGGGGGATGCAAAATGAGCGACAGCTATTTTTCCGGCTTGGGGGTTTTCCTGATCGACACGCTGGTCAGCCTCTATGTGTTTGCCGTGATGTTGCGATTCCTTCTACAGTGGGCCGAGGCTGATTTTTATAATCCAATTTCGCAATTCTTGGTCAAGATGACCCAGCCTCCTTTGCGCTATTTGCGCCGGTACATACCCTCCATGGGGCGGATCGACACGGCATCGCTGGTGTTGATGCTGGCCCTGCAAGTATCGGGCGATTATCTGATTTTCATGCTTCAGCAAATCAGCGCCAGTCCGGCAAGCCTGTTGGTGGTGGCCTTGGGCCAATTGCTGGAATTGTTGTATAACATTTTGTTCTATTCCATCCTGATTTCCGTGGTGCTCAGTTGGGTTGCACCGCGTGGCTATAATCCGGCGACCAAGTTATTGTATGATTTGACCGATCCGTTTCTGGGATTTTTCCGCCGACTTTTACCGCCCATGGGGGGCATTGACCTTTCTCCGCTAGTGGCTTTGATTGCACTCCAGTTTGCCAAAATGGCGGTTATGCCTTTGCTTCAGCAACTGATTGCCCTATTAAATTAGGAAGACTAAGTTTAGAGATGAGCATAATTCAGTTCCAAGAAAAGCTCCACGGCTATGGGCAATGGCGCGAAGAACTGATTCGGGCGACGGATTGTTACAGTCAGTGGCTGAAAGCGCTGGATAGCGCAAGTGAAACCGAAGCGGCTCAAGAAACCATTCGCGACCTACGGGATACCTTGGTCAATGAGCGCTTGGTAGTGGCTTTCGTTGCAGAATTCTCGCGCGGCAAGACGGAGTTGATCAACGCCCTCTTCTTTTCGGACACGGGTCTGCGCTTGCTACCCTCACTGCCGGGGCGCACGACCATGTGCCCCACCGAAATATTTCACGATCCCTCACAGGAAAGCTACATTCGCCTGTTGCCGATTGAAACTCGCCTGAGCGACATGACCCTAAACGAGCATAAACAACATGCTTATATGTGGTTGCAAATTGATTTGGACCATACTTCCCCTTTGCAAATGCAGGAAGCATTTCAAGAGTTGGCAGCGGTCAAGAAGGTGACTTGCGCCGAAGCGGTAAAGCTCGGCCTTTTCAACCGTGAAATGGACGGGGATGCCTTGGCGGGGACACCGGAGTCGGTGGAAATCCCCCGCTGGAGACATGCCCTCATCAGCTTCCCCCATACATTGCTCAAGGCAGGTTTGTCCATACTGGATACCCCGGGGTTAAATGCCCTGGGTACGGAGCCTGAACTGACCCTGCGCATGTTGCCCAGCGCACAGGCCATTATTTTCGTGCTGGCTGCGGACACGGGGGTGACCAATAGTGACTTGGACATGTGGAATAACCATGTGCGGGGTTCGCGAAATGCGGGCAAGAACGGACTCGCCGTGGCAATGAACAAAATCGACTCCCTCTGGGGCGACGAATTACAGGGCGAAGATGTGTTGGAGGCATCCCTCTGCTCCCAAGTCAGGGAGGCATCCAATATCCTCGGTGTGGCTGAAAATCTGATTTTCCCGGTATCGGCTAAAAAGGCACTGTTGGCGAAGGTCAGGCGCGATGATGTCTTATTGGAAAAAAGCCGACTGAAGGGCATCGAAGATTATCTGACCAATACGGTCATCCATGACCGTCAACGATTGCTCCGTGAGACGGTGGTTGCAACGATGGGGCAACTCGTCAATGAATCCGTGGGGCATCTCGAAATCGAGATTGCCGATGCCGATCACCAACTCCAAGTCATGCGGCAGATCGACACGAACAATCAGGACATGACGCGCCGCCTGATGGAGGAAACCCATAAGTACCAAAAGAGTTATTTGTCGGGCGTGGATATTTTTCAATCCAGCCATGGGGCGTTTGTGCACAAGCTTGCCAAACTGGGGGAAGCCGTCTCCGCCACCACCATCGACCCTCTGGTCAGGAGCGCCCGGAAGGATATGCTTTCCAGTTTGACTACCTTTGGCATGAAGATGGCCATGAAGAAAGTTTTGGAGGATTTGCGATTTACCATGGAAAAGGCCATCGTTCGTGCCGACGAGGCCGGAAAGCTGATAAAGGCCATTTATGGCCGCTTCGAGGTTGAATATGGTTGCACCGATATTAAACCCTCCCCCATTTCCCTGAAGGACTATCAACTGGAGCTGGAGAGGATCTTCCAAGAGGGTGAGGAATTCCGGCAAAGTACCTCTTCCACTCTGATGGAACAAACCTCCGTGGTCCACAAGCTCTACAGCACAATTATTGCCGAGGCCCGCGACTTGTTCGCCCGCGCCCACCAGGAAATCAACGCGTGGGGGGCAAACGCCCTTTCACCTTTGGCGCGCCGTATCAAAGACCGTAGGCGAATGATCGAAAGCAGGCTGGGGGTATTGCGCAAAGTGACCGAGTCCTCCGAAACTTTGGACGCGGAAATAACCGAACTGGAGAAAAGGCTGGCGTTGTTAAATCAACAGTACGGTGCAATCAAGGAAATCCGGCGGGCAGTGTCACCGGAAATTGCCTGATTTCTCAAACAGCAAATCCCACACACCATGCCCCAAGCGCTGCCCTCGCGCTTCAAATTTCGTCAACGGGCGTGATGCGGGCCTTTCGCCATAGCATCCCTGCCCCGCTTGATTGCGCAGATTCACCGAGCCTTCCAAAACCATTAGCATCTGTCCGGCGTAATCCCCCCAATCGGTGGCGCAATGTAGGATGCCGCCCGGCTTGAGTCTTTCCTCAACCAAAGCGACGAACTCGGCATTCACCAGACGCCTTTTGTGGTGTTTTTTTTTGTGCCAAGGGTCGGGGAAAAATATTTGGACTCTGTCCAGGCTGTTTGGCGGAATCCTGTTGCCAATGACTTCCACCGCATCTGCGCAAAAAACCCGGATATTCTTCAAACCCAATTCCTGTACTTTGAGCAACAAGTGGCCCACGCCAGGCCGGTGTACTTCGATGCCTAGGAAATCCTTCTCCGGTGCAGCCATTGCCATTTGTGCCAGGCTCTCCCCGTTGCCGAAGCCGATTTCCAACACCAACGGCGCATCGCGGCCAAATGTTTCCACAACATTGAAATCTTGTGCCGCGTCCACCCCGAAAATTGGCCAGAGTTGTTCCAATGCCGCATGCTGTCCGACGGTGATTCGGCCTTGGCGAAGGACAAAGCTGCGGATGGGTCTTTTTTGTTGTTGTTCCGGGGAGTTCATGTTTTTTTATCATGCTTGCGGGTCGATGTAGGGTTTCCTATAGGCCATTTGCTGCCGCATCCTTCAAATAGCGCGAAGATTGTGTAAGAAATAGGGCATTTCCACTCCAGTCCTGACTTCCAATTTGCGGGCGCGGGGTTCGAATTGTTTTAGTTTGAATGAGGCAAACGCTTTGCCCAGCCCCAACCCAATCACGTTGCCCCGGTTAGGCACCGCCAACCGGAAAGCCCTATCGGAAAAACAGGTCTTCAACAACGCGAGCGAGTGCTTAAGCGAGACCGGATGGCTCCCCCACAGGTTAAAGTCAAGCACGCCCTGGGGGTGCAGGAGTTCAACGCAAGCACTGAGAAAATCCAAGGAGTTGACGGATGAATCCATGCCCAAATGGTCATACGCATCGATTAGGATCAAATCATAAACCCCTGCTTGGTGTTGTGCCTGGGTTTCAACCAGATGGTCGGCCTCGCCGATGCGGATGCCGAGCCTTCCATGGCGGGGCAAACCGAAGTAGGTGTGGGCGATTTCAACCACGGAAGCCCGCCGTTCCACCGCATCCACCCGGCAGTCAGGAAACTGCTCCAGAAAAAAACGGGCCAACGAACCTCCCCCCAAACCAATCAGCAATACGCTGGCAGGATCATCGACGAACAGCAACGCGCTGAGCATGGCTCGCACATAGGCAAGTTCCGGCCGATTTGGATTTTGGAGGGACAGTGCGCTTTGCTTGGGTGAAGTACCGAAGTGCAGGGAGCGCACACCGTGGGTATCCACCACTTCAAGCACCCCCTCGTCATCGCGTCCGTGATAAATCAATTCCCCGCCGTAACGTTGCATTAGTTGGGTTCAAGCCGCTGTGATAAGGTGTGGGGTTTCCCGAATATTCTGTGGCATATCGCGTAAAATTTTATGTTGAAGCTGGATGCAGTCCAGGAAAGATTATTTAAATCAATCCTACCTCAACCCTCCGTCACCCCCGCCAACAGTGGCACGAAAACCACTGATGCAATATTTTCCACCTGAGTGCCGGTTTCAGTGCGGGTGATGCGCTGCAAGGTTTGGGTGCGGCCATCGCCAACGGGGATGACTAGGACTCCGCCGGGGGCAAGTTGGTCGATAAGGGCTTGCGGGACTTCGCTCGGGGCGGCGGTGACGATGATGCCGTCGTAGGGCGCATAGTCTTCCCAACCCCAGCCACCGTCACTGTGTTTCATGCGCACATTGCGCAAATGAAGTTCCCGCAGGCAGCGGCGGGCGCGTCGCTGCAAGGGGTAGATGCGTTCCACGGTGTAAACCATTTTGACCAACTGAGTCAGTATGGCCGTCTGGTAGCCCGAGCCGGTGCCGATTTCCAGCACTTTTTCCAACGAACCCCTGGCTAACAGTAGCTCGGTCATCCGGGCGACGATGTAGGGCTGGGAAATGGTCTGGTTGAAGCCAATCGGCAGGGGCATGTCGTCGTAGGCGCGGGTGGTCAGGGCTTCTTCGACAAAAATATGGCGAGGGGTTGCCTGCATCACATCCAATACGGCCTGGCTTCTTATGCCCTGCTCGCGCAGACGGGCCACCATGCGTTCCCGAGTCCGCCGGGAAGTCATGCCTATTCCCTCAAAACGCTGGTTCATCAGGCTATGCCTCCTTCGGGCAGCCAGTCGGCGAGCCGTTCCAGGCTATCGTATCGGGTCAGGTCGATTTGCAAAGGGGTTACCGAGACATAGCCCTCGCGCATGGCATGAAAATCGGTGCCTGGGCCTGCGTCCTGCTCTGGACCCGCCGCGCCTACCCAAAATATCTCCCTGCCTCTGGGGTCGTGGCTTCTGACCACCGGCTCGGCCTTATGGCGTTGGCCCAGCCGGGTGGCCTGGAAGCCTTTAATTTCCCCCAATGGCAGGTTGGGTACGTTGACATTCAGGATTGTGTCGGAGGGTAGGGGATGGCGACGGATGTTTTGAAAGAGTTGCACGGCGACCTGTGCGGCCGTTGCAAAGTGGGTCGGGTTGATGCCGCCGAGGGAAATAGCCACTGCCGGCAGTCCAAGGAAGCGGCCCTCGGTGGCGGCGGCGACGGTGCCGGAGTAAATCACGTCGTCGCCTAGGTTGGCACCGTGGTTGATGCCGGCAAAGACCATGTCCGGCTCGCGTTCCAGCAACCCGGTGATGGCCAGATGTACGCAATCCGTGGGCGTTCCGTCTACTTTAATGTAGCCGTTGCTGGTTTTGATGGCATGGAGGGGCCGGTCCAGCGTCAGTGAGTTGCTGGCGCCGCTGCGGTTGCGTTCCGGTGCCACCACGGTGACTTCGGCGTATTCCCTGAGGGCATCGGCCAAAGCGATGAGTCCTTGAGCCGAATAACCATCGTCGTTGCTGATGAGTATGTGCATCGTGCCTTGATTGTAGCTTGCGATTTCTCGTTGTAATGCTTGATTTTACCATCTTCGCCATTAAATTCGTGTACTAGTGGCATGCATGATGCGCAATTTCAATCAATCCCCGCCCTGTGCCGGAAAAATTGATGCCGATTGTCTGGTTTCCCGCAGAAAAGTGCTTCACAATCGGCTATTTCTATGGGGCTGGATGGGCTTAAAGGCTATAATGGCAACATGCGCAAACCCGTCCACCTCCCTAAAAAAATCCATACCGCTTTCTCGCTGACGGAAGAAGATAGCCGTTTGTTTCGCGAAACCGTGGGCATGGTGAGTCCGATGGCGAGTGACCGGGTGCTGTTGGAAAAAAAACGGCCCGAACCCCGCCGACATAGCCATGGCGCAGACTGGTCGGATGTCGCCCCGGTCGAGATTCCCCTGTTGGCGATGGGCGATGTCACAAGCTTTGTAGCCCCCGGCATTCAAAAACGGGTGTTGCAACGGTTGCGTGCGGGGAAATTCGGTGTGGATGTCGAGCTGGATTTACATGGATTGACAGCGGACGAGGCTAAACGGAGGTTGGCGAGTTTCCTGCGCATCTGTCTTGCCGACGGTTGCCGTTGCCTCCATCTAATCCACGGCAAAGGGTATCGTTCGGAGGGGGATTACCCGATACTAAAAAACCGCATCAACCTATGGCTCAGGCAGCACCCCGATGTGTTTGCTTTCTGCACGGCCAAGCCCACCGATGGCGGGACGGGCGCGGTGTATGTGTTGTTACGCGATATCCGCAAGGTGAATGACAGTCCGTGATTATCCGAATCGGCAGGCCATGCCTGCGGAGAAATCGTGGGCATGTCCCGCGCATGACCCATATTGGTCTCGACTGCAACGCCAAGCATTGCTATCCTTTCCAGAACTAACACGAAACCCCTGCGAGGGGGCCAACTCCACCGACCCCTTCCGTCGGTTTATTTTTGTCGCTCGGCGGTAGGGGCTGAGTGGGGGATTTTGACAAAATGAATGTAGACGCACTCGATACCTTGGAAGCCATGGCTAAGAAAGTTCTGGCATGGCCTTTTTACAAGCAGTTTGAAAACCAGCCGCCATTGGCGCAAAGGTTGATCGTGGTTGCCTCGCTGGCGACTTGGACGGCGCTCATCTTGGGTTTTCTGTATTTCTTCATCAACCCCATTGTCGCTTATGGTTCATTGGCGAGCATCGTGGCAGGTTTGGCGACTGGCGCGGGGGCTTTGCCGGCGCTGTTTTTCAAAGAAGTGAAACAGCGCACCCTTTACATCATGCTGGGTGGGGCGGCGGGTGTCATGCTGGCGGCGACATCATTTTCACTGGTTGCGCCAGGCATCCAGTATGGCAACCAAATCTGGCCGGGCAAGGGCATATGGGTTGTCGCCTTCGGTATGATGCTCGGCGCACTGTTCCTGGAACTGGCCGACCGTTACCTGCCCCATGAACATTTCACGGAACAAAACTCGGAACTGGTCAGTTCCCTGCGCAAGATTTGGCTGTTCATCACCGCGATCACCTTGCACAACTTTCCCGAAGGCATGGCGGTGGGCGTGAGCTTTGGCTCGGGCGACTGGCACAACGGCTTGTCCATCGCCTTTGCCATCGGCCTGCAAAACTTGCCGGAAGGGCTGGCGGTGGCTTTGCCTCTGGTGGGACTGGGCTACAGCGGCAAGCAGGCAGTGATGATCGCCACCTTGACCGGCTTGGTCGAACCCATCGGCGGTTTCTTTGGGGTGGCCGCAGTGACCGTGTTCTACCCGCTGCTGCCCATCGGCATGGCCTTTGCCGCCGGGGCGATGCTGTTCGTCATCACCGACGACATCATTCCCGAAACCCAATCCAAGGGCAAGGCGCGTTCCGCCACTTTCGCGGTGATGGGCGGTTTCGTCATCATGATGATGCTGGACAATATGTTTGGCGGTGGCTCGTCGATCAACAACAACGTGCCTCCGGCACCGACGCCGGTGCAGCAAGCCGTTTCGCCGGGCGACTGGCGGTAAGCGTCGAGAGGTTCGCAATGAAAAAAGGCAAGTCCGAAAATGTCCCCAAAGAAATGCACGGCGTCTATAAGGCAATCGTCGATCTCACCGATGCTTTTGCGAGTCAACAGTTAAACGAAGAGTATGCCCAGATGATTCGCCTTGCCACGGCAACATTATGCAGAAAGCGTCCCTCCCCGCTGGTTTCGGGCAAGCCCAACACTTGGGCTTGCGGCATCATCCACGCTTTGGGTACAGTGAATTTTCTTTTCGACAAGAGCCAAAACCCGCATATTGGCGCGGCGGATTTGGCCAACGCGTTCAACATCGCTGCAAGTACGGCACAAGGCAAATCCAAGCTGGTGCGTGACATTCTGCGCATGTCCCCGTTTGAGCCCGAATGGACATTGCCCAGCAGGATGGAGAAAAACCCTAGGGCTTGGCTAATTATGGTCAATGGCATGATCGTCGATGCCAGATGTATGTCTAGGGAAGTGCAAGAAGTGGCCTATAAGAAAGGGCTTATTCCTTACATCCCAGACGAAACATAAAATCTCATGTCCTGCCTACTGTCCATTGATTGGCCGGGTTTGCTGCAAAAAGCCAAGCCCTCCGGCGAATTAGTCCAATGGGCGACGGTCTCGGCCAGCACCTTTGGCTTGATTGCCGTCGCCGAAATTGGCGACAAGAGCCAACTGGTTTGCATGACCTTGGCTGCGCGGCACAAAGCCCTGCCCATCGTGCTGGGGGCAACCGCTGCATTCGCTGTGCTAAACCTCGCTGCCGTGATGTTTGGCGCAGCGGTGGCGCACTGGTTGCCGGAGTGGGTAGTGGGAACGGCGGTGGCATTGTTGTTTGCCGGTTTTGGTATTCGTGCATTGCTGACCAAAGAGGAAGACGAAGATGGCGAGCCAGTGGAGAAAAGCGGGCATGGTGTGTTTGCGACGACTTTTCTGCTTATATTCGCCGCCGAATTTGGCGACAAGACCCAACTGACCCTAGCCGGCCTGGGTGCTGCCCTGCCGCCCGCCCCGGTCTGGCTGGGCGGAACCTTGGCACTGGCGACGACCTCCCTGTTGGGCGTGTGGGCCGGACGCGCCTTGCTGCGGCGCATCCCACTGCATTGGCTGCACCGGCTAAGCGGGGTGTTGTTTCTAGGCTTTGCGACTTATGCAGCGTGGCGGATGTTGCCGGAAAACATAGTTGAACGGTTGATTGACTATTTATGAGTCAAAACCCCTGCGGTGCCTTGCCGTGAAGAAAACTTCCTTCGCAGAGGCGCATGCCCAAGCCGCAAATATCACTCCATTGCCAGAGAAGCCAAAAGAAGGTCTCACGCAACGGCGCAACGGCGCAACGTAAAAAGAATAAAACCCTGTGCTGGTTCCCAAGCTCCAGCTTGGGAACCCGGCCATGGAAGCCCCAGCTTCCTTCGTGCCACTTTCCAATTGCTGAATTCAATACTCCATGACACCCATTAAAATCTATTTCCTCGAAACCCGTCCCCAATATCTGTTATTGTCCGTGCTGCTGGTTATCTTAGGGGGCAGCTTGGCCGGATTTTATGGTTCGTTTGCATGGGGCCGGTTTGCGCTTTGCTTGGTTGGACTGGTGTTGTTACATATTAGCACCAATGTATTGAACGATTATTTCGATTATACCTCCGGGATTGACTTGGAAACCAAGCGCACCCCGTTTAATGGCGGCAGCGGACTATTGAACCAGGGTTTGCTGGCTCCCCAACAGACGCTTCTGTTCGGTGTCACCACATTCGCCCTTGCCGTCCCCATAGGGGGCTATTTGGTAGCGGAAATAGGCTGGTCGTTGTTGCCTTTGTTCCTGCTCGGTTCGATCTTTGTAATCTTCAATTCCAGCCATATTACCCGTTTGGGTTATGGGTTGGGGGAGTTGTCTGCCGGTTTGGGCTTGGGGGCGTTGCCGGTTTTCGGCACGGCTTGGATTATCCACGGGACGCCAGAAGCCTATTTTCTCTTTGCCGCCGTCCCCTCCTGTCTGTGGGTATTGAATCTGCTGTTCCTAAACGAGTTTCCAGATGAAGAGCCGGACAGGCGTGGAGGGCGAAAAACCCTAGTGATTGAATTGGGTTTTCGCAAGGCACATTGGCTGTATACTGCTTTGAGTATTTCGGCTTATCTTTGGATAGCCGGATGCATCTTGCTAGGCGCAATGCCGTTGCAATCCCTGCTCGTTTTCCTGTCCCTGCCGTTTGCGGTCAGGGCAATTATTTTGTCTCAGAAACCGGATTTCGGAGGGGATTTCACCCAGGCCCAAGCCGCCAATGTGGGGTTGGTGTTGTCAGGGCATTTTTTGTTGGCGATGGGGTATTATTTGGCAGTTTCCTAGGGTATGGCCGGGTACTTTATGCGCTGGTTCCCAAGCTCCAGCTTTTCATTTATCGGGAGGCTAGAGTTTCCAAGGCCGCATTCGCAAGCAGGCGCTTGGGAACGAGCGAAATATTCACCATTCCACCTGCAATGGGTCTTCCATCCACGGCAATTTCACCCAATCAAACTGCCAAGGAAAATGCTCCAACACCACGTCGTAGGTTTCGCGCTCAACGCGCAATAACCAACCATAATGTCCCAACTGCAAAATGCCTGCCCGGATTAGAAAATTGCCGCGAAATCCGTCAATGCCCATGCCATCAAAAATAGGGACTTGTGCGATCACCGATGCAATAAGGCTATCGCAGGCATCGGTTTCTAGTTCGGACAATGGTTCATCGAATTCAAAAACCGCCATCTGATCCATGCCACATAATACCTTATTGAGTGGCAGTAGATATTCAGATGTTGAAATATCTCCAGTGCAGAGATATTGCAGTAAAGCCACACCCCGCTGTCTGGCGTTTTCGCCCACCATTGTTTTTTCTTTCGCAAGTCCGAGTCGTTCGAATAACTCGCCCATAAATGGCCACAGGATGACCAAGCCAGCATTGTCAAGAATTATCCCTTCTTCATCATTATCCCTTTTTGCCAAGGGAAGGAGGGCGGTATTATTAAACCCCTGAGGTTCGCCGGTAGCCACCCGCCCGACTTGACCTATGCGTAACCGTTCACTCCCCCCTGGGGGCGCGGGCGTCTCGCCCGCTGAAATGGCGGCCAAGATGGCCGCGTTCCCAGGAAAAGGCAGGGGGGAGTGAACGCTTACACCTGTGCCTTGTTCTGGCAGGCCGGCTGGATTTTCGGGATTTTCAAAGCCTCGAAAGTGTTCGATTGATGCCTTCCGCCCAGATTCGTCAATCCCCTTATGACCAGATTCGTCAATCCCTTTATGACCAGATTCGTCATCCCCCCTGTTTTTCGAGGCTTGATCATGGCGCACGGCATCAAGCTCATGCATCAATAAATCGGCGATTTCACTGGCTGGATTCTGCAAGGAACTGGAAGCCAAGTTGAATCCTTTCACCGCCACCGGATAGGAAACCCCTTGCAAACGGGCCAGGCGCAGCAGCACTCCCCTGGCAAAATCGGTCAAGTTTGCCGGGGCAGGTTCCGGTAACAAGGCGTTTTGCAAAATGCTTTGCCAAACATGGGCCCTTAACCGCGAACCCGCCGTCGCGGCAGTCTGGGGGATGTGTTCCCGGGCTTGGGTCAAGCCATGGAACAGTGGCAGGCCAAGCCCCCCTAGGGCCGGGGTTTGCAAGGCCACTAAGGCGGCTAATTGCCGGTCTTCCAATTGGCGGATCATGCGCCGCAAACCGCGCACATCCAATGCCAAGCCAGGCAAGTTTTGGCGAATCAATTCGGGGGCTTCCCTTAGCAGATACTCAATGCTGTCTTCGACTTGATGGGGTTTCGCCAAATCCGCCCACCAAGGCAGGGTGCCTTCCCGCAAAAACTGGGTGAACAACTCCCACTGCGATGCGACCTTGCTAGGCAAACCAGACGGGTCTGGCTGGTCGATTGCTTTCCCTAATGCTCGTTTGAATGCTTCGTCAAACAAAGCGGGTAACTGCTTTGACAAGTTGCATGCATCCACAATCCCCAAATCCAATTCCAAGCGATCAACCCGGTGCAGGCAGTCGGGTGTACTAAGGCTGTCACAGGCGCGTTCAATGAGCGGCTTGACTTGGGTGCGCATGATCTGGCTAATCTGCTCCTGCAAAGGCCAAGCCTGATCGGAAGACGGGACGGTAATCTCGACCGTCTGCTTCAAGATCATGTGGCGTTGGTTGGTCATTATGTACCCATCATTCGTGGTTGGGATTGTACCCCAGAGTAAGCAAAACTAAATCTAAGTTCACTAAAAGTTTATTACCACAGCTTGATTCAAGTAGTATTCAATCGTGTTAAAATTGCCATCTGATGTTTGATAGTTTTTAGTTGCTCGGACAAAAAACGTATTTTTAATATTATGGCCACCGTAAAGAAAAAGTTCACCGCCATTGCCCGGTCTCTCGTCAATATGCTGGCCCGGTCTCTCGTCAATATGCTGTAAGTATGACTTTTCCACATCAGGGATAAGGGGGTAATCTATGCCTCTTATATAGCAGTGTGTGTCTTGGGTGAAGTAATCTCTATACATCAGTGTGTAGAGAACTGATGCTTGGCTATTGGCTATAGCAATAATAACATTAGGAATAGAAAAATGATTTGCAGTGACTTTCAAATTGAGATTAGGTTGAACGATGATAAGAAAACTTTGTTGCAGTATTACGGTTAGGGGTGGAGCAAGTCCCATGTCTATGCTGGCCTGAATGTGGATAGTCTGATTTTCGTACAAAGGCCCGGTGGTGAGAGTCATTGAAGATTGATTGCTAAAAATCGGATTCCCGGTTGAGAGTTTCTTACCATTGGCATCAATTAACTGATAATAAACACCAGATTGAGGATTGTCAATCTTTATTGATATGCTGCCTCCATAAGGTAATGTTGAGTTATAGCCTATACAAGTGACCGTAACTGACCATAATGAAACTTTTAGAGATTGATTTAACATTAGTGATTTGCCAGTCGGTTTGGAAGCCCGCAAGGTGAAGGTGGTGTCATTAGTGATGCTGGGAGTGTTTAGTGTTAGGTCGCCGCCATTGCCCGTTCCTTGAATAGGTAAGGGCTTCCCATCTTGGTTGCACAATTCATAGGCTACGCCCTTTTGGCTTAAGGTCAGATTTACGGTAGTGGACATCGTATGGAAGGGAAGTGCAATCGTGTAACTACTTTCATCCCATTGACCATAAAAGGCCACATCCGCCAAGGGATAAGTTTGACCGATGCCTAACAGATCAATCAGCCGATCCCTCACATCCCGCAATTGAAAGCTGATGGCATGATAGTTCGTCGCTGTGGAGTCGGGATGCGGTCCCAAATCATTGGAGAGTTGCCGATACTGGCTAAGGAAATTCTGCCAGTCTTTGTACGCGCTTTGGAAGTTGCCCATATCGGCAGCGTCAAGCCAAACCTGATACACGCTGAGATGGGCAGGGCATTCCTCACTGACGGTTTTTTCCACAAACCTACGGTAATTCTTATCATTGAAAGGGGGCTGATCACTAGGAAAAACCAAGCTGATTTGCAGGGAGTAAGGGTCGGCACTGCGGGCTTCCGCCATCAGGGGCCAAGTTTGTTGTGCTGTGTCTGCATCAATCGGGCGCAACAAAGCATGTTCGACCAGATAAATCGGCCATTCCTGCGAATTCAAGGACAGGAAAGGGTAGGCGGGGTGTAACCGTTCACCCCCCCCTGGGAGCGCGGGCGTCTCGCCCGCTGGAATGGCGGTCAAGATGACCGCGTTCCCAGGAGAAGGCAGGGGGGAGTGAACGCTTACGGCGGGGCTGGCATTGGGTTCCACATCGGTCGTTGCAAACACGCCCAGTTTGATGACTAAGTTTTTCAGCAATCCGGCTATATTGCTGGACTTGAGCAGGGGTGCCGGCTCGTTTGCGTCGCTTGGCTGGGTAATGTCGCTGCCCGTGCCGCGGCCCCGACTGAGTTCCGGGTAAGACTGCAACCAAGCCCGTTTGATCGCCGCCAGCCTAGCCGGCGTGGTGGCAGCATTGGGTGGGGTGGGTTCGAACTGGGCGTAATCTTGATATTGCCCGGCGAAACGGGCCAGCAAATGGTCGAGCAGGCGGTTGCGACGTTGCCAATCGACTTGCGGGGTTTGGTCGTCTTTGGCAGTAGCCGGATTTTCGACGATTTGAGTCAAACGTTGCGGTAGATTGCCACCGTCTTGCCAAAGGGCATCCAACCCCAAGCTGTCATCGTCGATAGGGACGGAAAAATAGGTGCTGGGGTCGTCACTGACAAAGCCCAACAAATTGCCGAGGTGGCCCACTTGGCCGAATTCGTTCGCCAACAGTTGTTCGAACAGCAGTAGGTAGGCTTTCAATTGCTTGGCTTGGGCGCGACGTTTTGCGTCCGCCTGTGGTGGCAGGCCAAACGCCCCCACTCCGTAATTGAGTGGAAGCTGGTGCTGTACGGAATAATAGCGTTCCACCTGTCGGTTCCTGCCCGGTGCCGTGATCACATCAAGTTCCGCCAGGCTTGCCGTTTGGTATTCCAAGCCTTTCCGGGCTTGGACGTAACGGCTCTGGTTGGTTGGGTCCAGGCTGACAGGAAGCTGTTTTCGCTCCAATTTTAATATGGAATTCATATAGTCCAAGCTGGTCGATTGTGTGTTGTCCAAATCCAGCGACCAATTCTTCCATACCACCCCATCGAGGCTTAAACCGATGTATTTGACCATCACCACGCCCTCCACCGCCATGATCTCGCGTATAAAATCGGCGACCCGCAAAGTGGTTTTACGCTGAAGTTGAAACAGTTCCTGGCTGTCTATGAAACCTTGGTTTAAGTTAGGCCCGTCGAAAATCTGATCGCTGCGCTGGCCCGCCGCCCATTGCCCGGCCCAAGGATAAAACTGGAGCTTCGGTGCAATGTAATCCGCCAATCGTTGCAGGATTGCCACATAAATGTCGTTGGCATCCCCCTCCGTGCCGATCTCGATGGTGGCCTTCACTTGGATTCCTTGCGTGTCCATCACTTGCACCGAGTCGAAATCCATGCTTAACGGGCGATGGGCATGCAGACGCTTGGCCACTTCGCGGACAATCTCACCGCTGTCTACATCCAAACTCTCGTTTTTTTCCACCCAAACCCGGTAAAGCCCATTAATATTGAGCGGTTTGTCTGCCTGACTGGAACCCGTCAGGATAAATTGCTCGCTGAGGTCATTTTTCAGATAGGGCAATGTCTTAGCATGATAATAGGCCGGGGGGGTGAAATTTTCGATTTTTTCAAACCAAGCGTTGCCCACCCCGCGCACATCCACGACCAACTTACGCAGGTCGAGCAAAGTGACTGGCTCAGTCGTCAATATTTTACCGGGGGTGTACAGGCTGGCGTAAGGTTCGCCATCCCCGTTACTCAGCAAATCCGGCATGGAATAACCGCTACGGTACACTAAATCGGTCAGGGCATAACAAAGATTCTCCAACAGGGTAATGCCGGGGTCGTGTTCGTTGAAATCCGTCCAGGCATCGCCGACCCAGGATTGCAATAAGTCTATGCCTGCCTGCCGCAAGCTGGCGTAGTCTGTGGGAAGGCTTGGGGTTGGTTGGGTGTTTGGTGTGTTCATCTGCTTACTGCCTATTTGTAGTTGTTCTGAATTGTCTTTGCCTATTATTTTTCGTATCCAAGCTCCGGCTTGCTTGGACTCGTCAAGACAGTGCTTTCAATGCATGAATTCCCAAGCTTGAACTCTCATCGTTATATACAAATGTAAGAAGCTCGTCATTTCGGCATGGATGCCGAAATCCAGCGTCCAGGGAAGGCAAGCGCTGGCGTACTACATTACCCAAATAAAGTTCTTGTACAACTGTCAAGTTACCATCCATGGTCTGGATACCGGCATCCATGCCGGTATGACGGTGTATTTAAGCTTGGTAGAATTTGTGCATAACAATAAGATATGGAGCTTGGGAAGCCGCGCAATAGACCTTACCCGCCATTAGCTGGGCGGATTAAATTAAAATGGAAACTCTAACACTGTCACAACAAAAAAATCGTTTTCATCAATCGTAGTAGTAGTAGTAGTAGTAGTAGAAGGATGGGTATAAGGGGTACTATAATTAATAGTAGTAGTAGATTTGGAAAAAGCAATCATTTTAATTGTATGATTACCACGACAAATATTTTCTACACAAGCGCAGATCGGTACGAAACTACAATGAAGCCCTACTATATTTGTTGAAACTTGTAATTTAGGCATATCTGTTGAATCAAGTTGAAGAGTCAAGCCTATCGTTTGAAATGTATTGTTAGTATCTACTGTCGTTGAAACTGGCGTACTGTCATTCGAATTTGCTGTTCCTGTATTGGTAGACCCTGTTATATAACCTGATCCTGAAACAAATATCAACAAAGTCCCACCGTAACTAGTAAAGGTTGCAGTTACCTGAGCGTCACTACCAGATAACGGCGTCGTAGGAGAAGTCATTGTAGTTGGTCTTATACCCCACATTGAATTGCTTATGTTTCCTTTTACGGTCAAGGTATTGTTAAACGTAGATGGAACATTCACTGTGAGGGCGTTGTTGCTTTCTGAAGTGCCTATGGTCAAAGTGTTGTTAAACGTAGTTGGAACATTCACAGAGAGGTAGTTGCTGGGATCTGAAGCGTATATGGTCAATGAGTTGTTAAACCACGCCGGAGCATTGACGGTGAGGGCGTTGTTGCTTCCTGAAGTGCCTATGTTCAAGGTATTGTTAAACGTCGTCGGAGCATTCACTGTGAGGGCGTTGCTTGCACCAGAAGCACCTATTGTCAAGGTATTGTAAAACGAAGCCTGAGCATTGACGGTGAGTGCGTTGCTGGCATTTGTCGTACTGCCTATGGTAACGGTACTGTTAAACGTCGCCGGAGGATACACGGTGAGCGCGTTGCTGGCATTTGCCGCACTGCCTAGGGTAACGGTATTGTTAAACGTCGCCCCAGTATTCTCGGTGAGCCCGTAGAAGGTGGCCGCACCCGTCACAGTTAGGGTATTATTAAACGTCGCCGGAGGATACACGGTGAGCGCGTTGCTGGCATTTGTCGCACTGCCTAGGGTAACGGTATTGTTAAACGTCGCCCCAGTATTCTCGGTGAGCCCGTAGAAGGTGGCCGCACCCGTCACAGTTAGGGTATTATTAAACGTCGCCGGAGGATACACGGTGAGCGCGTTGCTGGCATTTGTCGCACTGCCTAGGGTAACGGTATTGTTAAACGTCGCCCCAGTATTCTCGGTGAGCCCGTAGAAGGTGGCCGCACCCGTCACAGTTAGGGTATTATTAAACGTCGCCGGAGGATACACGGTGAGCGCGTTGCTGGCATTTGCCGCACTGCCTAGGGTAACGGTATTGTCAAACGTCGCCGAACCCGTCACATTAACCCCCCCATTGATATCCAGAGTGGTGGACGGTGTGATAGTGCCTATGCCTATATAATTGTGGGCAGGGTCGATAAACAAACAACTATTACCTGTGCCATCGCTGATGGAAAAACCGGGCTTGGCTGTAGACGGGCTATTCTGGTTGCTCCTTGGATTGAGTTGCAGCATCCATGCCGGATTGACACCGGCATCACTCGGCGAACCAGTGTAAAAGTTGAGTGCCTTTTGTGTCGTTGTGGCATCGCCGTTCGCTACAATGCATAAGGGGTTGCCGCTGGGTTTGAAAATACCGTCGTCAGCTTGGTTGAGCATGCCGTCGATCAGATCGTAGAAATTGCTCTCGGTCGGAATGCAATTCTCGGCAAAATAGGTTTTTAGCAGTTGGCGTGAGGCTGTTTGGTCGGTCATGATTTTTTCCTGTTTAGGTTTCAGTTTATTAAAATATTATTCACGTCGTGGGTCATACGATTATCCTAGCTCTGTCGTTTCCAAGTCAGGTGCTACGATAAAATCAAGTCCTATCTCCATATACCCAATACCCGTTAGATCCGAGTCCTCGAATTTCTTTTCGGTAATCTGGTCAATGGCATGTTGCCGGGCCGAAACCAACACGCCGTCCGCGTAGTCTGCACTCACGCAATACCCCGCATCTTGATCCTTCGGCATCAGTGCCAGTGTATATATCAAGCCATCCTCGCTTTTAAAAAGTTCCATGCCAGCCACATAATCCACATAGCTGCGGCATTCCAAAAAGTTAATAATGTTGTTGGCGTAAATATTTCCACCAATAACCACCTCGCTGCTATCGTCATACGCCCAAGGGGATAGGAATTGGCACAACTCATCGTTGAGCTTGGCCGTGTAAAAGCCGGGGTCGCAACCCGGCATGAAGCTCACTTCAAATCGAACTTTGACGGCAATATAGGTAGGATTCTTTACCGTCACCGTGGCTAAAGGGGGTAGGCAATCGGCCAGATAGGTTTGAATTTGTTCGAGTAGACCGGAAGACACTTTAGGCGCAAACGGGTTGGCTGGCTTTTTGTTGCATATATCCGGTATCACAACGACCGTCACTTGGCCTGAGCCAACCGCATCTGTAGACGCTGGTGGAATGCATTTGGCGGTGTAAATCTCTGGAAACTGATTCAGGATCAAGTGTTCATAATCCCAAAATGTCAAAGCCCGTTGCTTGTGGCGCAAGCGTTCACTGACCCGGATGTAGAATGCACTATCATCCTCCGATGGCTTGCCGCCAAAGGATGTGTAGGGTTGGGTGATAGCCGCTATGCCCGGTAACGAGTTCACCGTTTGGGTGATGGTTAGTGCCGGCAAGGGTTGGTTCAAGTGATCCGTCAGGTTGCCTTGATCCACCCAGGTGGCGCAAACCGCTTGCGTGTCTATGCTGATGGTGTCGCACAGGCTGTCGCAGTCTTGGGCCACGGCGGCGCGTAGCCAATACAGATCGGCTGGCAACAGGGTATTGGGCCGGGACTGTGGCAATTGGAATTGCATGATGCCAGTTTCGTTCAAACCTTGGGTGCCATCGGACACCAGTTGCCCCTTCTGCAAGGACAGCCATTGGTTGCCGCTGAGATAGCTCCATTGGACGGGTTGCGGTTCCAGATCGGGGTTGGCACTGCCGTCGGCCAGTTGGAACAACAGCGAAACAGTCTGCTGGTCGGACACAACGCCTTCCAGCCCAAGGTAAAGCTCCCCTTCATTGTCATAAACCGGCAGGAGGGGGCAAACGCCATTGCCGTCCGGGCTGATTTCCGCATAGCCAAAAGGATGCTGGTAATAAATCTGCTCACACTGATTGGCAATGGGATATTGGGCCATGTTGACTTCCACCGTCGCGGTGTAATCCACGCTGAATGTCTTTAATGTGGGGGTGTAAGGCGGGTTGATTTGATAATCGGTTGCGGAAGGCGAATTGCCACTGGCGTTTTTCCCCGCCGCAATGGCGGACGCGAATTGCAAGGACGCGGCAGAGGCGACAGACGGGTAAACATCTTGTTGGAAATCCGGCGTATTCAATTCCAGCCGCCAGTAACGCCGCCAAGCCGAATGGTCGGAATAGTCGCAAGGGAAGGTATCCGGCTTATAGGTTGCACCGCTGCTCGTGAACAACGATGCCACTGGGACTGCGACATTTGAAGGTGCGCCCGCATTAGCTGGGTCGAACAAGGCCCCTCCGTCGGTCAGCGTTGTCGGCGAAGACAGATCCAGCAAATTCATCGTAAATTTGAACGGGGTGTTGTCCGTGGCATTGGCCCCCTTCAAGGCCGGATTCCAGCCCGGATTCCAGCCCGGATAATTTTTATAATAAGTGCCTAAGTTTTGGGCAGGGTATTTCATCCATTGGAAGTTGAGGGTCATAGAGTCCAAGCACTTGACCGCCAATTCCTCATGGGCAAAGCTAAAACCGGACCCGGCCGACGGGGCGTTGCCAAAGGGTTCAAAGGGTTTGGAGGCGATCAAGGAAGATTCGTCGTTTTTCATCTGCACGTCCTTCAAGCCTTTGACCTCCACCGACAGCCATACCCGTTTTAGCGACAAGCCGCTGAACAAGGGGTAAGGGGTGGCATAATGGCCGCCTTGGTCTTCGCTTTTCCACTGCGACTGGAGCAATAACCGCAACAGGGGCCAAGGGCTTGCCGAGCCTGCCATGGCGGCGACCGGGGGATTGGACACGTCCAAAACGAACTGGAACGATAATCCGTTTAGATTTGAGGGAGCATCATCACTGGCGGGGGCGGCAGGGG